>Ga0222714_10004611_pt1 | contig 13408 bp, 10 predicted proteins | sample C33_3DmetaG_FD_165048 | JGI IMG/M metagenome (GOLD analysis project Ga0222714, IMG submission 165048) | Estuarine water microbial communities from San Francisco Bay, California, United States - C33_3D | ecosystem: Environmental > Aquatic > Marine > Unclassified | place: USA: California... | reverse complement strand
CGGGGTGTCGATGTCCCACGCCCGGCACACGCGCTTCATCGTCTCCCGTGAGGGCTCGAAGAAGCCGGAGTCCGCGCCGGTGAACGGGACGTTGAGCGACTCCAGCGTATGAACCACTTCGATTCCCACCCGGCCTTCGTCCCACGCGCCGTCGCACAGGTTGAAGTACAGGTCGAACCCCGACGAGACGGCCTGCGTCACCTGGGCCACGGCGCTGTCCTTGGAGAGCGTGCGCACCGTCCACTCCGCGTCGGGCAGAAAGGGGCGCGGGTCGCACGGCCAGTCCCCCGGCGGGAACGGGTCGGCGTCGAGGTCCTGGTCGGTGAAGAGGCAGATCTTGAGGGGCATGATGGTCGGCGAAGGGGAACTGTGTCCGGGGATGGGGTCGTGCTAACGGATGACGAGCGCTTCCTCGGCCGCCGCGGCCTGCCTGCGTCCCTCGTCGACGTTGACGAAGAGGAGCAGGAACGCTCCGACCACGAAGAAGGAGATCAGGAACAGGATCGCGTTCCGGCTGTTGCCGGTGCTGAGCGCGATGACGCCGAAGAGGAAGGGTCCGAGCACTGCCGCGAACCGCGAGAAGACGCTGTAGAAGCCGAAGAACTCTCCCGACTTGTGCTTCGGGATCATGCTCGCGAAAAGCGATCGGCTGATGCCCTGAACCCCGCCCTGCACGAGGCCGACGAAGATCGCCAGGATGAAGAAGTGCGTCGCCGTCTGCATGTAGTAGCCCAGAACGCTCACCCCGATGAACACGGTCAGGCCCAGAAAGACCGAGCGCTTCGCGCCCACCACGCCTGCGAGCCAGCCGTAGGCGAAGGTAGCCGGGATGCCCACGAACTGGATGAGGAGGATGGCCGTGATGAGCGCGCCGGTTTCGATGCCGATGCCCTCTCCGTAGATCGTGGCCATGCGCTGCATCGTGCTGATGCCGTCGTTGTAGATGATGAACGCGAGGAGCATGAGTGCTGCCTGCCGGTACGACCGCAACTCCCTCAGGGTCTCCCCGAGGCGCGTGATCGCGACGAGGAACGGATTCAGGCCCGGCTGCTCGTCGGCCTCGAGCGCGCGCCGCGGCTCCGGGACGCCACGGAAGAGCGGGATGGAGAAGAGCACCCACCATACCGCGACGGAGAGGAACGCGAGTCTGGTCGGAAGGGTGGCCTGCGCGTCCGAGAGGCCCGCTCCGGACGGGAGTCCGAAGAGGTCCGGGCGCTGGATCCACGCGAGGTTCAGGGCGAGGAGGAGCCCACCGCCCAGATACCCCATGGCGTAGCCGGCCGTCGATACCCGGTCGATCTCCGTCTCGTCGGCGAGGTGGGGGAGGAGGGATTCATAGAAGACCCTGCTTCCCTGCGCGCCCACGCCCGCGAGCACGAAGAGCACGAAGCCCAGCAGCCACTGGCCGGTCTGGACCAGGAACATGGCGCCGGTGGCGAGCAGCCCCCCCGCGAGGAAGACCGCCAGGAGCTTCTTCTTCACGGCGGCGTAGTCCGCCATGGCGCCGAGGATCGGTGAGAGAAGCGCCACGATGAGGATGGTGAGGCTGTTGGCGAAGCCCATGTAGGCCTCGCCCGTCCCCTCCGGCAGATTGGCCGCGGCCACCGCGCCGAAGTAGATGGGGAAGACCGCCGTGACGATCGTCGTCTCGTACGCCGAGATCCCCCAGTCGTACATGGCCCACGCCCGGAGGTCCGGCCGGTGGAGGCCGAGCGTGTCGAGGGTGCGGGCCCAGCGGGAGGGATGCTCGGTCACGGCCAGCGCCCTCCGTTGGAAGGAATTTTGACGAGTCTGTACCGGCCGGATCCCTGTGCGACCATCAGTTCGAACGAGCGCCCGCCGGCGACGTCGAACGAATAGCGGGCACCTCCCATCTGCCACACGCCGTCACCCACGTGCACCGGACGGGCGCCCTGCGTCTGACCGCGGCGCGTGAAGACGAGATCCTCGCCGTCGCGGGTGACGGTCATATGGAGGTGGATGCCCCGGGCAGGGCCGGCGTACTCTCCCACGAGCGCGTCGAGGTCACCGGCGAATGGCACGCTGACGGGACCGGGCTCGGGACCGAGTACGAGGTCGGCGAACGCATCGCCGAGCGCCCCCGGACCCCGGGGTCCGGCCGTGTTCTGCAGCACGATGGTCACGAGATCCTGCGCGGGATAGTAGCGGCCGTCGCTCAGGAAGCCGTCGATGCCGCCCGAGTGAGAGATCGCGGGCTGGCCGTTCCGCTCGGTCACCGCCAGGCCCATCGCGTACGTGAGCGTCGTGCCGTCCCGGAGCGGCTGCGGCGTGATCATCTCGCGGTACGCGTCGGGGCTCAGGATTCCACCCCCGTGCAGCGCGCGGTTCCAGCGCACGAGGTCGCGCACGGTCGAGCACAGCGAGCCGGCCGCGTACGGCCACGTGTGGACGAGATATCCCTGCCGCTGCAGCCCCTGCTCGCCCGCTTCGTACCCGTGCGCCCGGCCCGCCCGCACGGCACGCTCGGAGCAGTAGTACGAGCTCGCCATCCCTGCCGCGTCGAAGAGGTGCTCCTGGACGTACTCCGCGTAGGGCTGACCCGACACCTTCTCGATGATCAGGCCCAGGAGGAAGTACGCCGAGTTGTTGTAGATCTGGGCCGTGCCGGGCTCGAACTCGAACGGCTCTGCTTCGACGAGCGAAACGAGCGTGTCGCGGGGAAGGTCCTTGAGGGAGATATCGGAGAAGACCTCCATCTCCGTGTATCCCTTGATGCCCGAGGTGTGGTCGAGGAGGCGACGAAGCGGGACCGTGTGGCCGCGGGTATCGAAGTCCGTCACGTACTCCGTGAAGTCCGCATCGAGGTCGAGCCTGCCCTGCTCGACGAGCTGCATGACCGCGGCCGCGGTGAACTGCTTCGTCACGGAGCCGATCTCATAGCTGGCCGACGCGTCGGCGGGCGTGGGCACGTCCCACTCGAGGTCGACGCTGCCGTACCCGCGGACCAGGAGCGTGTCGGTTCCGCGCACCACCGCGACCGAGATCCCGGCGACGCGCTCGTCGGCCACGTGCGCCCGCGCGGCCGAATCGAGCGCGGCCACGAGGGCCGCCCGATCCGCGATCTGGGCGGAGAGCGGCGCCGCCAGAACCGGGAAGAGGCCGGCCAGTGCGGCCCGGAGGATGACCAGTCGTCGCATAGGGCGGGATTCGCTCGCTTCGGGGATGACCACGGTGCTTACTTCGGAGTCACGGCATAGGACGGCCGCGACGGAGGCGGCGCAAGTCGCATCCGCAGGCACGTCCGTCCCTCGCGGCCGGGGCCCGGGGGTGCGAGGTTGCCCGCTCCATCGAGTGTGCCCGGTCACACCGGGGGCTGAACGCGATCAGGTGCCTCAGGTGCCGAGGAGCATGGATGACGGAGCCGACCCTGCCGGACCACCTGACGCCCGAGACGCGAGCCTTCCTCGCGGGGCTGGCGGGGCTGGGTCTGCCTCCGCTCCACACGCTCACCCCCGTGGACGCGCGACGAATGAGGGCCGAGGCCGCCCGTCTGGCGGGTGCGCCACAGTCCGAGCCCGTGGCTTCCGTGGCGGACGCGACCCTGGATGGGCCCGGGGGCGGCCTGGGCGTGCGCTTCTACGAGCCGGAGGGGTGGGCGCGGGGCGGTGGCTCGATCGTGTACTTCCACGGCGGTGGCTGGGTGTTCGGCGACCTCGATACGCACGATGCGCTCTGCCGCTCGCTGGCCAACGCCTCCGGGCTTCGGGTCATGGCCACGGAGTATCGTCTGGCTCCGGAGGCGCCCCATCCGGCCGCACTCGAAGACGCGTGGGCCGCCACCGCGTGGATGGCGTCGAAGGAGCCGGGTCCGCTGGTCGTGGGCGGAGACAGCGCGGGCGGACATCTCGCGACGAACGTGGCCGCGCGTGCGCGCGGAACCGAGGTTCGGATCGCGGGGCAGCTGCTGATCTACCCGGTCATGGATCTCGATCGGATGGACACGGTCTCCTACGATGCCTTCGGCGAGGGGTACTGGCTCACGAGGGCCTCCATGGAATGGTTCCGGGGCCACTATGTGCCGGATGAGGCCGTCCGTCACCACCCGGACGTGTCGCCTCTGCGCCGTGACGACCTGTCGGGGATGCCGCCCGCCGTCGTGCTGGCAGCGGCGTGCGACGTGCTCGTGGACGAGGGGCGTGTCTACGCCGACCGTCTCGCCGACGCCGGCTGCGACGTGCAGTACCGGGTGTGGGCGGACGTGATCCACGGCTTCGCGGCGATGCCCGGCACGATCCCGGAGGGACGCGCGGCGCTCGCGTGGGCGGGCGACGCGCTGCGACGGGCGTTGGCGCGGTGATCGTGCTTCCGGTCCTGGCGGCGGCTCGGGCGTCCGCGTAGCGACCCGGGCGGGTGGTGCCTAGCTTGGCGTCATGGACGAGATCGCCCCGTGAGCTTCGCCGGGTTCGCACTGCGCTACCTGCTCTTCGTGACGCCCCTCCTCGTGGGGTACGGCCTGGTGGCGCGCTTCGGGCGCGTGAACCCCAGGCTCCTCAGCCAGCTCTGGTCGTTCGCAAACCTGGGCGTCGTCGGCTGGCTCGTGGTTCGCGGCGTCGCCGAAGGTGGGCTGACGATCACGCGCTCCGTGGCGTACGGGGCGGGTGCGATGTTCGTGGTGCTGGTGCCGCTCTTCGCGTCGGTACTGCTCTTCGCGGAGCGTCGCGACGAGGTGGCGGCGCGAGACGTACCCTCGGAGTGACCGACCCCATGGGGTCGCCGGGGACCGGGCAACAGCGGCCCGCGCCTCAGCCCCCGACGAGCGCCCGCATCACGAAATAGAAGACCGAGGGTCCGAGCAGGCAGCCCAGCCCGGTGTAGAAGGTGGCCGTCATCGCGCCGTACGGGACCAGACGCGGATCCGTCGCGGCGAGACCTCCGGCCACCCCGCTCGTCGTGCCCATGAGGCCCCCGAAGACCATGGCCGATTTGGCGTTGTTCAGGCCGATGGCTTTTGCCACGAACGGTGTTCCGGTCATCACCATCATCGACTTCACGAGACCGGCCGCGATGGAGAGTGCGATGACGTCGGACGAGGCGCCGATGGCGGAGCCCGTCACCGGTCCGACGATGTACGTCGCCGCACCCGCCCCGATGGTGGTCATGCTCACGGCGTCCCGGTAGCCGAACACGAAGGCGACCGCGGCGCCGACCACGAACGAGCCCAGGACGCCCACGACGAGCGAAATCGCGGCGCCGACGCCGGCCTTGCGGATCTCGTCGAAGTTCACGCCGAAGGCCGTCGCCACGATGGTGAAGTCGCGCAGCATGCCCCCGCCCATGAGGCCCACGCCCGAGAGCACGGAGATGTCAGCCAGTCCCCGCGAACCGCCGGTCGCCGTGCCCCCGAGCCACGCCAGCGCGAGCCCGCCGAGGATCGCGATGGCCGATCCGTGGATGCGCCCGCCCGTGAGAAGGTCCGAGACGAGGTACGACACCCAGATCACGATGCCGACGAAGGCGAACGCGGTCACGAGCCCGTTGCCCTCCAGGACCCGGGCGAGCGTGTCGAGGGGGCTCATGCGTCCCCCGCGGTGTCGGGTTCGGGCAGGGGCTCGCCCGAGCCACCCAGCCGACTGAGCACGGGAACGAGCAGGAAGCACGCCACCACGGCGAGCGCGCCGGCCGTGAACGCCATCACGCCTCCGTCCAGGGCCGCCACGACGTCCTGGCGCGCCGCCATCGCGACGATGACCGGGATGTAGATGGCGCTCCAGAACGCGACGCCCTGCCGCGTCACGGGCTTGATGCGTCCGCGTTTGATGAGCGCGTCCGAAGCGAGAATCAGGAACAGCATCGCGATGCCGACGCCGCCCACGTTCGCCTCTACCCCGATGACCTCCCCGAGCAGGTCGCCCAGAAAGACCCCGGCGAGGTAGCAGCCCGCCAGGAGCCCGGTGCCATAGATGACCAAAGTGTCTCCTTGTCCGTCCGCGACCTCCGGGCCGGCAGGGGACCGGTCGGACGGCGTCGCGGTGCGCCACAACTGGTCCGCGCGCCCGCGAGGTGTCAAGCGGCGCCGGGCTCGGTCGGCATGCGGTCGCCGAACGCGGACCGCACCGGCTGGCCCTCGGTGGGCATTGCGCAAGGTCGCCCGGTCTGCTCTCGTGTTCGCAGTTTCGTCGCCGATCCACGGCGCCCTTTTCGTGCTCCGGTTCCCCGATCCCATCCCACCATGATCTCGCTCGAACGAACCCGCATCTCGACCGTTCTCCTGCTCGCCGGCCTCTCGGCGGCGTGCACCGCCACCGCTCCGGCCGAGCCCTTCGACGTCGTCGAGGCCACGATCCCCGAGATGCAGCAGGCCATGGCCGAGGGACGGGTCACGTCGCGCCAGCTGGTCGAGGCACATCTGCTGCGCATCGCCATGTACGAGGAGCGCGTGAATGCGACCATCGCGGTGAACGAGCGCGCGCTCGAGGAGGCCGACCGGCTGGACCGGGAGCGTGCGGAGGGTCGGGTGCGCGGGCCGCTGCACGGGATTCCCATCGCGCTCAAGGACAACGTCCACACGACCGACATGCCGACGACGGGCGGCGCGCTCGCATTCCGCGACTTCGTGCCTCCGTACGAGGCGACGCTCACGACGAACCTTCGTGAGGCCGGTGCCGTGATCATCGCGAAGACGGTCATGACCGAACTCGCCAACTACGTGGCGAACGGGATGCCCGGCAACTACAGCTCGCTGGGCGGCTACGGCATGAACCCGTACGACCCGCGCCCGGAGCCGAGAGAGGGTCGCTACGACGGCCGTCCGGTCCTCGGAACCGGTGGCTCGAGCTCGGGCATCGGGACCGCCATGAGCTTCTGGGCGGCCAACGTGGGCACGGAGACGTCGGGTTCGATTCTGTCTCCGGCGAATGCCAACATGCTGGCCGGCGTGAAGCCGACGGTCGGGCGGGTGAGCCGGTGGGGCGTAATCCCGATCACGGGTGACCAGGACACGGCCGGCCCCATGGCCAGGACGGTGACCGACGCGGCGATCCTGCTCGGGGTCCTGGAGAGCGCCGCCCCGGATCCGAACGACGCGGCCACCACGCGCTGCGAGCCGCCGGCCGGCAACGACTACACCCCCTTCCTGAACGCCGAGGGGCTCCGTGGCGCGCGCATCGGCATTCCCCGCGCCCTCTATTACGACTCGGTCCAGGTGCCCGGCTCCGACGGCTACCGGGGCGGTCTCTCCACCGAGGGCCGCGCGGTGATGGCGGAGGCGATCTCCATTCTCGAGGCGCAGGGCGCCACCGTCGTGGACCCGGCGGACATTCCGAGCGTCGTCGATCCCGACCCCGACGAGAATCTCGTCGTGAACGGGGCGAGCGTCGTCCTCGACTACGGCATGAAGAGGGACTTCAACAGCTGGCTCGCCACCCTCGGGGCGTCGGCCCCCGTCAGGACGCTCACCGAGCTTCGCGAGTGGAACCTGGCCAACGAGCGAGCCGGAACGCTCAAGTACGGGCAGGCGCGCCTCGACGAATCCGACGCTCTGGACCTCGAGCGGGACCGTGCCCGATACGAGTCGGACCGGGCGCAGGACCTGCGCCTGAACGGGGAGCACGGCATCGACGAGGTCATGGAGGCGATGCAGCTCGACGCGATTCTCTTCCCCGGCTCGGGCGGCGCAGGCATTTCCGCCCGCCCCGGCTACCCGACGGTCATCGTGCCCTTCGCGCTCGTGCAGGACGAGTACACCCCGCCCATGCCGGAGGGCTTCGACGTGAAGCCGAGGCCGTTCGGCGTGAGCTTCGCCGGAGGCGCCTGCGACGAGCCGCGGCTCCTCGAGCTGGCGTACGCGTTCGAGCAGGCGACGCTTCGTCGCGTGCCCCCTCCCGGCATGAACTGACACACTCGCGTCCCCTGACCCCGGCGCGGCCACGCCGGCGGCGTCGCGACCTGCCCAGCCTGAACGCGTGGACGGCGTGATGTTCCCGTTCCGGGCGTAGCCGTTCCCGTCCGGCGCCCGGGATGGTCGCCGATCTGGTCGCGGTGGACGGCCAGCCCGACACCGAGATCGAGGCGCTCCAGCGGGTGCGCTGGGTCATGAGGGCCGGGAGCGTCGTCGTCGGTCTCTGAGGTACGCGCTCCGCGTTCGCCCCGTTACCGGCTCACGGGATCCCTGCGATACACCGCACGCCCCTCGAACAGCGTCAGGTCGACCTGCGCGTCCGAGATGCGCTCCGGGGGAATCGCGAAGAGATCGGTGTCGAGCACCACGAGATCCGCGCTCTTTCCCATCGTGATCGACCCGGTCTCTCCCTCCATGTCACCCGCCATGGCGGCGTTTCGCGTGTAGGCGACGAGCATCGTCTCGAGGTCCACGCGCTCCTCGGGAATCCAGGACGGACCCTCGTCGAGCGCGGGGTCGCGCCGGGTGATGGCGACTTCGATCGCGGGCAGGGGGTTCATGGTGCTCACGGACCAGTCGCTCCCGGCGGCGAAGATCGCCCCCGTCTCGAGGACGCTGCGTGCCGGGTAGAGCCACCGCGAGCGCTCCGGCCCGAGCCTCGGTTCCGTGAGATCGGTGATGTAGCCGTCGGCGAAGAACCAGAGCGTCTGGAAGCTCGGGACGACACCGAGCTCCGCGAAGCGCGGGATGTCCACCGGGTCGAAGAGCTGGATGTGTGCCATGACGTGCCGGGGGCCGGCGCCGCCGTCTCGGGCCCGCTGCGCCTCGAAGGCGTCGAAGGCGACGCGGATCGCGCGGTCGCCGATGGCGTGGACGTGGACCTTGAAGCCGGCGTCGTCGAGGGCCGCGACCAGGGCGTTCAGCGAGTCCGGCGTCATGTTCAGCTCGCCGCGCCAACCCGGGCGGTCCTCGTAGTCGTCCAGCAGGGCTGCGGTCTGGCCCTCGATCACGCCGTCCAGGAAGATCTTGGCCGCCACCGGGCGGACGAGACGGGATGCGTAGCGGTCGCGCCGGTCCGCCAGCTCGGCGACCTGCGCCGTGCCCCGATCCGAGTCGATGCCGAGCGCGATCACGGCGCGCGCGTTCAGGAGCCCGTCGTCGTCGAGGCTCCGGTAGGCCGCGACGAAGGCCTCTGAAGCGCTGGCCTCGTGGACGGTGGTGATCCCGTACGACGAGGCGAGGTCGAGCCCGCGCTTCAGCCCCGCGCGCACCTCCTCCGCCGACAGCTCGGGAAGATGCCGGCTCACGAGCCGCATCGCGCTCTCGCGCAGCGTGCCCTGGGGCGCGCCGTTCGCCGCGCGCACGATCACCCCGTCGGGCGGCGGGTCCGCGGTGGCCGCCGTCACGCCGCCGATCTCCAGGGCGCGCGAATTTACCCAGGCGGAGTGTCCGTCCGCGGAGCTCAGGAAGGCTGGCCGATCCGGCACGAGGCTGTCGAGGAGCTCCCGCGAGGGCGAGCCGCCCGCAAAGAGGGGGAGGTCGAACCCGCCTCCGCGCACCCATGGCGCTTCGGGGCTGCGGCGGGCGCAGTCGGCGACGCGGTCGATTACCTCCTGGCGTGACGTGGACCCGTTGAGGTCGCACTCACTCAGCTCGATGCCACCGGAGGTGGGGTGCAGGTGCGTGTCGATGAAGCTCGGCAGGAGCATGCGGCCCTGCAGATCGACGACCTCGGTGCCCGAACCCACCAGGGCCTCCACGTCCGCCGCGGAGCCGACGAAGACGATGCGGCCGTCCCGAACCGCGACGGCTTCGGCCCGGGGGTTCGCCGCGTCGGCGGTCCAGATGGTGCCGCCCCGGAATACGACGTCGGCCGCTTCTTCGTGCGATCCCGAGCAGGCGGACAGGAGCCCCACGAGGGTGCACGCCACGAGGGGCGGCCGGCACCACGTCGCGCGGCTTGCCGCGGTCGGTCGCACGCTCACGGGTGGTCTCCCTGCGCGAGGGCGCTCGTGTCGATGCGGAAGAGCTCCGCCGCGGTCCGCCACGCGATGTTCTCCCACGCTTCGTCGTCGAACTCGAGGCTCTCGAGGAAGCGCACGTAAGGGCCCATGTCCACGAGGGGCCAGTCGCTCCCGTACATCAGCTGACGACCGGGCTTGCCCATGTACATGATCATGTCCTTCACCCGGGCCACGAGGTAGCGCTCGAACTCGTACGTGAAGTTGCCGAGAATGAGTCCGGAGATATCCGCGTAGACGTTGTCGTTTTTGTACAGCACCTCGGCGGTGTCCTGAAACCAGGGGTTGCCGAGGTGGCAGATGACGAACCGGACGTCCGGGTAGTCGACGGCGACGTCGTCGACCAGGAGCGGGTGCGCCATGCGCACCTTGGCGTCCCGCGCGTACGTGTCACCGCAGTGGATCATGACCGGGACGTCGTACTTGCCGGCGATCCGGAAGACGGATTCCAGGGAGGGGTCGTTGATGGGGTACTTGTCGTACCCCGGGTAGAGCTTGATCCCCTTGACCACGCCGTCCCGGATCCGCTCCTCCATGTGGAACAGGTCGGTCCGGTTCTCCCCACGCCAGCGCAGACCCTCCACGACGGTGGTCCGGGGGTCTGCCGAAAGGATCTCGAGGACGTGCTCGGCGCTCGGGCGATCGACGTTCACCTTGTAGGACGTGAGCACCACCGAGTGGTCGACGCCGTTCTCCGCCATGGTCTCACGGAGGATCCGCACGTTCTCCTCGGTCGGGCGGGGCGTCTCTCCGTCGTTCGTGTAGTAATTGTTCAGGTGGACATGGCAGTCGATGAGCATTTGCGGTCGGTCTTCCTCGATTAGATTCAATGTTCCATGACACCGGACGATACGCGGGGCGCAGGGGGCGGCAAGCTACGCCTTCGAGATTTCGAAAGACAAATTCGCCTGCGGCCGATCACCCTCGAGGACTACACGGCCCTGGTCGCCATGCAGCAGCGCTGCTTTCCGGGGATGAAACCGTGGGGGCGCGACCAGATCGCGAGTCAGATCGAACGGTTTCCCGAGGGTCAGCTCTGCCTGGAGCACCAGGGGCGCATCGTGGCCTCGTCGTCGTCGCTCATGGTCGAGTACGATCGCTACGAGGAGTGGCACGACTGGAAGCGCGTCGCCGACTCGGGGTACATCCGCAACCACGCCCCGGACGGGGACACGCTCTACGGCATCGAGATCATGGTGGATCCCGAGTTCCGGGGAATGCACCTGGCACGACGCCTTTACGACGCCCGGAAGGATCTCTGCCGCCGGCTCAACCTTGCCCGCATCGTCATCGGTGGCCGGATTCCGGGCTTTGGTTCGCAACCGGAGGCGATGACGGCCCGGGAGTACGCCGAGAAGGTCATCGAGCGGGGGCTGTATGACCCGGTGCTGACCACGCAGGTGGCCAACGGCTTCGTGCTGGTGGAGCTGATTCCGGACTATTTCCCGTCCGACCAGGCGTCGCGGGGTTACGCGACGCACCTGGAGTGGACGAATCTCGACTTCGTTCGAGATCCGCAGCGTCGATTTCTGCGGGTCTCCACCGTGCGGCTGTGTGCGGTGCAGTACCGGATGCGCTGGATCGAGTCGTGGCAGGAATTCGAGACCCAGTGCTCCTTCTTCATCGACGCCGCTGCGCAGAGCAAGGCGGACTTCGTGCTCTTCCCCGAGCTGATCACGAACCAGCTGATGGGCGTAGAGCCGGGTCGCCGGCCGGCGGACGCGGTTCGGACGCTGGCGATGCTCACTCCCCGGTACCTGGACTTCTTTTCGGGGGCCGCGGTCAAGTACAACGTCAACATCATCGGTGGTTCCCAGTTCACGATCGACGAGGACGACCGGCTCCGGAGCGTGGCGTACCTGTTCCGGCGTGACGGGACCATCGAACAGCAGCCACGCCTCCACGTCACGAACGAGGAGATGCGGTGGTGGGGGCTCGACCAGGGAGACGAACTCGGCGTGTTCGACACGGATCGGGGGCGGGTCGCGATCCTGGGCTCGTACGACGTCCAGTTCCCGGAGCTCGCGCGCGTCGCGGCCGGACGGGGCGCGGTCATCCTGTTCGTTCCGTTCGCGTCCGAAGACCGCGCGGCGTACCTTCGGGTCCGGTACTGCTGTCAGGCGAGGGCGGTCGAGAACGACGTCTTCGTCGTCGCTTCGGGTACGACCGGTAACCTCCCCTTCGTACCCCATGCCGACACGCACTACGCTCAGTCGGGAATCTTCACCCCGATCGACTATGCGTTCGCACGTGACGGAATCGCCGGGGAGTCCACCCCGAACGTCGAGACGCTGGTGATCGCGGACGTCGATCTGGATCAACTGCGCCGTCACCGGTGGGAAGGTGCCGTACAGCCGTGGAACGACCGGAGAACCGACCTCTACGGCGTCGTGTGGAAGAACCCGGACCACGGCGAGGAACGGACGTGAGGGGTCGGGGACCTATGGATTCCTGCTTCACTTCTTCACTCTAGGCACGACCGATAGACATCCTGATCTGGATCGGTTTCCTCATACTGATCCTGGGCCTGCTGGCCCTGGACCTGGGAGTCCTCCGCCGCGAGGCCCACGAGCCGACGGTGCGCGAAGCCCTGGCCTGGAGTGCGTTCTGGATCGCGCTCTCCATCGCCTTTGCCGCCGTGGTGTACTTCCTGTACGAGAACAACTGGATCGGCGTGGGACTCGCCTTTCCGGTCGACGTCTCGGGCAGGGCCGCCGCACTCGAGTTCCTGGCCGGCTACGTGCTCGAGAAATCGCTGAGCCTCGACAACATCTTCGTCATCGCGCTCATCTTCTCGCACTTCCGGGTTCCGCTCGCCCACCAGCACCGGGTGCTCTTCTGGGGCGTGCTCGGCGCCCTCATCATGCGTGGTGTAATGATCGGGGTGGGCGCCACGCTGCTCGAAACGTTCGGGTGGATGACGTACGTTTTCGGCGGACTGCTCCTGGTGACCGCCATGCGCATGATGGTGGTGCACCACGACGACCTCGAGCCGGACCGGGGTCTCGCGGTCCGGATGCTCTCCCGCCTCATGCCGGTCACCCACGAGCTGCGTGGTGAGAAGTTCTTCGTGATCGAGAACGGCGTGCGGTACGCGACGCCCCTCTTCACCGTCCTGCTCATGGTGGAGACAACGGACCTGCTGTTCGCGGTCGACTCCATTCCGGCGGTCTTCGCCGTGACCGCGGACCCGTTCATCGTGTACACGTCGAACGTCTTCGCCATTCTCGGCCTTCGCAGCCTGTATTTCGCCCTCGCGCCGCTGTTGCAGTACTTCCGCTACCTGCGCCCGAGCCTGGTGCTCATCCTGGCGTTCGTCGGGGTGAAGATGCTCCTCGGTCACCAGGTGCACATCCCGATTTCGGCCTCGTTAACGGTGATCGGAGGGATTCTCGTGACCGGAGTGCTGGCCTCGGTCGTCGTGCCGACGAAACCCTCTCGTCCGCTCCGCTCTCCGGTGCAGGGCGACATGAAGCGGCTGCTGCGTCTCTCCCGGCGGATCGCCGAGCGCACGGTGGTCCTGGTGGTC
>Ga0222714_10004607_pt1 | contig 13412 bp, 14 predicted proteins | sample C33_3DmetaG_FD_165048 | JGI IMG/M metagenome (GOLD analysis project Ga0222714, IMG submission 165048) | Estuarine water microbial communities from San Francisco Bay, California, United States - C33_3D | ecosystem: Environmental > Aquatic > Marine > Unclassified | place: USA: California... | reverse complement strand
GGGGGCAGGCATGGGCGAAGAATGTGGGCTGGCGTATTGATTACCAGATCGCCACACCCGGACTGGCTTCCCGGGCGCAAAAAACCGCGATCTACAAGGACGAGCGGTTTTCCGATCACGCCCCGCTGATCATTCACTATGACGGGAAACTGGGTTGATGCCGCAGCACCATCCTTCATGGCAGGAAACGCTGAAGGCTATTTTCAGCGGTCGCATGCTGGTGGCTTTGCTGATGGGTTTTGCGTCAGGACTGCCATTGCTGTTGACCGGTTCGGTCCTGCAGGCCTGGCTCAAGGATGGCGGCATTGACCTGACACGCATCGGATTGTTTGCGCTGGTCGGACTGCCGTATACGCTGAAATTTTTATGGTCGCCGCTGTTTGACCGTTATACGCCGGGGTGGCTGGGGCGCAGGCGCGGCTGGCTGGCCCTGATCCAGATCGTTCTGGCAGCGGCGATTTTCCTGCTGGGTAGTGCGCAACCGTCTGCAGATGATTTGTGGCGAGTGACCCTGGCCGGGTTGCTGGTTGCCTTCTTTTCTGCATCACAGGACATCGTTGTCGATGCTTACCGGCGCGAGAGTTTGAGTGAAGCGGAACTGGGGTTGGGTTCCGCTCTGTACGTCAACGGCTACCGGGTGGGTCTGCTGCTGGCTGGCGGCGGGGGACTGATTCTTGCCGACTGGCTTTCTTTCGAAGCCATGTACCGGTTGATGGCCGGCTGCATGCTGGCATGCGTTGCGGTGACGCTGCTGGCGCCTGAACCTCCGTTACCGGAAGGCCAGCCCCGCTCGTTGCGCGAGGCAGTGATACTGCCATTCCAGGACTATTTTTCCCGACAGGGCGCCTGGCTGATCCTGTTTTTCATTCTGCTCTACAAGCTGGGCGATACCATGGCTTCGGCAATGACGGTGCCGTTTTACCTGGATCTTGGCTACAGCAAAACCGAGATTGGTACTGTGGTGAAACTGTTTGGTTTCTGGGCGACGATTGCCGGCGGTACGCTGGGGGGCATCTGGATATTGCGCGTGGGCATGCAGCGCGCGCTGTGGGTGTTCGGCTTCGGCCAGATGCTGTCCACCCTGGGTTTTGTCATTCTGGTCTATTGCCCGCAGAGTACGGGAGCGCTGGCTGCCGTGATTGCGGTGGAGAACCTGACCGGGGGGATGGGGACCGCTGCCTTCGTCGGCTTCATGGCCGCCCTTACGGACCGTCGTTTTACCGCAACCCAGTACGCGCTGTTGACCAGCCTGATGGGCGTGCCGAGGGTGCTGCTCGCGGCCCCCACCGGCTGGTTGGCGCAGGGTCTGGGCTGGCCGCTGTTTTTCCTGATCTGCGTGCTGATCGCGATACCCGGATTGCTGCTGCTGCGCCCGGTCACACGGCTGGCTGCAATTCAGTCGACGAAATAATAGACCGCAAGTTCGCCGAGCAGGTTTGGCCAGGCGGTCACCGGTTTGCCGCCGGATAGCACGGTACGGCCGACGACCCCGATGCCGCGTGAGGCACAGAACCGTTCGAAATCGGCGATCGTGCAAAGGTGTATGTTCGGCGTGTCAAACCACTCGAAGGGCAGGCTGTTCGAAACCGGCATCCGTCCACGCAGCACATGCAGACGGTTTTTCCAGTGACCGAAATTCGGGAAGGTGACAATGCCGGCGCGACCGACGCGCAGCATCTCGCGCATGATGCGTTCCGTGTTGCGCATGGCCTGCAACGTTTGTGAAAGAATGACGAAGTCGAAGGAATTCTCTTCAAATTCGGAGAGGCCCTGCTCGAGATCGCCCTGGATGACGTTGACTCCGTTGTTGACGCACTCGAGGATGTTGCGGTCGTCGATTTCAACGCCGTAGCCGGTGACCCCGCGGGTTTGCTGCAGATACCTGAGCAGCGTGCCGTCGCCGCAGCCCAGGTCGAGCACATGGGCACCGCGCTGTACCCATTGCGCAATGGCAGCAAAATCGGAGCGCTGGATTTCAGGGCTGACGTTCATGGCGTAATTTCTTCATGAATCCGGTTGAAATACGCTGCGATCAGCCGGTGATAGCGCGTGTCGTCAAGCAGGAACGCATCGTGACCGTGCGGGGCGTCTATTTCGGCATAGGTAACCTGGGCGCGGTTGTCGAGCAGGGCGCGGACGATTTCGCGTGAGCGTTCGGGAGAGAACCGCCAGTCCGTGGTGAACGAAACCACCAGCACGCCTGCTTGCACCGGTTTCAGCGCAAGGCCAAGGTCGCCCGCATGCTCTGCAGCGGGGTCGAAGTAATCCAGCACCTTGGTGATGCGCAGGTAGGTATTCGCATCGAATTGGTCGGCGAACTTGTTGCCCTGGTAACGCAGATAGGACTCGATCTGGAATTCGGTATCGAAGCTGTAGTTCAGCTTGCCGTTTTTCAGCTGGCGGCCGAATTTGTTGGCCATTTCGTCATCGGAAAGGTAGGTGATGTGCCCGACCATGCGCGCGACGCGCAGCCCGCGGCGGGGCGCGACACCCTCGGCCGCATAGTTGCCGTCGTGAAAGTCCGGATCTGTAACGATGGCCTGGCGTGCCACCTCGTTGAATGCAATGTTCTGGGCCGACAAGTTGGGCGTGCAGGCAATGACTATGCTGTGGCGCAGCCGCTGCGGGTGGCGGAAAGCCCATGCCAGTGCCTGCATTGCGCCGAGGCTGCCCCCCATGACGGCGGCAAAACAATCTATGCCCAGGTGATCGGCGAGCTGTACCTGGGCATCAACCCAGTCTTCAACGGTAACTATCGGAAAATCCCCGCCCCAGATTTTTCCGGTTGCAGGATTGATGCTGCCCGGACCTGTGGAGCCATGACAACCGCCGATGTTGTTGACGCCGATAACGTAAAAACGGTCGGTATCCAGCGGCTTCCCGGGGCCGATCATGTTGTCCCACCAGCCGACATTCCCGGGTTCGTCTGCGTAGGTTCCTGCGACGTGATGAGATGCGTTGAGGGCGTGACAGACCAGCACGGCATTGGAGCGTTCGGCATTCAGCGTACCGTAGGTCTCGTAGACCAGGTCGTAATCGCGCAGCACCGCGCCGCTGCGCAATTCGAGCGGCACGCTGAAATGCGCGGTCTGCGGCTTCACATTGCCGACAGAACCGGTTGTGTCATCAGGCGTGCTTTTGACCATAAAAAAACCCCGAAAGCCTGCGCTCCGGGGTTACGAGAATTCACTGATCTCTTTAGCCGGATTTATTACGCGCCCGCAAGCTGATTCAAATCGGCGCGAAAACAGAACGGACAAGTTACATGCCCCGCAAGTCCTTGTCAAATCGGCAAAAATGATCAGGCATTGAGCTTGTCCAGCATGCTGCGCAATTTGACCGGGTCGGACGCCCTGAGCATGCGTTTGGCGATCGGATGGGCAACGGCCAGGTTGGTTTTGAGAACCCTTTGTTTGACGTCGAGCAGATGTGCCGAGTGCATCGAAAACTGGCGCAATCCCATGGCCAGCAGCAACCGGGTCAGCGTGACATCACCTGCCATTTCACCGCAGACCGCAACCGGCACCTGCGCCTTGCCTGCCGTGGAAAAAATGTGTGAAAGCACATTGAGTACCGCCGGGTGCAGCGGATCGTACAGATGGGCAACGGTATCGTCGGTGCGGTCGATGGCCAGCAGGTACTGGATCAGGTCGTTGGTGCCCACAGAGAGAAAATCCAGGCGCCTGGTTAACAGGTTCAATGCCAGGGCCGCAGCAGGTATTTCGACCATTCCACCGACAGGAACTTCGGGATCATAGGCGATTCCCTCGTCGTCGAGGCTGCGCCTGGCCTGCGCGATCAACTGCAGCGCCTGATCGATCTCGACCGAGTTCATCAGCATCGGGATCAGTATTTTCATGCGCCCGTAGATGGAGGCACGCAGCATGGCCCTGAGCTGGGTCACAAACCGCCGGGGCTCGGTCAGGCAGAGACGGATGGCACGCAGCCCGAGCGCGGGATTGGGCGCCAGCCTGACCGAGTCGTCCGTTTGTTTGTCGGCACCGAGATCGTAGGTGCGGATGGTGACGGGAAGGCCTTCCATTTCCTGCATGACTTGCCGGTAGGCTTCGAATTGCTCCTCTTCGTCCGGGAGGTCGGACCGGTTCAGAAAAAGGAACTCTGTGCGGAACAGGCCGATGCCCGTTGCCCCGCTTTCCCTGGCGAGGGCGACATCGCCCGGAAGTTCGATGTTGGCATGCAGTTCTATTTCCGCGCCATCCAGCGTCCGCGCCGGTGTGTCGCGCAGCCGTTTAAGTTTCTGGCGTTCGATCCCGAATTCACGCTGCCTGAGCTGGTACTCGGCAAGTACCTGCGGGTCGGGGTCGACGATGACCACGCCCTGCGTGCCGTCGACAATGATGATTTCATTTTCCCGCACCAGCTGCCAGGCGTGATGCAGCGCGACGATGCAGGGGATGTTCAGGCTGCGCGCAACGATGGCGGTATGCGAGGTCGAGCTGCCCAGGTCAGTGATGAAACTGGCGAACTGGTGTTGCTTGAACAATACGACATCCGCAGGCGACAGGTCGTGGGCAACCAGTACCAGATTTTTGTCTTCCGCATCAACCGGAGGAGTGGCGTGACCGGGCCGGCCTTGCAGCACCTTCATCACACGCTGGGCGACCTGTATCACATCCGCCCGCCGTTCCCTCAGATAAGCATCTTCTATCGCGTCAAATTTGGTCAGCAGTTCATCGGTCTGGGTCTTCAGTGCCCATTCGGCATTGCAGCGCTGGGCCGCGATGATGTCACGTGGCGTCTCCGAAAGAGTCGAGTCGCTGAGGATCATCTGGTGCAGATCGATGAAAGCCGAGAACTCGGCAGGCGCATCGGCCGGCACGGCCAGGCGCAACTGCTCGAGTTCGTCACGTACCGCATTTATCGCGAAATCGAACCGCGCCGTTTCCTTTTCGACCTCGGCAACCGGAATCTCGTAGTGGGTGGCCTCAAGACTGGTATGGGATACCAGATGCGCATGCCCGATGGCGATGCCGCCTGAAACACCGATGCCGTGTATCGTCAAGCTCATAGTTGGAGAGGAAAACCGGGTAATTCCGTAATCCCGGTCATCTTAAACGCATTCCACCGCAACCGGCTACGGTGGCGGGCCCGCAGGGGGCTTATTCGTTTTCGCCGAAACGATCGGCAATGAGCTTGTGCAGGGCCTGCATGGCTTCAGATTCGTCGGGTCCGTCGATTTCAATGACGATTTTAGAGCCCTTGGCGGCGGCAAGCATCATTACACCCATGATGCTTTTGGCATTGACGCGCCGACCGTTGCGACTGAGCCATATTGCACTGGCGTAGCTGCCAGCGACTTGAGTCAGTTTTGCCGAGGCCCGGGCATGAAGCCCGAGCTTGTTGATGATCTCAGCTTCCTGTTGCAGCATTTTGAACCGAGACCAGGGACGCGGGCACTCGCAATACACCTTCGCAGCCGCCGCTGATGGCTTTGGTGACCATTACCGACAGCGGCCTGTCGCGATAAGTAAGCGCCCGGATCAGCATGGGCAGACTGACTCCGGCAACACTTTCCACCTTGCCGGGGATGACCAGCTTGGCAGCGATGTTCGACGGAGAGCCGCCGTACATGTCCGTCAGCACCAGCACGCCGTCGCCCTCGTCCAGTTCCTTGATCAGCTTGCGCGCCTGGGGCACCAGCAAAACCGGATCATCCTGGGCGGTGACGCCAAGCTGGCGCAACCGTGGCGGACGCTTGTTGAGCATGTGGCTGGCGCAATGAATCAGGCTTTCGCCCAAAGTGCCGTGGCTGATAATCAGTATGCCGATCATGGACTGGAGCTGTCCCTGTCACGAAAGGGCAATACTCTACGCCCCCTTTTCTTGCACCGCAACATCACTAAATTACGATGATAAGATTATGTAATTAAAGGGATTTTTCTAGGGAATCCAGAAACAGGGCGGAGACATTGATTCCGGATTGCGCGGTGATTTCCTGGAAGCAGGTGGGGCTGGTGACATTGACCTCGGTCAACCAGTCGCCGATGACATCCAGCCCGACCAGCAACAAGCCTGCCGCCGAGAGTTGGGGTCCCAGTGTTTCGGCGATCAGCCGGTCACGGGCGGTCAGTTCCCGGGCAACTCCTTTCCCGCCCGCAGCCAGGTTGCCGCGGGTTTCCCCTTCCTTGGGAATCCGGGCCAGGCAATAAGGTACCGGCTTGCCGCCGATCACCAGCACCCGCTTGTCACCGTTCGTGATTTCCGGGATGTAGCGTTGCGCCATCACTGTGCGTTGCTCATTGGCGGTCAGTGTCTCGATGATGACGCTGAAATTGGGGTCATCGTTGCGGACGCGGAATATCGAGGCGCCCCCCATTCCATCCAGCGGTTTGAGGATGATGTCCCGATGCTCGCCGAGAAACCGGCGCAGGCGTTCCGCGGTGCGGGTGACCAGCGTGGGGGCAGTAAATTCCCCAAAGCGGGCGATCGCCATTTTTTCGTTGAAATCGCGAATGGCCTGCGGACGGTTGAATACCCGGGCTCCCCGGCGCTCTGCGATTTCCAGCAGGTAAGTGCTGTAGACGTATTCCATGTCGAACGGCGGATCCTTGCGCATCAGCACCGCATCGAACTCTTCCAGCGGCGTGTCGTGCGGGCTGTCCAGCCGGTACCAGTCCGGGGTCGAGCCGGACAGGTGCAGGCGGCTGGTGTGTCCGAGAACGATCTGCTTGTGCCAGGCCAGATCGCCCTGTTGCATGACATGCAGCTGATGGCCGCGCGCAGCGGCCTCGCGCATGATCGCGTAAGTGGTGTCTTTTTCGAGCTTGAATTCGTCGAGCGGATCGACGATGAAAGCCAGCTTCATGGCGCTGCGCGCAACAGGACGGGCGCTTCTGCAGCGGTCTCCATGCGCTCAAGTTCGATTGCGGCGGCAACCAGGGCCAGTCTGGCGATGACGCCGTAGGAATAGAACCGGTTCGGCGGACAACCTGGATCTTCAGGATTCGGGGAGGAGCACGGCTCATCGAACGCCAGAGGCACGAACTGCATGCCCGGGGCGTTGAGATTCTGGTCTTTCCCGCGGGCGGTATGCACCCGGTAAAAGCCGCCGACCACGAAATGATCAACCATGTAGACCACAGGCTCTGCTACGGCTTCGCCCAGGGTTTCAAAGGTGTAGACCCCTTCCTGAACGATGACGTCGTGGACCTCCAGCCCTTCCTTGACGACAGCCATCTTGTTGCGCTGCTTGCGGTTGAGGCCTTTGACTTCGGAAGGATCCTTGACGGTCATGATGCCCATGCCGTAGGTGCCGGCATCAGCCTTGACGATGACGAAGGGTTCTTCGGTGACGCCGTATTCGGCGTATTTCTTCCGTATGTCACCGAGGATTTCCGCGACATAACCTTCCAGGCATTCCTCTCCGGTGCGTTCGCGGAAATTGATCTTGCCGCATTTTTCGAAATACGGATTGATCAACCAGGGATCGATGCCGATCAATGCGGCGAAATCCCGGGTGACATCGTCATAGGCGGCGAAGTGCTGGGATTTGCGGCGGGTTGCCCATCCCGCGTGAACGGGGGGCAGCACTCTCTGTTCGAGGTTCTGCAGGATGGCGGGAACTCCTCCCGACAAATCGTTGTTCAGCAACACCACACAGGGGTCGAAATCGTTGACCTTCAGGCGGTTGCCGCTGCGCTGCAGGGGTTCCAGGAGCAGGTTGTTGCCGTTGGGCAATTCAAATTCGGTTGCAGTCGTGATTTCCGGCAGCATGCTGCCGATGCGCACTTCGACCCCGGCATGCCGGAGTATCGTGGCGAGCTTTTCGACGTTCTGCAGGTAAAACTGGTTGCGCGTGTGATTTTCGGGGATCAGCAGGATCGCGCGCGCGTCAGGGCAGGCTTTTTCGATGGCCGACATCGCGGCCTGCACGCACAGCGTGTGAAAGTCCGGGTTGAGATTGTTGAATCCGCCGGGAAACAGGTTGGTATCTACCGGCGCCAGCTTGAAGCCTGCATTGCGCAGGTCCACCGAAGCGTAAAACGGCTCCGCATGCTCCTGCCACTGGCCGCGCAGCCAGTGCTCAATCTGCGTCGTGGCCTTGAGGATGTGATTTTCCAGATCCTGCAGCGGTCCGGTCAGCGCGGTGGTCAGTCTGGGTACGGTCATGATGGGCGATTGTAGCCGATCTGCGGTGGGACCCCGGCAGACGCCGTACCAAAAAAAGCGGGCGCCGAAGCGCCCGCAAACTCAGGGAGATTATTAGTGCAAGGCCTTACATGTGATAGGCCTTCTCGCCATGTTCGTTGATGTCCAGGCCTTCGCGCTCGACCTCTTCGGTCACGCGCAACCCGACGATCATGTCGACGATCTTGTAGGCAATGAAAGCAACCACGCCCGACCAGACGATCGCCGTGCCGACACCCCAGAACTGGCTGATCAGCTGCGCGGTCATGTCGAAGTCACCGACCTTGTTGGCAACGTAGTCGTAGACCCCGGTGCCACCCAGCGACGGCGCAACGAACACGCCGGTCAGGATCGAGCCGAGTATGCCGCCGACTGCATGGACACCGAACACGTCCAGGGCATCGTCCGCGCCGAGCATGCGCTTCAGTCCGTTGACACCCCACAGGCAGACCACGCCGGCGAGCAGGCCGATGATGATGCCGCCCATCGGGCCGACGAAACCGCAGGCCGGGGTGATGGCGACCAGGCCGGCAACTGCGCCCGAAGCGGCACCCAGCATCGAAGGTTTGCCTTTCAGCATCCACTCGAAAATCATCCACGACATGGTTGCGGCTGCGGTGGCGAACAACGTGTTGACCAGCGCCAGCGTTGCGGTGCCCGTGGCTTCCAGGTTGGAGCCGGCATTGAAGCCGAACCAGCCCACCCACAGCAGCGCGGCGCCAACCATGGTCAGCGTCAGGCTGTGCGGGGACATCGCTTCCTTGCCGAAGCCCACGCGTTTGCCGACCAGGTAAGCGCCCACCAGGCCGGCGATACCGGCATTGATGTGCACCACGGTGCCGCCGGCGAAGTCCAGTGCGCCCTTGGCCCAGAGGAAGCCGGCAGCAGCCGAGACTTTCTCCAGCGACTTGGCGTCGGTGATCGCATCCGGACCATCCCAGTACCAGACCATGTGCGCCATCGGCAGGTAGGCAAAGGTGAACCAGAGCACGATAAACAGCAGCACCGCGGAGAACTTCATGCGCTCGGCGAAGGCACCGACGATCAGTGCCGGGGTGATGCCCGCAAAGGTAGCCTGGAAGGCGATGAACACCAATTCGGGCAGGACCACGCCCTTGCTGAATGTTGCCGCCACTGAATCTGCGGTCACGCCGGAGAGGAACAGTTTGTCGACATTGCCGAAGAAAGTTCCGCCGCCGCCAAATGCCAGTGAATAGCCGTAGATGGCCCACAACACCACGCACATGGAGAATGCGATGTAGACCTGCATCAGCACCGATAGGGTGTTCTTGGCGCGGACCATGCCGCCGTAAAACAGCGCGAGACCGGGTACGGTCATCAGGATGACCAGGATGGTGGCCATCATCATCCACGCGGTGTCGCCCTTGACCGGTGTCGGTGCCGGAGCGGCCGCGGGTGCAGCAGCAGGAGCGGCGGCGGCAGGAGCCGCTGCCGGTGCTGCCGCTGCAGGTGCCGCGGCAGCAGGGGCTTCAGCAGGCTTGTCCTGCGCGATGGCCGGTGCGCCCGCAATGCTCAACGCGCCGAACAGGGCCAGAACTGCGAATAGTTTTCTCATGTTGATCTCCGATCAGAGTGCATCTGCGCCGGTTTCGCCGGTGCGGATGCGAATCACCTGTTCGAGTTCGGAGACGAAAATCTTGCCGTCGCCGATCTTGCCGGTGTTCGCGGATTTTTCGATGGCCTCGATGACCTGCTCGAGCAGGTCGCTCTTGATGGCCGCTTCCACTTTGATTTTCGGGAGGAAATCCACCACGTATTCCGCGCCGCGATAGAGTTCCGTGTGTCCCTTTTGCCGTCCGAAGCCCTTGACCTCGGTAACGGTGATGCCGGTCACGCCGATGGCGGAAAGGGCTTCCCGTACTTCGTCGAGCTTGAACGGCTTGATGATTGCCGTAACGAGTTTCATGTCATGTCCCCGGTTGAGCGGGACCGCGTTCAGGCGCGGTCCCGGGTTTCATTGCGATTATCAGAAGGCTTTCGACAGGTAGACGGTAAATGTGTCCTTGCCGAGGAACCGTGAACCGGCGTTGGCGGGATTGGTATAAAAGGCCTTTTGCAGGGCCGTCATATCCGTTCCGCTGAAATAGCCGCCCAGGGTAAAGCCCTGGGGCAACGCGTATGAGGCGCCAATTTTCCAGTCCTCATACGAACCGCAGACGTCATTGTTGTTGCCCGTCAGTGCACCGGCCGTGCAGGTGATCGTCGCTGCGCTGCCACCATCGAACTTCTGTTTGCCCCAGTGGGCCGTCAACGTCAGCTTGTCGGTGACCGGGTAGTTGGCACTGAGGTCGAGATAGTAAGTGCCACGACTGTCGGCGACACCGAAAGTCTTGTTGTTCATGCTGTGCGAGTATTTGGCGGAGAGCCACTTCCAGGTCAGCGCACCGTAGATCTCAAGCGTGTCTGCCTTGATGAAGCCGGTGGCAACCTTGCCCGGGTAGTAATATTGCAAGAGGCCGACGTCGTAACCGAAATCGCTCTTGCCGAAGGTGCCCTTGAAGCCGGCGTAGTAGTCCCACTCAAGGCTGCTGCTGTTGTAAGCCACCGCATCGGTCAGCCAGCTGACGTTCGACAGCCAGGTACCGGCATACAAGCCGCTGGAATGGGAGTAATCGAACCCACCCTGAACAGCCGGATCGCTGTTGGTCTGGGTCAGACCGCGGAAGATGTACTGGCTGTAAATGCCGACATTGCCAGTAATGGTGTGCGGCGAATCAGCCGCAGAGGCCAGCGCGGGCGAGAGCGCGGAGGCAACGAGTCCAGCAATGATGGTCTTCTTAAACATGGTGGTATCCCTTTAGTAGTTGGCACATGTGCAATAAAACTGCGAGGTTCCTTCAGCAGTTACCGTGCCAGATAAAAAAACATTTAAAAACATATATTTATATACGCTCCGCTTCTTCGTGGAATTGCTGACGCACTGATTTGGTGCGCCGCTGCAAAGCTGCGCACCACGATGCAGCGTTGTCTGGTGCCCCCATGGTCAAGCGGATCGAGCCCCCAAAACGGAGCCGTGGTGTTGCTAAACTCAGGCTTCGTACGGAGAAGTCATGGATCAAAAGTTTCTGGATGAAATCAACGACCGGATGCGCGCGGTATTTGCGCAAAGTCCTGCGGCAGATCTCGAGAAAAACCTGCGCGCGATGCTGGGCGGATTGTTCAGCCGGCTGGACCTGGTGACCCGGGAAGAATTCGAAATACAGCGCGAAGTGCTGACCCGGACCCAGGCCAAATTGGCTGAACTGGAAAAGCAGGTCGCGGAACTGGAGCCGGCGTCCAACCGGACACCGCGGCCCTAGCGGCCTGATTGGCGGGCGGTCAGCCGCCAGCCCTGTACCGACGTTGTACCGCCATCCCCAATACGCAATGGCGGGTTCCGCATGTCTCTGGCCGTGCTCTACAGTCGCGCCCTGTCGGGTATGGATTCTCCACTGGTCACCGTGGAGACCCATCTGGCCAACGGACTGCCCAGCTTCACGATCGTCGGTTTGCCCGAAACCGAGGTCAAGGAAGCCAAGGATCGCGTGCGCGCGGCGCTGCAGAATGCGCAATTCGGATTTCCTGCCCGGCGCATTACCGTCAATCTGGCGCCGGCCGATCTGCCCAAGGAATCCGGACGATTCGATCTGCCGATTGCGCTGGGAATACTGGCAGCGTCAGACCAGATCGAACGTGATTCGATTACCGGATACGAATTCGCCGGAGAGCTGGCGCTGACCGGGGAGTTGCGTCCCGTGCGCGGCAGCCTGCCGATGGCACTGGCAGTGGCCAGGGAAGGTCGGGCGTTCGTCCTGCCGGAGACAAATGCTGGAGAAGCGGCGCTGGCGGGCAACGTCGAGGTCTACGCAGCAAGGACCTTGGGCGATGTGTGCCTGCATCTGGCAGGCAGAAGCGAATTGCCCCGGGCGGCTCCGGCACGACCAGCCGCCATGCAGGATTACCCGGATCTGCTTGACGTCAAGGGCCAGCACCAGGCGCGACGTGCCCTCGAAGTGGCAGCGGCCGGCGGGCACAGCCTGTTGATGACGGGGCCGCCCGGCACCGGCAAGACCATGCTGGCGCGGCGACTCCCCGGCTTGTTGCCGCCGATGACCTTGCCGGAGGCCGTCGAATCGGCGGCGATCCAGTCGGCCGGGACCAATGGTTTTGATGTATCGGCGTGGATGCGACGTCCTTATCGCGCTCCCCATCACACCGCCTCGGCGGTGGCGCTGATCGGAGGCGGCAGTCATCCGCGGCCCGGTGAAATATCCCTGGCGATGCATGGCGTGCTGTTCCTCGACGAGTTGCCGGAATTCGAGTGCAAGGTACTGGAAGTGCTGCGTGAACCTCTCGAGTCCGGACGGGTTACCGTTTCCCGTGCCGCACGACAGGTTGATTTTCCGGCGCGGTTCCAGCTGGTTGCAGCGATGAATCCGTGTCCCTGCGGTTATCTCGGGCATTCCAATGGCCGCTGTCGCTGCACTCCGGACCAGGTGGCACGGTATCGGGGGCGCATTTCAGGTCCATTGCTCGATCGCATCGATTTGCAGATCGAGGTGCCGGCATTGTCAGAGGAAGAGCTGCTGTGCGAGAAAACCGGTGAATCGTCTGCAGACGTCCGCAACCGCACCACTGCTGCGCGCAATCGAGCCCTGGCACGGCAGCACAAACCCAACGCGCTGCTCGATCCCCGCGAAGTTGAGTCTTACTGCAAGCCCGACCCGCGCGGAGAAACCCTGCTCAGACAGGCGATATCACGTCTCGGTCTCTCCGCACGCGCTTACCATCGCATTCTCAAGGTTGCGCGCACGGTTGCCGATCTGGCAGGGGCGGACGACGTTAACAGCGGGCATGTTGCTGAGGCCATCCAGTACCGCAAGCTGGATCGATCCTGATAGCAATGCAGCGGCAGTCGCAGGTGTTGTCGGCAGGCAAACCAAACGCCTGACGCATAACAAACTATACTGGACAGGATTCCGGAAGCGGCTCTTTGCCAGACAAGACCGGATAACCAGTTCATTTCATGCACCCCCAGCCCCATTCTTCCCTGGACAGCAAATCTGTGCCCCAGTCGCTGCTGGCGGTGATACTGGCCGCTCTTGCGATGATCGGTCCGTTTACGATCGACACCTATCTGCCGGCTTTTCCCTTCATCGCGTCCGACCTGCAGGCGACCCCGGCACAGATGCAGCAGACGCTGAGCGTCTATTTGTTTGCCGTCGCGTTGATGACGCTGTTACACGGTAAGCTTTAGGATTCCA
>Ga0222714_10004606_pt1 | contig 13412 bp, 13 predicted proteins | sample C33_3DmetaG_FD_165048 | JGI IMG/M metagenome (GOLD analysis project Ga0222714, IMG submission 165048) | Estuarine water microbial communities from San Francisco Bay, California, United States - C33_3D | ecosystem: Environmental > Aquatic > Marine > Unclassified | place: USA: California... | reverse complement strand
AATCCTATCGAGGGTTCGAATCCCTCCCTCTCCGCCATAAACAAACCCGGCAACGCCGGGTTTTTTTATTGCTCGTTAACCATCACCTGCTTGTTAAAAAGTAATCTTCTCCCCCAATGCCGGAATTTCGCAGTCAATTGCCTGTTCCTGCTTGAGCCTTCTGGCCAGTGTCTGCTGTGCATTGGATTCTCCATGCACAAGTACCACGCGCGGAGAGGGATTGAAGCCAGCCACCCACTGCACCAACTCGTCCTGTCCTGCGTGCGCGGAAAATCCTCCCAGAGTCGCGATCGTGGCGCGTACAGCAAACTCCTCTCCGAACATCCTGATCTTTTTCTTGCCATCGACCAGCAGGCGTCCGAGAGTCCCCTGTGCCTGGAATCCTATAAAAACGATTGTATTGCCTTCAACCCAAACGCGGTGCTTCAGATGGTGTCTGATGCGCCCACCGGTACACATGCCGCTTCCCGCGATGATGATCGCGCCGCGTTCAATCTTGTTGATCGCAATCGACTGATCGGCAGTCTGGCACAGCTGCAACGTGGGAAGGAATTGTTCCAACGATTCACGACCGGACTGAGTCAGACAACGGATGTCCTTATTGTCCATAATCTGCAGCCAATTGTCGTAGATCCTGGTGACTTCGATCGCCATGGGGCTGTCCAGAAAGACCTGCCATTTATGGAGCTTGCCCTGTTGATACAGGCGTCCGAGATGAAACAGGATCTCCTGGGACCGACCCACGGCGAAGGCTGGGATCAGAACGTTGCCACCGCTTTCCCAGGCTTTCTGAAAGACGGCCTCAAGTTCCTGCAGGGTCTCCTGCAGCGGGCGATGGTTACGATCACCGTAGGTGCTTTCCATCATCAGCAGGTCTGCCTCCGCAGGCGTGGCAAGGTCGTTCATCAACGCGGAGTCCTTGTTGCCGAGATCACCGGAAAAAACGAGTCGCTTGAGCTTGCCCAATTCGTGGAACCGCAATTCGACAATTGCCGAACCTAGAATATGACCAGCATCCAATAGTCGCAGCTCAACGTCGTGCGCCACTTGCACCTTCTCGCCATAGTCCGCGGGTGAGCACTGTGCGATGACCTGTCTGACATCCTCCAGCGAGTATTCCAGCTTTACCGCCTTGCGCCCGCTGCGCTGTCGGCGTTTGTTTTCGTACTCGACGTCGCGCTCGTATAGACCCCAGGCATCCTCGAGCAGCGTTCGCAGCAGAGCACGAGTTGCCGACGTACAGTAAATCGGACCGCGATAACCTTTCTGGATCAATTTGGGGAGCATGCCCGAGTGATCGAGATGCCCGTGGGACAGAATTACCGCGTCGAGTTCTTCTGGCTTGAAGGCAAATTTCTTGCGGCCGAAACGGTCGATAGCATCGCCGCCCTGTTGCATGCCACACTCGATCAGAATTTTCCCGGCATCAGGAATCTGCAATAGATAACAGGAACCCGTGACCTGTTGTGCGGCTCCGTAAAAAGTAATTTCTGCCATTGCTTGGTCTCCGGTGTGTATCAGCAACAAGTTATAGCAAATGAAACAGGCATCCTGATTTGGTGACAGCGAATAATTCGCGCCCGCTTGCAGGCCGGGATTCGTCGTCTCTCTTTCGAGCTTTGATTATAGGAACTGGAGTAAGCGCAAAACTGACCTGTGTCAACACCGCGGAAATACCTGAAGCTAGAATATCCAAAGAATCTTCGCCAGCTCTTATCTGGTACCAGTTGCTTCCGGGAATTATTGTATGCCGCCAACCAAACACGATTTGCTTCATGAGTTTCCTGACAGCGTTGATGCGATTCACGCACTCAAGATGAACAACGCGCATTTTGCCAAGTTGTTTGAGGAATACCATGATGTCGACCATGCGATCCATCGCGTGGAGTCAGGCGCTGAAGTGTCGAGCGATGAGTATCTCGAATCAAGGAAAAAGCAACGACTTTTCCTCAAGGATAAGTTGTACGAGATTATTCGGGCATTCGAGGATGATGCCTGAATCAGGCCTTGGCGCAGATTTCGATCCCAGGCCGGGAGTAACTGGTCATGCTGTCGGGTTCAGCTAGACGACACCTGCTTGCCTGAAACTCGTGATCTGCGCTGAGGTAAAGCCGAGCTCGCCAAGGATGGACTCAGTGTGCTCTCCGACAGCCGGGACTGGGCCAATGCTTGGCGCAAAGGACGAATTATCAACTGGCGGCTTTATTCCGCGGAGTTTTCCCGCGGGAGTCTCAAACTCCATGAAACGCTGAAGCGCCTCGAGTTGCGGGTGCGACCAGACGTCCGCCATGGTATTGACATCGGCGTGGGCAATCTTGCCGAGGTCCAGTCTTTGTCGGATTTGATCGGCTGGCAGAGTCTGCAGCAGGGATTGAATCAGGCTGCGTAACACGTCGCGGTACTCTGAGCGCTGTGAGTTGCTGGCAAACCTGACATCCGTCGCCAGCGACGGATCCTGCATCACGTGGTGGCAGAAGAGTGCCCATTCGCGTTCATTCTGCAAGCCAATCATGATGGTTCTGTCGTCGGCGCTGGTGAAAGCCCCATAAGGATAGATGGTGGCATGTTCGCTGCCGCTGCGAGGTGGCGGCGTGGCGCCATCATATGTGTAGTACAACGGAAATCCCATCCATTCCACCATCGCTTCAAGCATGGAAACGGATATTTCGGAGCCGACCCCCGTTTTTCCTCGCTGAATCAAGGCGGCGAGTATGGCCGCGTGCGCCTGTGTGCCAGCGGCGATGTCGGCGATAGAAATGCCGCTCTTGGCCATGGCATCAGGCGAGCCCGTGACAGACAGAAACCCGGCTTCGGCTTGCACCAGCAGATCGTAGGCCTTCTTGCGCTGATACGGGCCGCCGACGCCGTAACCGGAAATATTGCAGACAATGAGTCGTTGGTACTTTTCCCGTAGCGCCGCATAGCTGAGGCCAAGCTTTTGTGCGGCGCCGGGCGCCAGGTTCTGGACGAGAACATCGGCCTGGCTTAACAAGCGCTGCAGGATCGGTCCAGCCAGCTCATGTTTGAGGTCCAGGGTGAGACTCTGCTTGGAGCGATTGGTCCAGATGAAATGAGAAGACTGTCCCTTCGCGCGAGTGTCATAGCCGCGAGCGAAGTCGCCGCCATCTCGCCGCTCGATCTTGATGACCCGCGCGCCCAGTTCCCCTAACTGCCGAGTACAAAACGGCGCCGCAATGGCATGTTCGAAGGCAATTACCGTAATGCCCGAGAGCGGCGCTGTGACCATGTCAGTTGTTCTCAAGCATCGCACTGCCGTGCATGCACAAGGCGGCGTTGGCATCTTGTACCCAGACACGCGCGCTACCGTCAGAGTCAGGTCGGGTCGCGCACACCGTGAATGCGTGCAGATCGAATACGGGTCGTACTGCCTTGAACTCGAAGTGTCGCAAAGATCTGGCAGCCACTGAGTCCAGCAACAGGTCTACCATCAATGTCGCCAACAGTGGTCCATGCACGACCAGACCTGGATAGCCTTCAACCTGTGTCGCAAAATCCCGGTCATAGTGAATGCGATGGCCGTTGAACGTGAGCGCAGAGTAGCGAAATAACAGCACCGGATCGGGTGTAATGCGACGCGAAAAGTCGGCGCGTGAACGAGCCAAAACCGGTGCTGGTTCTACCGTGCCCGGTGCCGGGCTTGCGCGATACACGATATCGTGTTCCTCGCGCACGGCGACACCGGCTGCAGTAGACAGCAGGTGTTCAACACACACGAATGCGAGACTGCCCGTGCGACCTTGCTTGTGTTCTATACTCTTGATCGTCGATGTGCGTTCTACGGCATCACCAATGATTAACGGCCGCATAAACTCAATTCTGCTGCCAGCCCACATTCTGCGCGGGAGGTCGACAGGAGGTAGGAAATTGCCCTTCTTCGCGTGGCCATCCTCGGCGAGCTCGGCTTGGTTCGGAGTATCGAGAAAATACAGCCAATGCCATAACGGCGGCAGCGCTGATCCCGGGTCCAGCTTGAGCGCCTTATTGAGTGTGGCGGACATCGCCTTCAGAGGGTGTTGTGTCAGAATTTCGTGTCTGGATTCTGATTTGCCGATCCAGTTCTGAAGCGCAGTCGTATTCAACATTGTCATTGTGTTGTGGTTATTCCGGGAACACTTTGTTTCTAGCGATCTGATTCACTGCAATTTAATCCATGCACGGAAAAGTTACTACTAAATTGCATGGCGCACGTAGCAAATGCATAGGTACCTGATCAGCGTGTCAAAATGACGCGATTAATTGATCTCCAGAATAAGAGTCCAGTGTGTCGGGCAGCCAGTCATGTGTCGCGCAGTGATCCAGCGAGTCGTCAAAAGCGTAATTTCGGGTCCAAGTCCCGGATTATTCAATAGGTAGGAATCTGTGCAGAAATACACGGTAATTCATCGGCCTTTACTGGCGTTAACGCGTGTTGTTATGGTGACTTTTATGGGATTGGTTGTTCCAGGAATCGTTTCGGCTATCGAGCAGCCAGAGTTCGAGGTCTTGTATCGGAACGACGAGCTCGAATACCGACGTTATGCGGGCTATGTCGTGGCAGAAACCGAAGTAGTCGCTGTCGCCGACTACAATGAAGCCGCCAATGAAGGTTTTCGACGTCTGTTCGACTACATCAGCGGTGCCAATTCGGGTCAGCGCAAGATCGCTATGACAGCGCCGGTTCAGCAGGTATCGACTGCAGTAGAGGGCGACAAGATTGCCATGACAGCGCCTGTGCAACAGGTGAGTACAGCTACCGGGTGGCGGGTAGCCTTCATGTTACCGGGCCTGTACACATTGGAGGATGCGCCGCACCCTACAGATTCGCGAGTGTACTTGCGTCAGGTGCCTGCCCGTGTGATGGCGGTCTGGCGGTATTCAGGACGATGGACGCAGAACAATTTCGAAAAGCACAAAGCGCTGCTACTGGAGCAACTCCAGTTAGAGGGAGTGAGCCCGGTTGCGCCACCTGAATCGGCAGTGTACAACCCGCCTTTTATGCCGCCATTCATGCGCCGCAATGAAATCATGGTGGAAGTCGACAGTCTGCCAGCGGCTGCACACCTTGAGTAGCGCTGAGTCGGAGCCATCCGGTAGTGCTCAGAAGAATGTGCTGATCTCAGGTGCGTCGGGCTTGATCGGGCGGGCCCTGACAGATGCGCTGGTGAATTCAGGTTTTCGGGTATTCGCCCTGAGTCGCACCAATCCAGAGGCGCCATTCTATTTCGATCAAAAGAAGGGATCCATGCATCTGGATTCTGATATCTCGCTGTTTGCCGTCGTGAATCTTGCAGGTGCCAATATTTCGGCAAAACGCTGGAGTGCAGCCACCAAGCGGCAAATTCTTGAGAGTCGTCGACACACGACGGCGCTGCTGGCGGCGGCTTTGGCAGCACTCCCGAATAAACCTCAGGTTTTGATGTCTGCTTCAGCGGTTGGTTATTATGGCGATACCGGGGCAACGGTTGTCGATGAGAACAGTCCGGCTGGTTCCGGATTTTTATCTCAAGTCTCCGTAGACTGGGAGCGAGCCACAGCGCCCGCGGAAGGAGCCGGTATTCGTGCGGTGTATCTGCGTTTCGGGCTTGTTCTCAGTCCTGAAGGAGGCGTCCTTAAAAATTTCATTCTGCCTTTGGGACTGGCCTCGGTGGGGCCGGTAGGAGAGGGCACGCAGTTCATGAGTTGGATCAGCATCGTCGACGCGGTGGCGATCATACAACGACTGATGGTGAACAGCGACGTGTCTGGACCAGTCAATCTGGTAGCCCCTGAAATTGTCTCGAATGCGCAGTTCATGAAGGAGCTGTCACAGACCCTGCATTCTCTGCAACTACCGCGCCTACCCTCGGCGATTGTGCGTCTGATGTTCGGTGAGATGGCCGATGCAGCGTTGTTATCGAGCAGTCGTGTCAAGTCACGCATGCTGCCCGCGCTGGGTCTGCAATTGCAGTATCCGGAGCTTGCGGGGGCGCTAAAAGCCTTGTTGAAAAGGTAATCCCGCTACCATTCGTTCATCATCGTAGCGCCGCCCATTATCCCTAGCAATAAATGTTAGGTTAATGAGGCAGAGCTGTGGAAGCAATTGGTCCTGTCACAGTGGAATCTTGAGTTCGAGACGGGCATTGCCAGTCAGACTCCCTATTTGCGGCTGGCACTCGCAGGTGTGCAAAATTTGATGGAAGCCGGCACAAGTTGCCCCTAAAATGCCTAATGCGGGGGGCGTGTTTATTGCGTATCAACTCGCAACCGAGGCATTGAATCAGGGGAAACCGCGTGGCTGGAAAATATTTCGAGGATCTCGAGATCGATTGGGTGTTCGAACACCTGCCGCATCGGACTGTCACCGAAACAGACAATCTGCTGTTCACCACCATGACACATAACCCACAACCTCTCCATCTAGACGCCGAATTTGCGCGTCAGACACCCTATGGCCAGATTATCGTTAACAGCTATTTCACCCTGGCCCTGGTCGTTGGTTTGTCTGTCGGCGACACGACTCTGGGGACGACGCTGGGCAATCTTGGCATGGAGAAAGTTGAATTTCCCAACCCGGTTTTTGTCGGCGACACGCTGCGAGTACAGACCCGCATCATCGACAAGCGAGAGTCTCAAACCAAGCCTGATAGGGGCATAGTCTGGTTCCGACATCAGGGACTGAATCAGCGCGACGAGCTTGTGTGTGACGCGCTGCGCAAAGGCATGATGTTGAAACGCCCGGTGTAATTGATGCAACGGCAGTCCGTGTGCTGCACTAGACCTCAGCACATCATTGAAGGGTAACTATGGGCAAGCTGCGACGATCCATCCATTTCTTGCCGGGCGGCAATGACAAGATGTTCGGCAAGGCGCTCGGTCTCGACGCTGACGGGCTGATACTCGACCTCGAAGACTCCGTGCCTGCCGCCAACAAGCTGGCAGTGCGTGACGCGGTCTGCGCCTGGCTGGCGAGCGCCGATTTTGGCCATCGGCAAAAGCTGGTTCGTATCAATAGCCTCGATTCCGAGTGGTGCCTCGCCGATCTGGAGGCAGTCGTGCCGTTGCGGCCCGACGCCATCGTATTACCGAAGGTAATGGATGCAAAGACAGTAACCAGCATCGACACCTGTATGCTCAATATTGAAAAACAGGCTGGCCTGGAGAGTCGCGCCGTGAAGCTGCTGCTCATCGGCACCGAAGACGCGGGCGCCATCTTTCACCTCAATGCCATGGCCAATCACCCGCGCGTGGATGGGCTGACCTGGGGCGCCGAAGATCTGTCCGTCTCGCTCGGAGCGCGCGCGAAGCGCGACGTCGACGGCAACTACCTGGACGTGTTCAGGCTGGCGCGCTCACTGACGTTGTTTGCCGCGGTAGCAGCCCAGGCCCAGCCGATCGATGCCGTCTATGTCGATATCAAGAATAGCGATGGCTTGCGCAAGGAATGTACTGATGCAGCTAACATGGGCTTTACCGGCAAGCTCACGGTGCACCCGGATCAAATCGCGATCGTCAATGAGGCCTTCACGCCCACTGAAGCTGAAATCGCCTTAGCCAGAGAGCTTGTGTCGGCTTTTGCCGAGCAGGAGCGAGCGGGTCGCATGGCGTTTACGTTTCGGGGCGAGATGGTCGATGTGCCACACCTGAAACGGGCGCAACGTGTACTTGCTATCGCCGAGCAACTGCAGCGTTAATCGAGCCGAGTATGAATTTTGAAGAAACCGAAGAGCAGACACTGATCCGAGTGTCGGTGCGGAAACTCTGCAGCGACTTTCCCGATGGCTATTGGGAACAGCACGATCGCGAAGGCAGGTTTCCCCAGTCCTTCTTCGACAGCATGGCCGCAGCGGGTTGGATCGGCATCGCCATGCCGGAGCGCTATGGCGGCGCCGGTCGCGGCATCCAGGAAGCCGCGATTGTGCTGGAGGAAGTGGCTGCCTCCGGGGCGGCCATGAACGGAGCCACCAGCGTCCATCTCTCCATTTTCGGCATGCATCCTATCGTCAGACATGGGAGCGACGCATTGCGTGAGCGCTACTTGCCCGAGGTGGCGTCTGGCAGATTGCAAGTTGCCTTCGGGGTCACGGAGCCCGATGCTGGCAGTGATACCACAGCGATTGACACATTCGCGCGCCGCGAGGGTGATCACTATCTGGTGCGGGGACGCAAGGTCTGGACGACCAAGGCGATGGAATCCCAGCGGGTATTATTGCTGGTGCGAACGACTCCGAAAGAGCGGGTTAAACGCAAGACGGAAGGTTTGACTCTGCTTTTTGCGGAATTGCAAAAACCCCAGGTACACATCGCGCCAATTCCGAAACTGGGGCGCAACGCCGTGCGCACCTGCGAGGTCGTCTATGACGACCTTCCGGTAGCCCTCAGCGATCGCGTCGGCGAGGAGGGGGAGGGATTCCGCTATTTGCTGGATGGTCTCAATGCAGAACGTATCCTGATTGCCGCCGAGGCCATTGGCATCGGACGAGCGGCGCTGCGACGTGCTGTTGCCTATGCCAATGAACGTGTCGTCTTCGGGCGGCCGATCGGCAAGAACCAGGGCATTGCGTTTCCCCTGGCTGAGGCGTGTACACGACTCGACGCGGCTGAGTTAATGGTGCGTAAAGCCGGTTGGCTGCTGGACAATAATCTTCCCTGTGGTGCCGAAGCCAACATGGCAAAATGGCTCGCAGCCGAAGCGGGGTTCTTCGCCGCCGACAGCGCTCTGCAAGCGCATGGCGGTTTTGGATATGCGCGGGAATACCACGTGGAACGCTATTGGCGCGAGGCGCGACTGATGAAGCTCGCGCCAATTTCCCAGGAGATGATCCTTAATTACATCTCCGAGCACGTCCTGCAACTCCCACGTTCTTACTAGCGGCTGACAGGCCTACAGGGTCGCAATCACCGCGAGCGGATCAACGTAAGGCAGTTCCAGATCTTTCGCCACTTCGGCGCTGGTCACCTTGCCGCGACAGACATTGAGCCCATTGCGCAGATGCACGTCGGCTTCGAGTGCGGCGCGCGTACCCTTGTTTGCGAGAGCCTTGACGAACGGCAGAGTGGCGATATTAAGAGCCATCGAGGCGGTCTTGGCAACGGCGCCCGGAATATTGGCGACGCAGTAGTGAATGACGCCATCGAGAATAAAGGTAGGATAAGTATGAGTCGTCGGACGTGAATTCTCGCAGCAGCCACCTTGATCGATCGCGACATCGGCGATGACCGAACCGGGCTTCATGGTTTTCACCATGGCCGAGGAAATCAGTTTGGAAGCCTTGCCGCCAGGAATGAGGACGGCGCCTACAAGCAAATCGGCAATGGCGACATAGGTGGCGATTGCATCCGGCGTCGCCAGTACACAATTCACCGTGTCGTTAAATTTCTTGCGCAGGCGTTCGAGTTGGGCTTCCGAGCGATCGAGGATCGTGACTTTGGCACCCAGACCCAGCGCAATCTTGCAGGCATTGCTGCCAACAACCCCGCCACCGATGATGACCACATGCCCGGGTTCCACGCCGGTGGCACCCCCCAGCAGCACACCCATGCCGCCGTGATGCTTGCCCAGGTGCGCGGCTGCTTCCTGCACCGCGAGACGACCGGCAATTTCCGACATCGGTGTGAGCAGTGGTAAGCGACCGTCGGCATCGGTCACTGTCTCGTAGGCGATACACACCGCCTCGCTCGCAATGAGATCCTGTGTCTGATCGGCATCAGAGGCCAGATGAAGGTAAGTGAAGAGCGTGTGGTGACGGCGGAGCAGGGCGCGCTCGGCGCGATTTGGTTCCTTGACCTTGACGATCAGTTCACAGCGTTCGAACACCTCGTCAATACTGCCTGCGATCTGCGCGCCGAGTGACTCATAGGTCGCATCGGTGGCGCCAATGCCGGCACCTGCATCATGTTCGATCCAGACTTCATGTCCGTCCCGGATCAGATTGGCGACTGACTTCGGAGTGAGTCCAACCCGGAATTCCTGGTCTTTGCTTTCTTTTGGAGAGCCGATCTTCATGCCTGTGCCTCGCTAGGGATTGGCGGATGGTTACCGCTGACATGCGGGGCAATTCTTGTGAAATTGCCGCGTCCTATCGGCTGCGGAGTAAAACGAAAAGCCCGGCCGATTGCAAGGAATATCGCGCCCGGAACCATTAGGGATTGGCTGTATCCCCCTGCCGCCCGGTTGTTTATAATCGGCCGTATTCACGCGCCAGAGCAGCGCAGCACCCAGGGGAGTATCCATGTTTGGCAAACTATTCAGAACCGGTCTTTGCAGTCTACTGCTAATCAGTCTCTCCACCTTTGCGCTGGCCCAGGACAACGACGATCCCGAGATTCAGCGAGTCGCGCCCTTCCAGGTTTTTGACAATCTCTATTATGTCGGTGCGCGCTGGGTATCCGCCTGGCTGCTGGTAACCGAAGAAGGCCTCATCCTGTTCGATACCTTGTACGGAGACTTGACGGACATCACGATCGACAGCATTCGCGAACTCGGATTTGACCCGGATGACATTCGTTATGTAATCGTGTCCCATGCACACTACGATCACATCGGCGGCGCCAAGCGAATGCAGGACGAATTTGGTGCGGTAGTCATGATGACTGAAACCGATTGGCGCATGACAGAAGAGCCACCTGTCTTTCGCGAATATCCCAAGCCGCGTCGACACCTGAGTGTAGCCAATGGCAGTACCCTGAATCTTGGTCGCACACGACTCAGTTTCTTCGAAACTCCCGGTCACACCGAAGGCGTGCTATCAACCCGGTTTACCGTGTATGACAAGGGTTATCCACACGTTGCCTTCATGTTTGGCGGAGTCGGCCTGAATTTCTCCGGTGTTGAGCGTACCGAGACCTACATCAGCAGTGTCAAGCGACTACAGTCGATGAACGATGTTGAGGTCAATATACCCAACCATCCTGATTCCGGCGATGTGTTTGCGCGCTATGAGATGTTGAAGGAGCGCAAGGATGGCGATCCTCACCCCTTCGTCGATCCTGAAAGTTTTACCGCCTGGTTGCAGCAATTACTTGTCATGGCCGAGGCCAAGCTCGTCGAAGAGCAAGCCGCGGCAAACTAGGTCTGACTGCGAGTTGCCCAGCGCTTCGAAAAATTTCCGGCTGGCGTTGTCAGCCGGAAAATAACTCTCGATCATCAATTCCTCAATACCGATATCCAGCGCTGAGCCGAATTGGCTCAGCGTGGTAAAGGTGCTGAGTATCTGTCCTTCCAACTGAAAATCGACTGTCAACATGGGGCCGTCATGCTGCGACTCTTTGGGTTGTTGCCAGTCCGGCGGCGGCGACATCGATTCGAGCCGAGCGAGCAGGGCGGTGTGGCTTGGTTTGCCGAAGGCGAGCACCTGCTTGCGCAGCCGACGCAGCAGGTGAGAGGCCACGGTGTCCCAGTTGACGATGACCGGACGCAGGGCTGCCGCACTGAAGACGGCCTCCAGCACATTCAACCCGGCTGGGAGCTCCTGCCCCGGTTTGAGCAGTCGGGTCAACAGTACCTGCTGCGTGCTGTTCGCCATGACCACATTGTAATCACCGTCCATTACCAGCGCCGGGTAAGGATTGTGATTGTCCAGGATCAGCCCTAAAGCGTGACGCACGGGTTCCAGTTCCGAGCTGTCGAGTTGCAGCTCGCTGTAGGCGGCAGCATAGCCTCCCGAGTGCAGCAGCAGATTGCTGTCCTTGTGGGGCAGGTTCAGGACGTCGGCGAGTCGCATCAGCATGGCGCGACTGGGCTGTGTGCGCCCGGTTTCGATGAAGCTGATGTGCCGGGAAGACACATCCGCCAACAGTGATAATTCGAGTTGCGACAGACGGCTTTTCTTGCGGAACTCGCTGAGCAGGGGGCCAACGGCTGACATGGTGACTCTCCTTGATGGCTGTGGAGAGGATTCCAGCCGGGGGATGTAAGCAAAACCATTACCTCCCGGGTAATGGGACCTTCTGGAGCACGTGCCCGACAGGATTACTCAATCTGCCACAGGGCGAACAGTCGCCGGGCCTCGCTGAGTTGGGCCGTTTTCATGCGTCGTTCCAGCCGATTACGCATAGCCTCGGCGTCCGGATGTTCGTTGGCGAGCGCCATACTGGCCCAGGCGTGCGCCTGTACCCGATCCCGCTTCACGTGGTCGCCCTCGGAGTACATGCGAGCGAGCTCAAAGGCAGCCTCCGCGTGGCCGGATTTGCCGGCGCTGGCGAACCACTCCACCGCCTTGGCATAGTCGCGTTTTACACCCTGACCCTCGTAGTACAGGCTGCCAACATTGAACTGGGCGGCAACGTGCCCCTGTTCTGCCGCGGCCAGAGTCCAGCGATAGGCTTCCGCATAATCGCGCGTCACACCCTGACCGGTGAAATAGAGGATACCCAGATTGTATTGAGCGAGATCCAGTCCGTCCTCGGCGGCACGCTGAAATTCCTGAAACGCCGTCTTGAAATCACCATTGAACGCCGCATTGACCCCGGCCTCGTAATCCGCTCGCACAGCGGTCGAGCTGGCAAACAGCAGGCCCAGCAGACAAATCCTGAATAATTTCAAACGCTTTGCGTGAGTCACAACGAATGGAATCCCGCCTGAAAGTGGTGCCCGCCATGGTAATACAAGCCCAAAACGGATGAAACGCCGGGACACGGATAATCGTCATTTATGTCTATGAAAAATCACCGATTTAGCTATAATACCGCCCTCTCGCAAACCGCAGTCCGGTTTCGCCAGAATCCGCACCCGTAGCTCAGCTGGATAGAGTACCTGGCTACGAACTAGGGGGTCGAATGTTCGAATCATTCCGGGTGCGCCAAATAAGAAAAGGGAGCCATAGGCTCCCTTTTTTTATTTGTTGTTCGTGGAAAGTTTTGCCCGGCATTCGTTCGAAAGGCGCGAAGCGCCGCAGACGGCGGAACGCCGCCCCGCAGGGGTGAACATTTTGGCTTCGCCAAAATGTGAATCAAAGCTACGAAGTAGCGCAGACCGCGCCTTACAGCGCGGCCCCGCAGGGGTGAACATTTTGGCTTCGCCAAAATGTGAATCAATCATTCCGGGTGCGCCAAATTAGAAAAGGGAATTCGCTTTGAGTTGCTGAATCCGCCCGTGCTACGCTGCCCGTGTTATGCAATCCACCTATTATTCATGGGCTATAGCGATGGCACGATTAGCGAGCAAACGTTTACCTTGGCAGGCGCTCCCGCGCATTCTGCTTATTTGCTGGCTGCCGCTGTCCCTGACGCAGGCTCAGGTGGCCGAAACCGCGGAGGAATCTGATTTGAACGCAAGCAGCCTGTTGCCGGGAGTGACCTTTCGGGACATCAAAGTGAATTCGATCGATATGCGGGTAGCGGAAGCCGGCGCTGTAGATGCGCCATTGATATTGCTTGCCCATGGTTGGCCCGAGTCCTGGTACTCCTGGCGTCACCAGATTCCACCTTTGGTGGAG
>Ga0222714_10004605_pt1 | contig 13414 bp, 13 predicted proteins | sample C33_3DmetaG_FD_165048 | JGI IMG/M metagenome (GOLD analysis project Ga0222714, IMG submission 165048) | Estuarine water microbial communities from San Francisco Bay, California, United States - C33_3D | ecosystem: Environmental > Aquatic > Marine > Unclassified | place: USA: California... | reverse complement strand
AAGCCGCCAAAACAAGCGCCGTTGGCCCGGCTGCTGCAGGCCGCCCGTAACCAGGGCGGGCTTCGGTCGGTGCCGACCAATTTATCGGGTGTGCGTGGGCTGCTGCGCGCGCTGCGCGCAGGCGAGGTGGTCGGGCTGCTTCCCGACCAGGTGCCAGACTCCGGACAGGGGGTGTGGGCGGATTTCTTCGGCGAGCCTGCCTACACGCTGACCTTGCCGCAGCGCCTGGCCGAACAGGCGCAACCCGCAGTGATCCTCGGGGTTTGCGTCCGCGACGAAGACTCGGGCGGCTGGCGTTTGCAGTTGCGCCGTTTGAATCAGTCGCCGACTCCCGAGTGCTTGAACCTGCAAATGCAGGGGCTGATCATGCGCTGGCCGCAGCAATACCTGTGGGGCTACAACCGCTACAAGCAGCCGCGCGGAGAACGGTCGTGAATACCGAGCCGCTGGTACGCGCCGCAGTGCTGCTGCTACGCCTGATCGGCATGCTGCCGTTGCCGGTGGTGCGCGCGATCGGCTCGGCCTGCGGCAGTCTCGCGTTTGTGCTTGCCGGTTCGCGGCGGCGGGTCACGTTGACCAATCTGCGGATGTGCTTTCCGGACTGGAGCGAGGCGCGCCGCCGCCAGGTCGCGCGCGCCCATTTCCGATGCTTTGTTGCGAGCTTCTTCGATCGGTTCATTGTCTGGTACACGTCGGCGCAGCGGATGCGCCGCCTGGTTGAACTGCAGGGGATGGAAAATCTCGAACCCTGGCGCGGGCGGCCGGTCATTCTGCTGGCACCGCACTTCGTTGGCATCGATGCTGGCGGCATCCGCCTGCAAATGGAGGTCGGCGGAGCCTCGATGTACGCGAATCAGAAGAGCCGGGTGCTGACCGAAGCGATGACCCGCGGACGCTCGAGGCTGGGGGGCGCAAAAATGCTGCTGCGCAACGATGGCTTGCGGCCTGCGCTGCGCCTGATTCGTCAGGGCGTGCCGTTTTACTTTTTGCCCGACATGGATCTCGGGCCGCGCGATGCGCTGTTCGTGCCGTTTTTCGGCGTTCCCGCAGCCACGGTGCCGTCGCTGGCGCGCCTGGCCGAGTTGACCGGGGCGGTCGTGGTGCCGGTGGTCACCCGGATGACCCCGCGCGGCTATGTTGCTCAAATCCATCCGGCCTGGACGAATTTTCCGGGGGATGATCCGCTTGCCGCGACGCGTCGGATGAATACCTTCATCGAGCAGTGCGTCCTGCAGATGCCCGAGCAGTATCTCTGGAGCCACAAACGGTTCAAGACCCGTCCCGCGGGACAGCCCGATCCATACCTGTGATCGGCGATAATCCCGACCATGAAACTGAAGTTCACCAAGATGCAAGGTGCCGGTAATGACTTTGTCGTGATCGACGGAGTTCGCCAGGCGGTGCATCTCGACGCCTCGCTGGTGCGCCGGATCGCCGACCGGCATTTCGGGGTGGGTGCAGACCAGATCTTGCTGGTCGAACCCGCCGGACGCCCGGATGTCGATTTTCGCTACCGGATCTTCAACGCAGACGGTGGCGAGGTCGAGCAGTGCGGCAACGGGGCAAGGTGTTTCGTGCGCTTCGTACGCGACCAGGGTTTGACGGACAAGCTGGCGATCAGGGTCGAGACGCTGGGCGGGGTCATCGAGCCGCGAATGGCCGGCGACGGGCGGGTCACGGTTGATATGGGCATGCCGCAGTTCGAGCCGACGCTGGTGCCCTTCGACATCAGCGGACTGGCGAGCGAGCCCTCTGGCCGCGAAACCTTGTGGTCGCTTGCGCTAGGCGCTGGCCGCTCCTGCAAGGTCGCGGTATTGTCGATGGGCAATCCCCATGCGGTACAACTGGTCGAGGATGTCGATCAGGCTCCGGTTGAACGGGATGGTCCGGCGATCGAGGCGCATCGCGCATTTCCGAGGCGGGTCAATGCCGGGTTCATGCAGGTGCTCGATGCATCGCGGATTCGTCTGCGTGTCTATGAGCGCGGCGCTGGCGAGACCCTGGCCTGTGGAACCGGTGCCTGTGCGGCAGTGGTATCCGGAATTCGACGAGGCTTGCTGCGTGGTCCGGTCGACGTCCAGACTCGTGGTGGAGTGCTGACCATCGACTGGGCCGGTGGGCAGGTGATGATGACCGGGCCGGCGGAACCGGTCTTCAATGGGCTGATCGAGCTGGCGGACATCAAATGACGACAAAATCAGATAACGACCAGGTAATTGCGGATTATTTGCGAGAAAATCCGGATTTCTTTGTTTCTCACCCAGAGCTGCTGGCGATCATCAAGGTGCCTGGTCTGCATGACGGGCGGGCGATCTCCCTGCATGAGCGTCAGTTGGAGGTGTTGCGTGAGAAGCTTCGGGCAATGGAGCGTAAGCTCGCCGAACTGGTTCACATTGGTCGCGAAAATGACGCTATTTCCGACAAAATGCTTCGCTGGACACGGCAAATGCTGCTTGCCTCGGATAGCTCGCTGATTCCGCAGGTTGTTGTCGACGGCATGATGAGCGTTTTCTCGGTTCCGCAGGTCGCGCTGCGCCTGTGGGGCGTGCGCCCGGAATTTGCCGGTCTGGCCTGCGCAGCGCCGGTCGAGGAAGATGCGATGACGCTGGCTGGCAGCATGAAGCAGCCGTATTGCGGGCCGAACGCCGAATTTCGCGCGGCTGGCTGGCTTGTCGATGCCGGTGCATCGACCCGATCGCTGGCGCTGATTCCGCTGCGGCGTGGGGCTGAGCCCGGCGCATTCGGAATGCTGGTGCTGGGCTCGGCAGATCCGTCACGTTTCGAGGCCGAGATGGGAACCGCCTTCCTGGAGCGTATTGCCGAGCTGGCCAGTGCGGCCTTGTCGCGGCTGATCGACTGAATCCGTGATGCAGTCCGAGCCGTCGATCCAGGCCTATCTCGCGCGGCTCGCGACTGAGCGCGGTTATTCGCCGCAGACAATCGACAGTTACGCAAGAGATCTGCGCTTGCTGGCTTCGGTTGCCGCTGGGCGGCCCTGGTCTTCGATCGATGAGGCGGGTCTGCGTCGCTGGATCGCCGCTCAGGTGCGTGGCGCCGCGTCGCCGCGATCGATCGCGCGTCGCCTGTCGTGCTGGCGCGGGTTTTTCGACTGGCTTGCCGAGCGTGGCGAGATCACGGTCAACCCAGCGCGTGGGTTGCGGGCGCCGCGCGCTTCGCGTCGCTTACCCAAGGCGCTATCGCCCGATCAGGCGCTGCAACTGTTGTCAGCGCATGGCACCCCCGACAGTTTCGAGGCGGTTCGCGACCAGGCGATGCTGGAATTGTTCTATTCGTCCGGTTTGCGCCTGTCGGAGCTGACCGGTGTGGATGTCCGCTATTGGCGAGATGCATCCGGAGAGTCGGTCAGCTGGCTTGATCTGCGCGAGGCGGAAGTCACGGTCCTGGGCAAGGGCGGCAAGCGGCGCACGGTGCCGGTCGGTACGGCCGCGCGTCAGGCCTTGACTGCATGGTTGGGTGCGCGCGAGCGACTGCTGGCAGCCTGCCCGTCTGCGGATGGCCGGGCATTGTTTCTGAGTCGACTGGGGCGGCGCCTGTCGAACCGGTCGGTTCAGTTGCGGATCAAGCGGCTCGCCTTGCAGCGCGCAATACCGGCCGATGTGCATCCGCATGTGATGCGGCACTCATTTGCGAGTCATTTGCTGCAATCTAGCGGCGATCTGCGCGCAGTTCAGGAATTGCTCGGTCACGCGAACATCTCCACCACCCAGGTCTACACCGCGCTGGATTTCCAGCGTTTGGCGAAGGTCTATGACGATGCGCATCCTCGAGCCAGGCGGCGTTGAAGAGATTTTGATGACCAATCGAAGTGTTTTGGCCGAACTTGTTCAGGTTTGCGCGATTTTTGCAGCTGACGTCAATTTCCGGGGCTGGGTATGACGGCCAGCCTGCAGTTGCGCTCAGGCAAGGATCGCTCACTGACAAGGCGGCATCACTGGATCTATACCGGTGCGATCGGCGCGATCCGGGGGCAGCCAAAGAGCGGTGAGACGGTGCGCGTGCACGCTGCCGACGGGCGCTTTCTTGCGTGGGCGGCCTTCAGCCCGGAATCCTCGATCCGGGCTCGCGTCTGGTCGTTCGACGAGGCGCAGACCATCGACGCGGACTGGATCGCCCAGCGGCTGTCGCAGGCGATCGGGCGGCGTTCGCGCTTCGTGGCTGGGCAGGACGCGGTCAGGCTGGTCTTCGGTGAGGCCGATGGCTTGCCGGGGCTGGTAGTCGATCGCTATCGAAACCAGCTTGTCGTTCAGTTTCTGGCGGCTGGCGTGGATGCATGGCGCGAGGTGATCGTCCAGGCCCTGATCCGCCTGACCGGCTGCACCGATGTGTACGAACGCTCCGACGCGTCCGCACGCCAGCGCGAGGGGCTTGAGTCGCGTGAAGGGGTGCTCGCCGGGCAGGCCCCACAGGCACCGATCGAGATCGACGAGAACGGTGTGCGGTTCGCGGTCGACGTGCTTGCCGGGCACAAGACCGGGTTTTATATCGACCAGCGCGACAACCGTGCGCTGGTCGCCGCGCATGCTGATGGGCGTCGGGTGCTGAATTGCTTTTGCTATACCGGAGGCTTTTCGCTTGCGGCGCTCAAGGGCGGCGCCAGCAGTGTGCTGTCGATCGACTCGTCGGGGCCGGCGCTGCAGTTCGCGCGCAGCAATCAGCAATTGAACGGGTTCGGCCAGCTCAGCGCCGAGCAATGCGACTGGAGCGAAGACAATGTGTTTGATGCGCTCAAGCGTCTCGCCGCCGAGGATCGGCGCTTCGATCTGATCGTGCTCGATCCGCCGAAGTTCGCGCCGTCCGCGCATCATGTCGAGCGCGCGGCCCGTGCCTACAAGGAGATCAACCTGAAGGCACTGCGTCTTCTCGAGCCCGGCGGTCTTCTGTTCACCTTCTCCTGTTCCGGCGCAATCGGCGTCGAACTCTTCCAGAAAATCATCGCCGGCGCAGTGTTTGACGCTGGTGTCGAGATGCAGATGCTGCGCCGGCTGCAGGCGGGCGACGATCATCCGATGCTGATGACCCACCCAGAGGGCGAATACCTCAAGGGACTGATGCTGCTCCGGGTCTAGTTTCCCCAGGCGCAAAAGGCGCTGTCAGCGGCCGACGGCCCGAAACGCTAAAATACCCGGTTTGGTTTCGGGCTGGAAAGGCAAGACCATGAGTTCCAAGCATGTACCGGTGACGATCCTCACGGGCTTTCTCGGCAGCGGCAAAACCACGCTGCTGAACCGCATTCTGAAGGAAGAGCACGGCCTGAAGATCGCGGTGATCGAGAACGAGTTCGGCGAAGAGGGCGTTGACAACGACCTGCTGCTGCAGGATCGCGACGAGCAGATCGTCGAGATGAACAACGGCTGCATCTGCTGCACGGTGCGTGGCGACCTGATCCGCATCCTGGGCGAGCTGCGCGAGCGGCGCGAAGCCGGCGAGATTGGCTTTGACCGGGTCGTTGTCGAGACGACCGGACTTGCCGACCCCGGGCCGGTTGCGCAGACCTTCTTTCTTGATGACGACATCGCCGACTACTTCCTGCTGGACGCGGTGATCACCGTGGTCGATGCCAAGCATGGCGACAAGCAACTCGATGAACACAAGGAAGCCCAGGAGCAGGTCGGGTTCGCCGATCGCATCCTGATGTCCAAGGTCGATCTTGTTGACGAGGCCGGGCAGCAGGCGCTGCGTCAGCGAATCTCGCGGATCAACCCGCGGGCGCCGATCAAGCCGGTGCATTTCGGCAATGCCGCAATCGCCGACGTTCTGGACATCCGCGGATTCAATCTGAACGCCATTCTTGAGCTCGACCCGCAGTTCCTGACCAGCGACGAGCACGAACATGACGACGCCGTTCAGAGCTTCGTGTTTCGCTCGTCCAAGCCGTTCGATCCGCTCAAGCTCGAGGATTTCCTTGGCGGCCTGATCCAGGTTTACGGCCAGGATATGTTGCGGTATAAAGGCGTGCTTTTCATGAAGGGAGCCGATCGCCAGACGGTCTTTCAAGGGGTCTATCAAATGATGGGCGCCGACCTCGGGCGCCGCTGGCAGCCTGGTGAGAAGCCCTCGAGCAAGATGGTCTTCATCGGACGCAACCTGCCGCGGGATATTTTCCTGAAGGGCCTGGAGCAGTGCCTGGCCTGATTCGCTCAAATGTGCGATGCCGGGGCGTTCGCGTTACAGTGCGTCCCGGATGATCGTTCCGCGGCCGCCGCCGGAATGCAGCGACCGGATCCGGTTGACTGAGACACAAATCGGCCCAGTCCGAGCTAAATCGAGAACAAAATGCCTGCAACGAAAGTCAAGAAAATCCAGTCCGAGGCCGATCTGCTCAAGATGCCCGAGTCCGCCTACATGAACGAGGCGCAACTGGGTTTCTTTCGCGAGCGGTTGCAGCAGATGGAGCGCGAAATCCTCCAGAATGCAGACGAGACCACCGAACATCTGCGTGAGACCGTGATCGTGCCCGATCCGGCCGATCGCGCGACGATCGAGGAAGAGCATGCGCTGGAGTTGCGCACCCGCGATCGCGAACGCAAGCTGTTGAAAAAGATCCAGCAATCGCTCGCCAAGATTGAAGCGGGCGACTACGGCTACTGCGAGGAGACCGGCGAGCCGATCGGCCTGCAAAGACTCCTGGCTCGTCCCACTGCCGGTCTGTCGCTGGAGGCGCAGCAGCGCCGCGAGTTGCGTCAGAAGCTCTACGGCGACTGATTCGGGTTAGGCCCCCGGCAGCGCTGCCGGGCGGTTGTGATGCGCCGACCGCCGGTCCTTCGACCGGATCTGGCCTGCAGGCCCGGGTGATACACTGATCAGCCAACCGTGCGCAGGGTTCAGGGCGTGGCGTTTTCTCTGTTCGGTCGAAAGGGCAAGCCCGATCCGGGTCGTGCTCGCAGCGATACAGCTGCCCGAGGGTCGGAGTCGGCTCGCAGTCAGTCCCCCGCAGATTCGCTGGAGGCCCAGCGCGAGCTTGCTCGACGCACCGCGGAAAAGATCGACCGGATCGAATCCGAAATGATGTCGTCGCCCTCCCAGGGCGCTTCGACCAGCGCGCATCCCCCTGCGACCGCGTCCGGTGGCGCCTCACAAAGCGTCGATCCCAGACGGGCCACCACGGCCACGAATCCGCCACCGTCGGCGGCCCGACCGCCGCCGAGTGCCTACACAGCTGCGCCGCAGCTGCGTTCCGAGCCGCTCGTTGAACCGCAGCCCCCGGATTACAGCACCTCGGTGGTGCTGGGCGACACCTATGTCGGTTTTGGCGGAATCGAGGTCAGCACCTCATCGCTGCCGCCCGAACTGGAAGAAGCCGCAATCCTGTACGCCAACGATCAGCCGGCCGCCTGCATCGCAACCTTGAAGGCCGCTCTCGAACTGGACATGCCGCTGCAATGGCAACGCCAGGGCTGGCTGATGCTGCTCGATGTGCTGCAGGCGAGCGCAGACCGGGCGGGCTTTGAAGCGGTTGCGCTCGAGTTCGCTGCGCGTTTTGAGCGCTCGCCGCCGGCCTGGATCGAAGACCCCGCCAGCAGACCGCAGCCCGGAGCCACCGGGCCAGCGGCCGCCACGGTTCGCTTTTCCGGAGCGCTCGATGGATCCAGCAGCCGGCAATTCGAGCAGGCCCGTCGTACCTTGCAAACCCGAAACAAGGTCAGCCTCGATTTCGGTCAACTGGACAGTGCCGATGCACAAGGCGCTGGCGCAGCCTGCGAATTCTTGCGGGCCTGCGAGCTGGCGGGCGGCGAGGTCACGCTGCTCAATCTGCGCAAACTGTTGTCGCTGGCACTTGCGGGGATCGAGGTCGGCAGACGGGATCCGGACGAATCGCTGTGGCAGTTGGCGCTGCTTGCGCATCGCTTGCTGGGCAGTCAGCAGCAGTTCGAGGAGTTGTCGATCGACTACTGCGTCACCTACGAGATCTCGCCGCCGCCCTGGGTCGCGCCGCCTGCCAGCATTCGACTCGAAGCCGACGGAGCGCTTGCTGCCGAGCCGTCCGGAGATGGGGCCGGACGCCAGTCCGGGCCGGTCGGTTCGGTATTTCATCTGCGGGGTGATGTCGTCGGACGGATGGTCGACGAACTGGCTGCCTTGCGCGAGTTCGCGGTCGATCGCGGCGAAATCCTGCTTGATTGTCGCGCGTTGCGCCGGATCGACTTTGTCGCAGCCGGAGAACTTCTCAATGAGATCGTCACGTTTGCGAGCCGTGGCCAATCGGTGCTGTTCGTCGAACCCACCACCATCGTCGAGGCGATGTTCATTGTGATGGGCCTGCACGAAGTCGCCGATATCCGCAGCCGCAAGGGCTGAGCGCACCGGTGTCGTAGCCCGGACCTGGTCCGGCAGCTAGTCGCGGCGCTCGCGGCGCCACCGATGCAGCTGGCGCGATGGTCCCGGGTTCGGCAGCTTCCGGGCACGCGTGTACGATTCCGGACATGGAACAATTTCATGGAACGACGATCGTTTCCGCGCGCCGCGGTGGCAGGGTAGCGCTCGGTGGCGACGGGCAGGTCACCCTTGGCAACATTGTCATCAAACAGGGTGCGCGAAAGGTGCGAAGGCTCTACCACGATCGGGTGCTGGCAGGTTTTGCGGGTGGTACCGCCGACGCATTCACGCTGTTCGAGCGCTTTGAGGCCAAGCTGGAGAAACATTCCGGCCACATGCAGCGCGCTGCGGTCGAGCTGGCCAAGGACTGGCGAACCGACCGAATGCTGCGTCGCCTCGAAGCCATGTTGGCCGTGGCAGATAGTGAGCACTCGCTAGTGATTACCGGCAATGGTGACGTGCTTGAGCCCGAACATGGTCTGATCGCGATTGGCAGCGGCGGCGCGTATGCGCAGGCGGCGGCCCTTGCGCTGCTCGACAACACCGAACTGGACGCCGAGGCCATCGTGCGCAAGTCGCTGACGATCGCCGGCGAGATCTGCATTTATACGAACCAGCATCACACCGTCGAGACGCTCGGCTGATCGCTCGGCCTCGATGAAGGCGGCCCAGATGGCCGCGGGAAGGCAATCCAATGACCCAGATGACCCCCGAGGAAATCGTCTCGGAACTCGACAAGCATATTGTTGGCCAGTCGCGCGCCAAGCGGGCAGTGGCGATCGCCCTGCGTGACCGCTGGCGTCGTCAGCAGGTGGCCGAACCGTTGCGCCGCGAGATCACGCCCAAGAACATCCTGATGATCGGTCCGACCGGCGTTGGCAAGACCGAGGTCGCGCGCCGACTGGCGCGCCTGGCCAATGCTCCATTCATCAAGGTTGAGGCGACCAAGTTCACCGAGGTCGGCTACGTCGGACGCGACGTCGATACGATCATCCGTGATCTTGCCGAGGTTGCGGTCAAGCAGACCCGCGAACAGGAAATGCGCAAGGTCGAGCAGCGTGCAATCGACGCTGCCGAAGACCGGGTGCTGGATGTTTTATTGCCGCCATCGCGCCCGTCCGCCACCGGCTTTGGCTTCGGATCGGACTCTGACGATGACCCGTCCGGGCGGCCGTCCGCATCCGCGGATTCGGCGACCCGCCAGAAGTTTCGCAAGAAGCTGCGCGAAGGGGATCTGGACGACAAGGAAATCGAAATCGAACTCGCCCAGCCTATGCCCTCGCTCGAGGTCGCCGGTCCGCCCGGCATGGAGGAGATGACGCAGCAGATCCAGTCGCTGTTCTCCGGCATGCAGGCGCGCAAGCGCTCGCGCCGTATCAAGGTGCGCGAGGCGATGCGGCTGCTGGCGGACGAAGAGGCGGCCAAGCTGGTCAATGACGAGGAGATCAAGGTTCGGGCGGTCGATCTCGTCGAGCAGACCGGCATTGTGTTCATCGATGAGATCGACAAGGTCGCAACCCGGTCGGACACACAAGGCACGGATGTCTCGCGTCAGGGGGTGCAGCGCGACCTGTTGCCGCTAATCGAAGGCTCGGCCGTCAGCACCCGTTACGGGGTGATCCGAACCGATCATGTGCTGTTCATCGCGTCCGGCGCATTCCATCTGTCCAAGCCTTCGGACCTGATCCCGGAATTACAGGGGCGATTGCCGATCCGGGTCGAGATGGATGCGCTGTCGGCCGGTGACTTCGTGCGGATCCTGACCGAGACCGACGCGAGCCTGTGCAAGCAATACGAGGCTTTGCTCGCCACCGAAGGGGTGTCGTTGCGCTTCGAGCCGGACGGTGTCGAGCGACTCGCGCAGATCGCCTTTTCGGTAAACGAAAAGACCGAAAACATCGGCGCGCGCCGTCTTCACACGGTGATGGAAAAACTGCTCGAAGAGGTCTCGTTTACCGCGGTGCGCCACGCAGGAACGACCGTCAGCATCGATGCCGCCTTTGTCGAGCAACGCCTGGCGGACGTCGCCCAGCGCGAGGATCTGGCGCGTTACATCCTTTGAGCCGGCGTGTCCCGGGCTACCAGGCCTGCTCGCCGAGCAGGTCGAGCGGCAGCGACAAAGCCCCGATGATGCCCAGATAGAACGCCAGTTCGCTGAGGGTCTGTGTGCTGCCGAGCGCGCGCTCCAGTCGGATCGCTCCAGACGTGGTGCGACCGGCTGGTGCGACATCGTGTCGCTTCAGTCGTCGCCGCATCCAGGCTGCGACCAGCAGCGCGGCCGTGACGGCCAGTCCGAATGGCAGCAAAAGTCCGGTCCATTGAATCGCCACGACCACCGGGATTGCGCCGCAGAAAATTGCCCAGACTGTTGCCAGAGACCCGATGCGCGGCTCCTGGCTGAGCCTGTCTGCGACTTCTTGTTGCACCTGCGGCCACTGGCGCGCAGGTGTCGCCCTGGCAGGCAGCGATGCCGCGACCAGCACCGCGAAGGCGCGCGAGACGCCGATTGCGCACAGCAGGGTCGTGGCAATCCAGCCAGGGTCGAGCGTCGACAAGGCTTCCAGGCGAACCAGGAGCAGCATCACGATGGCGATCGTGCCGCGCGCACCGATGCCGGCGAAATGCAGCGCCGGCTCCAGCTGGCGGTCCGCCCAGCTTGCCAGGCCCAGTTCATGCCTTGCCCGGCCAAGGGTGAGCATTGCGACCATTGCGGCCAGCACCGCAAGGGCATGCGGAAGCCAGCCGACGAAAAACGCATAGACGAGGCAGGCGGGGAGCGCGACCAGCACGATGCCCGCAAGGGGCAGCCAGCCGGCGGTGCGCGCGCGGTGCTTCGGTTCGCGTGGCAGCGCGGGTTCGGGCATTCGGGCTAGGTCGAGGCTATCGTAAAATCGCAATCATCTTAGCCGATCATGCACGCGCTTCGGCATGAACACGCCGGCCCGGTGCCGCCGCCCATCCAACCGCACGGACCTTCACGATGAACGACCGAACCGAAGCCATCTCTCGCAAGGCTGAAATCCTCGCCGAGGCGATGCCCTACATCCGCCGCTTCCACGGCAAGACCATCGTCATCAAGTACGGCGGCAACGCAATGACCGATGAGCAGCTCAAGCAGAGCTTTGCGCGCGACGTCGTGCTGCTCAAGCTGGTTGGCATGAATCCGGTCGTCGTTCACGGCGGCGGCCCGCAGATCGAGAACCTGCTCGCGCGCATCGGCAAGAAAGGCGAATTCATTCAGGGCATGCGCGTTACCGACGAGGAAACCATGTCGGTCGTCGAGATGGTGCTTGCCGGTCAGGTGAACAAGGAAATCGTCGAGTTGATCAATCATGCCGGTGGCAAGGCGGTTGGCCTGACCGGACAGGACGGAGGGCTGATTCGCGCGCGCAAGATGCTGCTTGCCAACAAGGAAAAGCCTGGCGAGACCATCGACATCGGACAGGTTGGCGAGATCGCCGCGCTCGACCCGAGCGTAATCCAGACGCTCACCACGAGCGGCTTCATTCCGGTCATTGCACCGATCGGTTCCGGCGAATCCGGTGAGACCTACAACATCAACGCCGACCTGGTCGCCGGCAAGGTTGCCGAAGTGCTGAAGGCCGAAAAGCTGGTGCTGCTGACCAACACGCCCGGAGTGCTCGACAAGAACGGCACGCTGCTGACCGGACTGAGTGCTCGCCAGATTGATGAGCTGTTCGCCGACGGCACAATCTCCGGCGGCATGCTGCCGAAGATTTCGTCGGCGCTCGATGCTGCCAAGGGCGGAGTCAACTCGGTGCATATCGTCGACGGCCGTGTACCGCACTGCCTGCTGCTCGAGATCCTGACAGACTCCGGTGTCGGCACGATGATCCGCAGCCACTGAGCGCCGCCGGCGCCATGTCCGGTGGTCCGGATCGGGTCCGATGAATCCGGCGAACCGGCATAGCGGTCTGCCCGTCGGCGGACGTGCGCGTTCGATGGGGCGCGTGCGGCGCCGGCATTCAGCAGGCGCTGAGCAAGATCTCGTCTGGTTGCTGGATCTTGACAACACGCTGCACGATGCGACACCGGAAATCTTCCCGCGCATCAATCTCGCGATGACGGACTACGTCGCGCGCCGGCTTGGCATGCCGCATGACGAGGCAAGCGCCCTGCGGGTGCATTACTGGCAGCGCTACGGTGCGACGCTGCTCGGGATGGTGCATCACCACGGCATCGATGCGCATGAATTTCTGCGCGAGACGCATCCCTTTCCTGACCTGCACCGGATCGTCGATCGCAGCCATGCCCTGCGCGAGATGCTGCGGCGGCTGCCCGGACGCAAGATCGTGTTGACCAATGCGCCAAATGCCTACGCCCGCGGCGTGCTGCGCGGGCTCGGCATCGCCGCCCAGCTCGACGGGCTGATCGCAATCGAATCGATGCGATTCGCAGGGCGCTTTCTGCCGAAGCCCTCACGCAGTATGCTAGCCAAGCTGATCGCGCGTCTGCGCGTGCCGGCGCGTTGCTGCGTGTTGGTCGAGGATTCGCCGGCCAACCTGCATGCGGCCCGCGCGTGCCGGCTGCGCACGGTCGTCGTCACCGGGCTGAGCCTGGGGGCAGTGCATGCCACCGGGCGTTTGCGGGCGGGGCGCGGGCGCAGGATAGACGTTCAAGTACAATCGCCGTGGACCTTGCCGCGGATCGTCCACAAAATTAGATGATGCGGTTTCGTCAGCGACGCCAGCCGTCGCGGCGGACCCCAACAGTAACCCAGGAGACACGGGTCGCGGCCCGGACATCAGATGAACCAGGAGACCGCGCCGGCCGCTAAAACGGTTCGGCCCAAGCCGGGAGAACGGCGTTTGCAGATCCTGCAGACGCTGGCCTCGATGCTGCAAGAACCAGGCGGAGATCGTGTCACCACTGCGGCGCTGGCCGCGCGGTTGCAGGTCTCCGAAGCGGCCCTCTACCGACATTTCGCCAGCAAGGCGCAGATGTTCGAGGGGCTCATTGAATTCATCGAATCCACGGTATTCGGTCTGGTCAACCAGATCTCGGCCCAGGAGCAGGACGGTCTGCGCCAGCTGCGCTCGACCTGCCCGATGCTGCTCGG
>Ga0222714_10004604_pt1 | contig 13414 bp, 14 predicted proteins | sample C33_3DmetaG_FD_165048 | JGI IMG/M metagenome (GOLD analysis project Ga0222714, IMG submission 165048) | Estuarine water microbial communities from San Francisco Bay, California, United States - C33_3D | ecosystem: Environmental > Aquatic > Marine > Unclassified | place: USA: California... | reverse complement strand
TGAGCAGAGATGGATAGCAAGGCGAGTAAAAGCAGCACGGCTAGTGCAGCGGTGTAGCCTCTGGCTTGCTTTTGAGCTTTAGTGATTAAGTGCATAAGAGCGTTTTAATCTCTTCTGGGGTTTGTGCGCCTGTAACCTGGTAAGGCCCTATGGCTGTTCTCCTAAGTTGACTGAGGTGTGCCCCCGAGTCGAGTGCCTTTCCGAAGTCATGGGCAAGTGACCGAATGTAGGTGCCTTTCGAACAGCTAACAGCGAAGTCAAGCGTTTGCTTGCGTTCGAATTTACTACTGTCTATGTCAAAAGTATAAATTTCAATGGCTCTGGCCGTGGTAGTAGTGGTTTTACCTTCTCTGGCAATTTCGTAAAGCCGCTTGCCTTCTTTTTTAATGGCAGAGAACAGAGGCGGATGTTGCATAATCGCCCCTACAAATTGCTTTCGTGCCAACTCTATGGCTTCTGGGGTGATATGGCCCGTTTCAAATTGAGCATCGATTTCGGTCTCTAGGTCGTAAGAGGGTGTTGTGGCCCCCAAAGTGAAAGTTCCGGTATAGGTCTTTTCGAGCCCTTGATACGTGGCGATTTTTTTGGTCGATTTGCCTGTGCATATGATCAATAATCCAGAGGCTAAAGGGTCTAGCGTTCCGGCATGCCCAATTTTTAACTTCTTCAGCTTGAACTTTCTTATGATGGCCCACTTAAGGGCGTTGACGGCCTGAAACGAGGTGTACCCCAAGGGTTTATCTACGAGCAGCAGTTGACCCTCTAGAAAGTCTTCGGCGCTAAGCAGGTTTAATGGCTTCATATCAGAAAATTAGAGGCTATTGCGATGCCTCCGACCGTTAGGCAATACCAGGCAAAATAGATTAGTTTGCTGCGCTTAACTAAGGCGATCATCCAGTTGCAGGCGATTAGACCAGCTATAAATGCGGCGAAGAATCCCAACAGCAAGTGAAGTGGCTCTATGCTGGTATTCATCAGGTCTCCACCCAGTAGGTCCTTGGCAATCTTGCCGAAAATTAGCGGCACCACCATCAAAAAAGAAAAGCGCGCTGCTTGAGTGCGGTCTATGCCCAAAACCACCGCAGTAGAGATGGTTGCTCCGCTTCTGGAGACTCCGGGTAATATGGCGACCGCTTGAGAGAGTCCCACTATGAAGGCCTTTTTTAAGGTCAGCTCTTTCGATGCCGCGGGGTAGGTGTCGGCGATGTACAACAATAAGGCGGTAACCATTAATAGGGCACCAACCAGCAAGAGATTGCCAGAGAATAGACTATCTATAAAATCCTCAAAGAAGAAACCTACAGCTGCCGCAGGAATCATTGAAACAACAATGGCAGCAGAAAAGGTTGCTGCCTCTTTGTCTTTGGACCAGAGACGCCTTACGATTGAGGCAATATCTTTTCGGTAAAGTACTACGGTACTTAGGGCGGTAGCCAGGTGCAAAAGAACGGTGAATAGAAGGCTTTCTTTAGGCAAGGCATTTGAACCAAAGAGCACCTTAGCCAGCTCTAGATGGCCACTTGAAGAAACTGGTAGAAATTCGGTAAGCCCCTGAATGATTCCTAGAATAAAGGCCTCTAAACTATTCATTTAGGCGGTTTGCTGCGGTATAAAATGGCGTATACTTGAATGCCGAGACCGGCCAGAATTAGAAATGGAGCCAGCCGTATTCTTCTAAAATTGTAGATCTCCGGATTGAAGACAGCAGGGTCTTCACTGCGCCCTCCGCTCATCAAAATAAAGCCTAGCGCAATGAGCAAAATGCCTGCGATCATAAGGGTATAATTGCGAGATGAGAATAGGGGTTCTTTCATGTATCAGCGGCTTTTAGGAGAAATTTGAGGTCGCCTTTAAAGACAAAAATCGCGAAGTCGAAAGATACGCACTTATCAGCGTGATTAAAAGGGCGATAAGGTATAAAGAGGCGATGATTACCATGATAGGAAGGGGTTCGCCAAGCAGGTCTAAAGACGGATAGAGTGTATTTAGTTGCCCAATCAAGGCCAACAATAGCAGTGTAGCTAAGGTGGCTCCAATGAGTCCGAGACCGGCATAAATGCGAATGAATGGTCTTCGAATGAACGATTTCTTCGCTCCAACCAGTCGCATCGTTTTGAGCACCAGTCTTTTGGAGAATATAGATAGGCGAATAGAACTGTTGATTAAAAGCAGGGATATGAGAAGCAACAAACCAGATGCCACCATAAGCGCTGATCGAATGATTTTGAAATTTGATTCGAGAAGCTCTAGCAATTCAACGTCGTAGATCACCTCCTCGATGAACGATTTATTGAGTAGATCTGCCGTTAGCTGATTGGCAAAGTCTGAGCTGATGAACTCAGCCTTTATGCGCACCTCTACTCCATCTCTAAGCGGATTAAAACCCAAGAAAGCGACGAAATCTTGATCGATCTCTTCGGTGTAATTGGCTGCAGCCTCTTCTTTTGAAACGAAGGTGCTTTCTTTGACATAGCTTGATACGGCTAAACTTTTGACCAGTTGTTCGATCTCTACCTCTTTAGCTTCGGTGCGAATGTAGGCCGTAAGCACTAGTTGTTCTTTGAAGTAATCGCCTAGACGCTGGGCGTTGAATAGCAATAAAAAAAGTGTTCCGAGCAATACGAGCACCAGGGAGATGCTGAAGGTGACTGAAACGTAAGAAGACCTCAGCCTTCTTCTTTCATAACGTTCAATATAGGAGCTCATCGGCTTTAATGAAAGTCTAAAATTAGCAAAGTAATTCTAGATTTTTCGACTTGAAGTATTCGCTGTACTTTTAGCCCTTAATTCGCGTGAAATGAGCTACGATTTTAAAGAAATTGAACGCAAATGGCAGCGTTTTTGGCAGCTAAACCAAACCTTTAAGGCAGAAGACCGTTCAGAAGCCCCCAAATTTTATGTGCTTGACATGTTCCCTTATCCTTCTGGGGCCGGTTTGCACGTGGGCCATCCACTTGGGTACATCGCTAGCGACATTTATGCGCGTTACAAGAGGCATCAAGGCTTTAATGTGCTACATCCGATGGGGTATGATTCTTTCGGTCTTCCGGCCGAACAGTATGCTATTCAGACGGGGCAGCATCCGGCCACTACTACCGAGGTCAATAGTAAGCGCTATCGCGAGCAGCTCGATCGAATAGGTTTTTCTCTAGACTGGTCAAGAGAGGTTAAAACCTCAGATCCTGCCTATTACAAGCATACCCAGTGGGTGTTTATTCAACTCTTTCAGTCTTGGTACGACAAAGAGCGCGATCAGGCGAGGCCCATCTCAGAGCTAGTAGACCGCTTTGAGCGCGAGGGTAACCGCCTAGTTACGGCTCACTGCGACAGTGATGTGCCTCTATTTGATGCACAACAATGGCAGAGAATGAGTGAATTAGATCGAGAACAAACCCTTCAGCATTACCGACTGGCCTTTCTGGCAGACATTGATGTAAACTGGTGCCCCGAGCTAGGCACGGTACTGGCCAATGACGAGATCGTTAACGGAGTTTCAGAGCGCGGAGGGCATCCGGTCATTCGAAAAAAAATGCGTCAGTGGAGCATGCGCATCACGGCTTATGCCGAGCGATTGCTCAAGGGACTTTCTGCTATTGATTGGCCGCAGCCCCTTAAAGACGCTCAGACTTACTGGATCGGTCGATCAGAAGGAGCAACTGTGCATTTTGATGTACTGGATCACCAGGCCAAGATTTCTGTATTCACCACCCGCCCAGACACGCTTTTTGGGGTGAGTTTTATGACTCTGGCTCCTGAACACGAGTTGGTGTTGAAGATTACTACTCTAGAGCAAAAAGCCGCTGTTGAAGCGTATATAGCCGAGACAGCCATGCGCTCGGAGTTAGACCGCATGTCTGACGTGAAGCGCATTTCAGGAGTTTTTACCGGAGCTTATGTGAAGCATCCGTTCACGGCTGAACCGATTCCGGTTTGGATTGGCGATTACGTGCTAGCCTCTTATGGAACAGGAGCCGTAATGGCCGTTCCGTGCGGCGATCAGCGCGATTACGAGTTCGCCAAACACTTCGATTTGCCAATTCCCAATGTGTTTGAAGGGGTTGATATCAGTCAAGAAGCCTTTGCAGACAAAGAGAAAACTATAATCGCGAACTCCGACTTTTTGAACGGTCTTAGCTACGCGAAGGCCAAGGAGGCAATCATAGCGCGCCTTGAGGCTGAGGGCAAGGGAAAAGGTGTGGTCAACTACCGACTTAGAGATGCAGTATTCAGCCGTCAACGTTATTGGGGAGAGCCCTTTCCGATCTATTACGATAACGGAATACCCCGCGCATTGCCCTTTGAGGCCTTGCCGCTTGAATTGCCTGAGGTAGAGCAGTATTTGCCTACGCCAGAGGGTGATCCGCCCCTTGGAAATGCCACTACCTGGGCCTGGAATACTAAAACCCAGAGGGTAGTGAGTAATGCAGAAATTGATCATCAGATCGTTTTCCCGTTAGAGCTTAATACTATGCCCGGCTGGGCCGGATCGTCGCAGTACTTCAATCGATTCATGGATCCTCAAAACGAAGACGAGCTGGTCTCTGCCGAGCGCGTGAACTATTGGAAAGAGGTTGACTTATACATTGGCGGAAGCGAACACGCGACTACTCACCTGCTATATGCTCGTTTTTGGCAGCACTTTATGTTTGATCTAGGCAAGGTTCCAAAACCCGAATTTGCGCGCAAGCTGATCAACCAAGGAATGATCACCGGGCTTTCGGCTATTGTCTATCGCAAATCGGGAACCCAGCAGTATTTCTCGCATAATTTAATCGATCACAAGAATGCTGAAGCCCCCAACTTTGTAGGTCAGTTTGAAAAATTAAGGGTCGACGTCTCCCTAATCAACGGCAACGACGAGCTCGATATAGCGGCTCTTAGAGCCTGGCAGCCTCAGTACAAAGAGGCCAGCTTTGAGCTAGAGAACGGAGTGTACATCGTAGGGCGCGAGGTAGAAAAGATGTCAAAGCGTTGGCATAACGTGGTCAACCCAGATCAAATTTGCGACGAATACGGAGCAGATTCGCTTCGCCTATACGAGATGTTCTTAGGCCCTCTAGAGCAGTCTAAGCCTTGGAATACCGCCGGCATAACCGGAGTACACGGTTTCTTGAAAAAGTTGTGGAGGCTCTACGAGCAGCTCAACGAAGAAACCCCAACGGCAGAAAATTTAAAGTCGTTGCACAAGACTATCAAAAAAGTGACCGAAGATCTTGACGCCTTTTCCTTCAATACTTCGGTGTCTTCGTTTATGATTTGCGTGAACGAACTAACTGCGCAAAAATGCGCCTCTAGGGCCGTTTTAGAGCCTTTGGCTGTGTTGATCTCTCCATACTCTCCACACATAGCCGAGGAGTTGTGGCAGCGCCTAGGGCACAGCGAGTCGATTGCTAGAGCGCCTTTTCCATCTTTTGATCCCAGTTATTTGGTAGAGTCAGAAAAGGAGTATCCGGTTTCGTTTAACGGCAAGTTGCGTTTTAAACTCACGCTGCCCGCTGACCTCTCTAAAGAGGCCATAGAGCAGGCCGTTATGAGTCACGAGAAGACTATTCAGCAATTGGCCGGATCGGCCCCGAAAAAGGTGATCATTGTGCCCGGAAAAATCATCAACATAGTGCATTAAATAGCGATAAGAATCGAGTAATTTTATAGGGTAAAAATTCGCTCACCATGATTTCTTATTATGTTCTATTGATCGCTATTGCGCTTGCGAGTGCTGCTGTTAGTCAGCGCCTTAAAAGTAAGTTTCGCAAGTATGAGAAATTGACCTTGGCTAACGGAATGTCAGGTCGCGAAATTGCGGAGAAAATGCTTTCAGATCACCAGATCGATGACGTTCAGATCATCTCTACCCCCGGTCGCTTAAGTGATCACTATAACCCCATCAATAAAACGGTTAACCTCAGTGAGGCTGTTTTTTCGGGCAGAAACGCGGCAGCAGCGGCAGTAGCCGCACACGAAGTGGGGCACGCCGTTCAACATGCACGCGCCTACAAGTGGTTGACTATGCGCTCTCAGTTGGTTCCGATTGTATCGGTAGCCTCGGGTATGTCTTCGTGGGTGGTGTTTATCGGACTCGTTCTTATGTTTAGCTCAGGCTCGGGCTTTGGCTACCCCATTGCGCTCTTGGGGTTAGGCCTCATGGCAATGGCCACGCTCTTTAGCTTTATTACCCTTCCTGTAGAATACGATGCTAGCGAGCGCGCTTTAAGTTGGCTTGTCAACCAAAATGTGTTGACTACTAATGAGCACGGTGCTGCACAAGACGCGCTTAAGTGGGCTGCACGCACATATGTGGTCGCTGCTTTAGGCGCATTGGCCTCTTTGCTTTATTGGGCAATGCAGGTGATGCGGGCCAGAGATTAAATCTGGATCTGCCTATCAATTTGCTGATCTAACGAGATAAAGGTCTCGGTTCGAGAGATTCCTTCTATGGTTTGAATCTTTTGATTCAATATATGCATTAGGTGTTCGTTATCTCGGCACAAGATTTTTATCAAGATCGACCAGTTACCGGTTGTATAGTGACACTCTAGAACTTCTGGAATTTCTCTGAGTGCCTTTACCGCAGACGGATTGCGCATGGCCTTGTCTAAGTAAATACCCACATAAGCCATGGTACTGTATCCGAGTTTTTTGGTGTTTATTACAAATTTCGATCCGGCCAGAATACCGATGCCTTCTAGTTTTTTTAACCGTTGATGGATGGCTGCTCCCGATATTCCAACCTTTCTAGAGATCTCGAGCAAAGGAGTGCGAGCGTCTTCCATCAGGTGGCTAAGTATGGTCTTGTCAATACCGTCTAAAACCACAGGAGATTCTTTTTGATAAGACTTCATAAGATAAAGGTAAGTGCTAATTTTGTTTGATAAACGCCTACGCTATGAATTCACGCCTGCGAATGGCCGCCATTTTAGGAATGATTGCCGTAATTCTAGGAGCCTTGGGGTCACATGCATTAAAGGAGCGTCTTGGTGCCGACGCTTTGGCTAGCTTTGAAGTTGGGGTGCGTTATCAAATGATACACGCCTTGATGATTCTGGCCATAGAAGGTATCAGCCAGCTGAGTGAACAAAGCAAGCGCATAGTGTCTCGATTTGTGCTCATCGGGGTAATCGCTTTCTCAGGAAGCATTTATCTGCTCAGCACACGTGAAATAACCGGGCTCGAGGTGTCTTTTTTAGGACCTATCACCCCAATAGGCGGATTGTTTTTAATCAGTGCCTGGGGCTACCTAATTTTTAGAAGTGTTACTTATTCACCTCGCTGAGGTACTTCTGAAGCGCCATAGTCATAGAGGGTGTTTCAGGGGTCGGAGCTTTGATGTTAACCACTAAGCCTCGCTCTTCAGCGGCTTTAATCGTTGTGCTTCCGAAGGCGGCAATGCGGGTATTATTTTGTTTGAAGTCTGGAAAGTTGATGAAGAGGCTCTCTATGCCCGAAGGGCTGAAAAAGACTAATACATCATAATATACATCTGCCAGATCAGATAGGTCGCTGGTTACGGTCTTGTAAAAAATTCCGCGGGTCCAGTTGATCTCTAGATTGTCTAAGGTCTCAGGGACTTCAGGTTTCAGAACATCTGAAGACGGAAGCAAGAACGCCTCGCTCTTGTGTTTCTTCAGCAGCGGAGATAGGTCACTGAAAAGACGTTTGCCTACATAAATCTTGCGCTTTCTGTACACCACGTATTTCTGCAAGTAGAACGCTACTGCTTCTGATTGGCAAAAATATTTCATGGTGTCGGGCACCTTAAAACGCATTTCTTCTGCAAGTCTGAAGTAGTGGTCTACCGCATTGCGGCTAGTGAGAATAATAGCAGTGAATTTAGTTAGGTCAATTTTTTGCTGCCTAACCGACTTAGAGTCTACCCCTTCTACGTGAATAAATGGTCTAAAATCTACGGTGAGTTTTTCCTTCTCGATGAGCTTCGCGTACGGAGAGTTTTCTAATTTCGGCTCAGGTTGCGATACCAAAATTGTTTTCACTTTCATGTTCCTAACGGTTTAGATGCTCAACGTATACACTACAACTACAGGAGCGATTTCAAGTGCGCAAAGATAAAAAATAAAAAGCACAAGCCTCTCAGATTTTCGTCGTAATAGGTGTTTTATAACACCGTAGTAACATTTTGTTTGCAAAGCTAAAATGATGCTAACTAGCAGGTATTCAAACAGAAGGTGCTGCTCTGGGTAGACGCTAAGCAATACCCCGAGGCTAAAGGCGATGAGTGCCCCGTAAGCGAAATAGGTCTGTGCTTGAACCTGTGCCATTTCGAAAAACGAGGCTTCGTTATGCGCAAAGGCCAGCCCTCTTCGGGCTCCCCATTTTAAGAGCAAAAGAACAGCCACCACCAATGATCCCGTTAAAAAATTGAAGGAATGTGTCGTTCGAATCTCTGATAGCTGGGTTAAGTATACAGCATAGATTAGTGCGGAGGCAACGGTAAGCAAGATTAGAGCATTGCGCCAACGCTTCAATCCTTTTTCATAAAGCCGAACAAAAGTGTCGTCAACCAGCACCCTTTTGAAGTAATAGAAAGGCTCTGCATAACCCAGGCGTATAGCCACAAAAAACAGGGCTATAGCAAGGTAGAGTGCGGTATAGAGCTCGGTGCTGATCATCTTCATTAGGGAATTTGGGGATTAAAGGAGCTCAGAGAAATGAGTTGAATAGGTTGATTCTTATGTGCGATACCCACTCGAATCGATAAGGCCTTGCCAATTCGTGGGTCTTGATCGATGAGGGGCTTTATAAATCCATTGGCATCTTTTTTTAACAAGACCTGAGCAATCGCATTCTTATAAGTGTCGAGAAGGGCGGCGTATGCTTTGCTTTCACCCTCCAGTTTCAGAGTGCTTAACTCATCGAAATGTTCAAAAAAACGGGGGCCGTAGTAAACAAATTCGTCTAGTTCGTTAATCGCTAGTTCACTGTCAGTAGAAGAAGAAACAAGCGTGAGTCGTTGCTGCTGCAATGAGCTCCAGCGTTCATCAAAATCATAGGCGTTAGGTCTGTAGCCAAGGCTATTCAGTGAGAGTGCGGGTTGGCCGGTATAGAATTCAAAAAGCGCGGCCTTTTGATAGCTATCTTTGAACAAGACTGTTTCTGTGCTTGTCTTTTGTTGAATGGCCAAAGCCCAGTCGCTTACACCGTGGGTTTCAAGTCGCCATGGTGACCACTGCGGAACACTCATAAAGACCCTAAGTACAGCAAGTAGTAAAAGGCTTAGTAGCGCAATCACTTTAAGCCGTTTTGGACGATTTGACCCTGAATCAAATTGTTCGAAAAATAAGATTAGAGCCGGGTAACAGGCCGGCAATAGCCATTGCAGCTGTGATTTCTTTGCGAAAGTTGACCAAAAGAAAAAGACCAGCACCCCTAGGGTCATAAAAATCAATCCGCGCTTGAACGTGTCTGCTGATTTAAGGCGAAAAACAGCTCGGTATATGTCGTAGGCAAACAGCCCGAACAGTGCTACTGAATTGAGTAGAAAGAGCCCGGTGAACGATCCAAACGAATAGGCGTGGTTGGGTCGCTCGCTAAAGTGAAAACGCAGACTGATGAATGCGTTCTCGTTAAGCCACCACAAATGCCCACTAAAAAACAGCAGGCTTAGGCCTACCGCTATCCAGGCGTTGCGGGTTTTTAATAGGCTTAGGTTCGAAAAAAGTGTTGCCAGTATGATGAGAATGCCTGTGTACTTGCTGTACATTAACCCGGCCATGGCGACGGCCAACCACAGTGTAGCCCATTTTTTTTGTTGAAGAAACTGCTTGTAAGCGAAAATGAAGAGCGCCGTAAAGAATAGGGTGCCGCTGTCGGGCAGTGTCAGAAATCCATAGAGATTGACCAAGGGTAGGCTCAGTAATACCAACCAAAAATTAGTTGAATGACGCTGTTGCGTCTCTTTTTCAAGACTGAAAAAAACCAAAAAGTAAGCACCTATACTCAAGAATATGCTGCCCAGTCTCAGGCCGATTTCGCCGCTTAAAAATGCAGATGTAGACGCCAATAGCGCCACAAATGGCGGATGGTCAAAATAGCCCCACTTTAGCTGCTTGGCATAGTACCAATAATAGGCTTCATCTTTTAGTAATTCGGTATGCGTAGCCTGTAAGAGGTTTACAAGCAAAATGAGTAGCGCGAAGAACCAAAACGATCTAGAAAGTGACTTCACGCAGCGAAGTTAGTGGTTTTCTCTGCTGTTCATAAGTACAAATAGCAGCAGTTGCCGTACTTTAGTTTGCTGTGAATAAATCAGTCGTTATAATTCCTACCTATAACGAGATTGAAAACGTCGAGCTCATTATTCAGGCGGTTTTTGATCTAGGTCAAGGCTATCATGTGCTCATTGTCGATGACAATTCTCCTGATGGTACTGCTGATAAAGTGCGCGAATTGCAGTCGGTTTATGTAGAGACACTTCACCTTGAGGTTCGGTCTGAAAAAACCGGATTAGGCACCGCTTATATACACGGATTTAAATGGGCCTTGTCTAACGATTACGCATTTATTTTTGAAATGGATGCCGATTTTTCGCACACTCCGTCCGATCTTATTCGTCTCAAACAGGCCTGCCTCGACGGAGCCGACGTGGCTGTTGGTAGCCGTTACTGCAAAGGGGTGAACGTGGTGAACTGGCCTATTCGAAGAATTCTGCTTTCTTACGGAGCTTCCTTATATGTGCGGATCATAACGAGTATGCCTGTGCATGATCCGACCGCCGGATTCATGTGTTACCGTGCCTCGGCCCTTAGAATGATCAACTTTGACGCCATTCGCTTTGTTGGATACGCGTTTCAGATTGAGATGAAGTACCGAGCCTTTAAGCGAGGCGCCAGAATCAGTGAGGTCAGCATAGTGTTTACCGATCGCATTAGAGGAGTGTCAAAGATGAGCGGAGCGATTATCAAAGAAGCCGTTTGGGGCGTGTTTAAAATGCGTCTGGATAGTATCTTTGATAAAAAGCGCTTCTATAATGCCGAAAAAGATTCTTAAAAATGCCATTATTGTATCTGATTCTAAGCGAATTGAGTCAGATCTGCTAATCGAAGAACAATTCATTAGCAAGATCGATCGGGACATCTCCGACGCCCACGCCGAGGTGCACGATCTAAAAGGGGCTTTTCTGATCCCAGGGTGTATTGATAATCAAGTGCATTTTAGAGAACCTGGATTAACGCATAAGGGAACCATCGAAAGTGGCAGCCGCGCAGCGCTTGCAGGTGGAATTACCACCTTCATGGAACAACCTAATACTCAGCCTAATACGACCACTTTTGAGGCCCTTGAGGACAAGTTTCAGCGCGCTGCTAAATCGGCCTATGTCAACTATTCTTTTTTCTTTGGAGGCACTAACGACAATCTTGAGCTCATCAAGCGACTTCCGATCGACGCCTGTGCCGGAATCAAACTCTTTCTGGGCTCATCTACGGGCAATATGCTTGTTGACCGGGAGGAGACCATTCGAGGCATATTTTCAAATACGCAGATGGTCATAGCCGCTCACTGCGAAGACGAAACGATCATTCGTGCCAATACGGCTAAAGCGATTGAACAATTTGGCGAAGACATTCCTATCGAACAGCATCCGATCATTCGTTCGCACGAGGCTTGTTATGCTTCTTCTTCTCGCGCCATTGAGTTAGCGCGCGAGACCGGAGCTCGTCTGCACGTATTTCACCTTTCAACCGCCCAAGAGATGGAGCTTTTTGACCGTCATCTGCCCTTTTCAGAAAAGCAAATTACCGCTGAGGTCTGTTTGCACCACCTTTGGTTCACCGATGCCGATTATGCCGAGAAGGGCTCGTTGATAAAGTGGAATCCGGCGGTCAAAGGTGCCGATGACCGAAAGGCACTTTGGGAAGGGCTACGCAACAATACTCTTGATATTCTGGCAACCGACCACGCTCCGCATACCCTTGAGGAGAAGCAGAACAAGTACCTAAAGGCTCCGTCTGGAGGCCCCCTTGAGCAGCATGCCTTAATGGCTTATCTCGACAAAGTTGAAGAAGGAGAACTAGATCTAGAGTTGCTCGTGCTGAAGTTTTGCCACAATCCGGCCGAGCTATATAAAATAGACCGCAGAGGTCATATCAAAGAGGGCTATTATGCCGACCTGGTTACCTTTTCAAAGCGTCCGTACACCGTAGCCAAAGACAACCTGCTTTATCAGTGTCAGTGGAGCCCATTTGAGGGACATACCTTTAGCCACAGCATAGACAAAGTTTGGGTAAACGGTCACCTTGGATACGCTGATGGTCAAGTAAATCACGAGCGACACGCTATGAAACTAAAATTTAATCGATGATAAGAAATCTTCTATTTGGCTTACTATTTCTCAGTTCGCTAGCGTGTAGCACCCGCATGGTTGAGCCTCCAGAGCGTCTTATTGCCAAAGAAAAGTTTGTAGACATTTTGTATGAATTAGCCATTTACAATGGGGTAAAGAATAACACTACTCCGGCCTTCACTACTTCTGATTTACAGATCATGCCCTACCTCTATTCGAAGTATGACTTTGATAGCGTGCAGTTTTTCGAGTCAAACTTTTATTACGCTTCGCGCGGAGACCTTTATGTAGCCATGTACGACACGGTTCGTGCGCGCATTGAGCGCACTGAGAAGTTGCTCGATTCGCTTAGAGAGGTTAGTTTGTCAGCTGCCCGAGCGGCTCAGCAGGCTGAAGATTAGCCGCGTCTAAACTGCTTGTAATTCAGGGCCAATTGAGTGACGTAGGCCTCAAAGTCTCTTGTTTCAAGACCTTCAAAAACGCTGTACTCACTTAGCGTCTGGTAGTGGTTTTCAGCATATAGAGTGTTTATTAGCCCTTCAGAAAGCACGAGTCGCTTAAATCCTAAAAAGGTCATGATTTTGCTTAGTCTCATGATCACTAACAGTTTTTCTTTGCTTAAAGCGCGATGCGCAGCAGATTTTTCTACCGCCCCTCGAATGAGGTTTATTAGAGTACAATAGGTTAAGTGGTGAGAGACTAGTGTCGCGTCTCGCTGCTCTTGCTGCTTCATTAATTTTAGGCTGCTGCTGACTACATCTTCGGCGGCTATGAATCCAGTTACTCCCGAAAAACAAAGGTCTTTGATACGAAAGGCCAATTTAAATAAGGCAAGGCTAGGGCTCTTCCAGAAAAAATCACTCAAGATGACCCCTGGTCTCACTACCCAGGCGTCTAGCCCCTCTTGGACACCTCTAAATACCTCTAATTCACCAAGGTACTTTGAGTGACCGTAATACGAACGTTCGTCAGATTCTAAGGCGGCCACTGAACTGATATAAAGTAATTTCACAGGCTTATCCAACAGGGCGTTTACTAACACTTTTGTTATAGTAACGTTAGCTTCAAAAAGCCGCTTCTCGTCTTTAGGGTTAAAGGAGATCAAGGCTGCACAGTGAA
>Ga0222714_10004599_pt1 | contig 13425 bp, 33 predicted proteins | sample C33_3DmetaG_FD_165048 | JGI IMG/M metagenome (GOLD analysis project Ga0222714, IMG submission 165048) | Estuarine water microbial communities from San Francisco Bay, California, United States - C33_3D | ecosystem: Environmental > Aquatic > Marine > Unclassified | place: USA: California... | reverse complement strand
CGTCTTCAATGATTTTTGTCGTAGATGTTGCTGCTCCGCTCTCAAGCTTTAGGAGCGAAGAATATGCGTCTTTAACTTTCTGACCAGCAAGTGTTGCCATAATAAAGTACTTTTGTACAAAGATACAATTTAATTAAGATGCCAAGAGTTAAGCTTCACAAGAAGAGAAAGTACAGAGAATTTTCAAAACTGAACAGTCATTTCGTTGCTGACAACAAGATGAAGAATCTGTTCTTTTTTAGAAAGGGAGTAAACATAAACGGAAGGCACCTCTCTTTTATTCAGATAGCATTTCTTTGTTTCATCTATGACCTTGAGTTCTTTACTGCGACATATCTTATGCGTCAGTTTGGAATCAGTAGAGTGGCTCTAATGAAAAACTATATCCATCCAGCTGTAAAAGAAGGACACGTACGCGTTGTCATTACAACAAGCGTAAAAGAAGTTAAAGACTTAGAAGAGGTTATGTTTGAAGGAGAACGGATTCCAGCAAGCATAAAGAGATACACCCTTACTCAGAAAGGAAGAATGGCGGTAACGTTCTTTAATAAAAGAATGGATAAGGTTATCCTTAGTGAGCTTCCAAAATATTAAAGGGCATTTCAAGCGCAGCATTCTCGTGCGGCTTGAACTCTCCTTCGTGCTTCATTAGAAAATAACGGCCACCCTTAGTCATCCAGTGATACCCCTCTGGGGCTTTTACCATTTTTTTGGTTTCTCGTTTCTTAGATTTCATCGTGGAGTCATATTTAAAACTCTTAAATAGCGTTCAGCATCTTTCTTCATCTTTTCAATAGACGAACGATCAGAGCCGCCGTAATGATATTTAGTCCACCAATCTGTCAATGCTTCGGGTCCTTGAAGTACTTGACCAAAGTCACCGCGTCCAAGAAGGTGGTCTCCGATAAGCAGAAGCTGTTGTTGTTCTTTGGTGAGCTTAGAAAAGTCTGCATCTTGCTTTTGCAAGTCTTTTAGCCAAGAAGGGATAGGCTGTCCTATCTTCTCAAGGAAGGTAGAAGTGCGACGTACTGCTGTGTTAGCGCCTCCGCTACCGCCTACTCCACTTTCTGGATTGCGCTCCATCTCATATTGATAGAGACCGCGTCCTGGTCCTCCGCCCACTTGACGCTGGTCAGGACGCATTGCTGGTCCTGCCTCGTGGAAGGCAATAGCGCTAAACGCATCTTCCCAGTCGCCACGACCGCCGCCTTTCTCTTTAATAAGAGCATCATAGGCAGCAGCAAGGACAGCATCATCTCCAATGCGGTATGGTTCAAGCTGCGGTTCTGGCTTGGTAGAAGATCGGCGAACTTTTACCTTTCCGCCATTGGGGTATTTCTTAGCCTTCATTTTGAATGTATCTTACAAGATCTTTAATAGAACTGCACTTAGTTACGTCTGTAGCTTTTCCGTTGAAGTAGTCAGACATATCTTCTCGTTTAAAAGCGTGCCAACGTTCCGTATATGGATTATAATGGAACAGATAATCCTGAAAGTGTTCTGGCTTCTTCATTTCTTAGCGCGGTTTTTTGCAGCTTTCATAAAACGCTTCTCGTCGTGATCATAATCCAAGCCATCGCCATTGCCGTACTTGCCAGCCTTGCGATTCATCTTATTAAGGAAAGCCCGATACTTTTTACGCTCCTCGCTGGAGTGGTATTTTGTATCGTATGCCTTCTTCTTCTGTTTGGCTTTAGGATTTGAATCGTAGTATTGTTTTGTTTTCACTACTCCGCCGTTTTTAAAACTTGATTCCCCAACAGCATAAGCTTCAGGCAGCCAGTTCAAGGCTGGAACAATGTACTTTCCTGCTTTTTTAAGAAGTGATGGTGCTTTTTTTGCCAAATTAAAAGTTGGTTTTGCAACCGAACCTGTACCAACAAACATCAATTCTGGATAAGCTGGCTTAATTGCACCTGCTTCAGCCATTCGGCGCCAATACTCCTTGTCACTTTCGCCTGCTTTTCGGGCATATGGGCTTGGCGGTATCTTATAATACTTAGGTGGATCTACCTCTTTCTTCTTAGTCTTCATCTTCTTCGTAAAAACAAGCCTTCACCTTATAATGGGTAGGCATCATCTTACCAGCCTTGACAGCAGCCTGTACTTGAGCAACAGCCTCTTCCAATGATGGAGCCATAGCCATAATCATTTGGCCCCCTTCCATCTTGCCTCCGTAATTGTACTTCTTGGCTTTCATCACTTCTTCATTTTACGCAACATCTCAAAGTCGGCCTTTGAAATCATTCCGTCTTTATTGGCATCAAGCTTCATCTGTCCTCCCTTGAGGTACTTCATCATCTTGCCGCCTCCCATGTACATAGGAGTCTTGCCACCCATTTTATACTTCTTAGCTTTCATAATTAAGGTATTTAGTCTTTCCGTTTTGTTTAACAGCTTTTAAAATCTGGCCTCTGTTATGGCCATAGTGATAAGATACGTGTACCCAGTCAGGACACTCCTTGCTTCCAAACTCCCAGATAAGCTGATCAAAGACCAAGTTATCCTTTATATAGTTGAACACTTCGGTGTTCTTAGCATCCATATCAATATCTGCTGCTGCGCCATTAAGAGCACAGTGTTGAGACGTACCACTACCTCCAACAGCTTTATTCAGTTTGGGTACGCGTAGTCCACTGGTAATAACGATAGGTCCCAGTGCATCACGCAGAGGTTGCAGTACGCTTTCGCATAACTCACGCAAGTATTCTATTTGCTGTTCATTGGGGGTATTGTCAATACCAAGACGCTTAGCCGTTACCGACTTAGTCATCTCCGCCAATGAGAAGTTTTTACTTAGCTGCATAGCACAAAGATAAATGTTATTTAAAAGGGAAGCTGTCCCTTATCCCTCTGGTGCAAAATGACCAACATATGAAGAGTCCTTTCTGTGAGGTGCTCACAACTTGAATTCCATCTCTTCTTTTTATGAACAGCCTCTTGACTTTGTCATTTTTTTACCGTAACTTTGCCAAGCGAAGCTCGCTAAGCAACGCGGGATGAAGGAGCGTTGCAGCACTGTAACAAGTATAAGGCGCAAAAGGCGGGCGCTCAACGCCCCGCAAAAGGCGCCGCTCCTCGCATAACAACAGCAAAGCATAGTAGGGCATATTGTATTCTTTATTCAAAGAATCAAAGCATTCTTAAAAAGCTTATTGAACAGCTTTAAAATCAATCACTTAAGTGTTTTGTTTAAAGTTTTAGTTTAAGTTTGATTGGTTAAAAAAGCATTGAGTTATGAACGGGTGGGGGATTATATATATATATTTCCCTTCCAGTCCAGAATACCAAAACGCTTTTCAAAAGGTATGCCCCCTACTTATAGTAGTTTTTACCATAACATTTTAGCGTTTTAGTACGCCGTACCATAAGTAAAAGTGTACTAACTACACTAACCTAATAGTACTTCTTACTATATCTGTTTTGTTCTTTTGGTAGATGGAACAATAACCCCCCCCAAACTTATAGTACCCAATACTATAACCCTCAAAGAACTCCCATATATTGTACCCGCACGCGCGACATACAAAAAACAAAGTTTTAAAAAAAACGTTTTTGGTATCAGGTGGGACTTTTTTTTCTTGGTAGTTGTTTTTTTATGGGTTTATCTTTGCCTTGCAAGAGGGGAACAATTCCCCGAATATGTTTAACTTTAAATTGTTTTGTTATGTCTTGCACTATTTACCAAGAGGGCGGAAAGAACCGCACTAAAACGGCGCGTATTCTCGCCGAGAATTTAGAAAAGGGTTTAGAAATGCTTTACGACGGCATTGAAAACCAAGAGCGAAACGGAAAACGTTGGCTTAAATTGTCCAAAGGGTCGGCCGTATGGGTTGAGGGTATGGATAAAAGCGGATACCTGACGCACACAAAGATAGCCCCCGCAAATTGGACAAGAGCGCAAATGCTCAATGCGTTGCGTACATTAGGCGTTAAAAAGTGAACGTCTATATTGTAGACCCTTCCAACAGGGGGGCAAATGTGCGCGGGGTCAATGGTAAACATTCCCCAAGATTAGCACCCACCAAACGCAAAAAAAGCGCGTTAGATAAGCGGGACGGGTTAGAGGTTCGTTACTTGTCAACCATTGACAAAAGAGATGCGCGAAAGCGCGAAAAGTTAGCGAAGCGCGAAGCCAAACGGACGGCGCGGGGCTAAATACCTAAAACATAGCGCGAGGCGCAAAGGTCGGCAAATGTCGGCAACAGGGAGTGCCACCCTATAAACGGCAGTAGAGCAACGAGGCACGTCTAAACGTTAGCGTTTGAATCCAAAATGCACGTTTTCAATGCGTATTGAATGCGAATTGGTATGCTGTTCCTTTGTTTGCTCTACTTGCTTTTAACGCAATGCGGACAGCGTACAATGTCCGCTTTTTTTATTTCTATGTATTATGTATGTATTCGTATTTGACTATTCCTTTGGGGATGTGTACAGGTTCAAATGTCCGCCTGATGGGCAAGATATTGAACAAATGTTGATTGATTACGGACTGCGTCCTGACGATTGTCATTTTATGGTGACGTCAAATGGTTTAATCAAAAAAGAGAAGTAAATGAACAAGATACCTATACACCTCAACACAGGCGTCGTGCCTGATGGGGTGATTCTTGACGTGTACCTTATTCCAAACAAATTAGAATGGAAACAGGGGTACGCTAACGGCTACGTTCGTGTAGGCAAAACGCACGAATGGTACAAACGGATAGCGGAATACGAAATGCTTGACTTTGATGAGTACGGCGTATTTAGCAATCCGTTAGAGGCGTTGTATGACGTTAGTATTCACGGCGGTGTTACTTATGCTGTCATTGATAAACCTAACGAAAGCGCGGTTATTGGTTTTGATACGCGGCATTTGGGCGATAATCCAGTAGACCACGATATAAATTTTTGTACAAATGAGGTACGCAAACTTGCTAATGAGGCAATGAGGGCATACATTTACGAGCAAACGCGATAGGGTCGGCGTGTAACAGACCTAAAATGTAAATCTGTATTAAATGGAAAAGCAGTTTCATTTTTACGCACCTTCAAAATACAAGGTGCAAAGTTTCTTTATTGTTAGCGCACGAAGCGAAAAGAAAGCGCGGAAGACGTTAGCACAAAGTTTCGGTATGGGTAGATGCCCCAATGGGACACAACTACTAACGTTCACTAAAATGTAAAATTTAATTATGTCTTGTTATGTTAGATGATGAAGAAAGAGACGACGTTGTAACGTTGCACGACGGCACAGAATGCAGTGCTGACGACGCCGTTCTTATTGATAACGGCAACTATGCTGGCGACTATGTATGCAAAGACGATGCATATTACACCGACCTTGACGATTGGGTTCACCGCGACGACGTAGTTACTGCGGAGGACGGCACTACAATGTGCGAAGACAACTATTCCGACCACGACTATGGCTATTGTTGTAACGGGTTTTTGTATCCTGTTGATGAACTTGTCTACGTGGAGGACGAAGGCGACTACCGACACCAAGACGACGTAGGTTCATATTGTTATTGGCACGAAGACGAATGTGCGTACTATTCGTATCCTCCCAATGATGGCGATTGCTACGACTACCATTCAGGTCCTCGCAATGACTACACCACGAGCGACACAAAGTTTGCTTTTGGTGTTGAGGTAGAGAAGGAAGACGAGGAGGATGTTCGTAACCAATGGGATTTATCCGATATTGACCAGACAGGATGGTCTCGTGAGCGCGATGGGTCTTTGGATGACGGCTATGAGTTAGTCAGTCCCAAGTACGACCTGTTCAGCGACCTCTTTGACAACCATATAAATGATGAGGGCTGGAAAGGTGAATGTTTGCGCGACCACATCAACGCTAACTACGATTATCGTACTTGTGGTGGGCATATGTCCTTTTCTGTCAAGGGTAAGACAGGTCGCGAAACCTATGGTTTGTATTCGGGTTTCTTTCCGTTGCTGTTCTCGTTCTATCATCAGCGTCTTGGTAGGTCTTGGGCTAAACTCAAGACGTCCAAGAGTATGAGTCGTGGCGGGGATAAGTACAGCGCAATTTGTGTGCGCTACGAATACATTGAGTTTCGTGTTATATCGGCAGTGCCCAATGTCAAGACGTTGTTTTGGCGCAGGGACTTGCTTCGCATTATGGCCAAGAACCCCAAGAAAGGTGTAGGTTGGTGGGTCAAACAAGCCCTCAACGAGAACACAGAACTGCATCAGCATCTTATCAAGGTGTATACCATTGACCGCCTCAAGCAGTTGATGGTCATTGCTTCTTATATCGCCACCGCTATGAATGGGCGCGATTACAAACGCTATGTCAGTTATGCCGATGAACTTTCGTCTTCAAGGGCTAACTGCCTTATCCGTGAATATGTTAATTCCTAATTTGTTTCTTTTATGTGTATTGCTATTTTAAACAACGGCAACGAACTAACTCGTGATGAGTTAGCTAATTGCTGGATTTCCAACGATGACGGCGCGGGTATGCTGTTCATTGAGAACAACAAACTTGTTGCCTGTAAATATCCAAATGCTGACGGCTATGGTAAGGCGGGGGAGTCGTTCAACGAGTTCTATGCGGACTATCGCGAGATATACAAACGCTCCGCCGACAACAATGCTCCTGTCTTATTGCACTTCCGTATTGCCACGCACGGCTTTGACCCTGCATACCTTCACCCTTTCTTTATCAGCGACAACGTTGGTATGATTCACAACGGCATCATTGACGGCTATGGGAGTAAGGATGTGTCCGACACTGCGGAGTTTTCGCAGGAACTTGCAACGCTACCCAGTACAATGCTTGGTGATGTATCGTTCCTTGAGATTCCGTTTGTCTACAATATGATTTACTTAGCCATTGGAACCTACAACAAACTTGTCTTTATGGACGATAAGGGTCAGTGGACTATCTTCAACGAGGACAGGGGTCATTGGGTTGGTGATAATTGGTTCTCCAACGACTCTTACAAATCGCTCACTCGTTATCACGGCAACGTTGCCAAAGGGGGAGTGTATGATGCCTTTGATGATGAGGATGATGAGTGGTGGATCAAGCACAACGCCGAGCCATTCATCAAGGACAAGCACTACCACTGCGACCTATGCGACGACCAAACGCTTGTTGATTGGGATGCTTGCTGTGTGAATTGTGGCCAGTATATTACTGAGTCTGAGAACGACGTCATCAACAAAGCCGTTGAAGAAGGAGAGAATTTTATTATTTAATGTATGAGTATAGTATCTAAAAATTTCAAACGCAAATATGAGCACGGCGTCAGTCGTCGTCCCGCATTTGTAAATGCCAGTGTGTCTATTGACACTAACAATATGTCTTTTGTTGTTGACATCAAGTCAGCACACGACACCATTGGCAAAGGTCAGTTCAAGAATCTTCCAAAGATGATAGCCACCAATGCTATGAAGGAGGATATACTTGATTTTATTATTGATGAATTAGCTAATTCAAATGTTCAGTTATGACACACTATGCTTGGACTTGGTTTAAAGGGTCTTTAGAAGACGCCCAAGAGATAGCCGATGAATGGAATGAGATAACCAAGAGCGACGAGTTCAGGGTAGCCAATCACGTTGACGGCTCGTATCTCATTGAAGGAAACGTTGAGAGTTGGGTTATTGATGGGACTTCTATTGATATGGAGTTTATCCTTGAAGAACTTTAATGCTTTATGTTATGGAAAATAAAGAAGTAAATTCAGAACCTCTATCGTTGCGGGTTAGTAGTGTAGCCTTTGCTTGGTCTACTGAAGACCTTGACCAACAGGCAAGACGTCTGTACGAAGCGATGAGTATTGACGAGGAAGCGTATGATAGGCTTCGTAACCTGTCTGTTAAAGACAAATGGGAGTTACTGGACAGCATCATCAATGGCGCTGAAGACTACCTCATTAGTCATATCAATGAGATTATATGTGATGGAATATACGACCACGTTAATTCATTGAGTTAAACGAGTGCCTTCGGGATTGGGCAATGCCTGCGAGCACGGGGGGTGGCCCGACACGCCCCCGTTTTTAAACAACATTACTATTATGATTGCTATTGCACGACACATTAACAACATCACCATCAACCCATACGAGTATATTCTCAATGACGATGGCGACGCTATAACGTTCAACACTAAGGAGGAATGTATTCAGTTCTTGGATGAACACACCGACACTCTTCAAAGCGAAGAGGAGTGGGAAGATGAAGGTATTTATTTTGTTGAATTTAATGATTGATTTATGGATGTACCTGTAAAAGTTATGGATGCGATTGACTACTTTGAATCCTTTGGATTGTATAGTGGTCGTCTTGGAAAGGAAGATGAGTACTATGTTAAAGTACTACTTGAGTTTATTAAGTCTAACCATTGCGATTGATTATGAATTTATCAAGAACCGATATTGCCGATAACATAGAAGCATACTATGACGGCAACAAACCGACAGCACAGGATGTGTCTGAGCGGATTAGTTATTTAATAAAACAACTTGAGGAGGCTGTTGAAGAAAGCACTGATGTTATTATTCCTGAACGTGAATATGCTATTGGCGACACCATCAATCTTCTTAATCTAATAAAATCAAAACTCAATGGATAAAGACCCATTAGACCGAGCCGTTGCCTTTGGATGGAAGGTCATTATGTTTTCTCTTGTCTTACTATTTCTTGTCGGCTGTTTAAAATCAATCACGAGTTAATGGAAGAAAGAAAAAGAAACATCTATAAGATTTGCTATGTAAAATCAACTCGCAGGTGGAACGTTGCATTCAACAGGGCTGGTAACACAAATGTTATCTTCTCTGCTGATACAAAAGAAGCCTGCGAGAAGATGATAACCCTTAATATGAACTTCCCTTTTAAAAATGATTGACGTAACCACCATACTTAATGCAATAGAAGCAAGGAGTATAAAGAAACAAGAGAAGGAGGCGATCAATGTAGTACGCTCAGCCGTCTCTGATATGAGTACGCACGAGTTCTGTGCTATACCTCCACACCATATATGCGACGAGATGATAGAGTCATTGGAAGATGCGCTCATTTCATTTGGTATCAACAATGGTGTAATAATTGATAGCGAAGTGCTTGATATTGTGGTAGATAGGATCATTGTGTTAAAGTATATCTTTAAGATTCAAACTACTTTACGTGAGATTCAGTCGTTAAATAGTTCCGATTGATACTATTTTGCTATTGACTTTTTAATTTTTAGCACCGAACTTCGCTCCGTCCTCGTTGACGCGAGAGGCGGTGGCACAACCAACCGCCGTCGCAAGTGTGGCTTGCGGATAACTATGTTCAATTTTAATCTGTCTTTTTTATGGATGACACAACCCAAGAGTTAGTGAAGTATTATCGTATGCGTGTTCAAGCACTGGAAGATGAACTTGCACTGACAAGGCAACAGCGTGATGAAGCATCGGCTCTTGCTAACGAGTTTATAAAACGATCAACGCATCTGTTTCACCAGACACAGCGTAATATAAATACAGACAACTTATGAGTACGCTTATGTTTGCTGTTCGTATTCTTATATGCGCTCTTATGGTGATGCTGTTCTTTGCTTCAGCATCTCATTACAAGGAAGGGGACAGCCTCTTTATTATACTATCTATTGTTTCTTTTATTATTATGTACGGGATATTCATAAGCACTGATTCAAATAAATAAAAGTAACAGCACTATGAAAACATTTGAAATAATAATCCGAATTGAAAATTCAACTATCGTTGAAATGCAAGCGGAAGATTACGCTACTGCCAAAGCGAAAGCATACGACTATGCTTATGATACAGGAGTAGTACACGACTTGTGTAACCCATCTGATGTGATGGTAACAACTGAGTCAGTATAAGATACTAAAGAAATGTAATTTAAAATATTTGGATATCAGTATTTTATATCTTAAATTTGACTAATTAAATTTTATTTTATGTCTAATTATCAATTCAAAACTACCAACATCAAGGGTAAGGAATATGTAGAAGTCAATCAGCGAGTGATTGCTTTGCGTAGTCTTTCGGAGTACAAAGGTTTCGCTATTGAGACGGAACTGATTGACCTGAATGCCGAGTCCTGTGTAGTTCGTGCTACTATCAAGAATGCTGATGGCAATGTAGTAGCGCAGGGTATGGCGCAAGAAGACAAAGCGTCAAGCCGTATCAATCAAACTTCTTATGTAGAGAACTGCGAAACGTCCGCTGTTGGTCGTGCTCTTGGATTTCTTGGCATTGGCATTGAGACTTCTATTGCTACGGCTGACGAAGTGGATATGGCTATCAAGAAGCAAGACACACAGCCCAATCCTCAGCAACAGGATACAGATTCAAATGCTTTCACTAAGGCGATTGAATATATCAAGAATGTAGAGAAGCCTAAGCGTGCGCAAGCCTTTGATGCTGTCCTTTCTAAGTATGGTTCAACGTTTAGCGAGAAGCAAGTAGAAGCCTTAAAGAAATTCGTCTAATGGATTTCGCATTGAAGCTCCAAGAGAAGACAACAAAGTCTTATCTATCCTACACGTCTATCAAGACAGCGTTGGATGATATGGTTAAGTTTGAACTCTACGTTCAGGGTAAATGGAACAAGCGTTCTGAGGCTCTTTCCTTTGGCAGTGTGTATGACTGCTTGTTGTTTACTCCTGAGGAGTTTGACAAACGCTTCTCTGTCTTTGATGATAGGGATGTTGTTGAGTCTATTGACAGCAAGAACCCACGTGCTACCACTATTTACAAGCAATGGAAGTCTACGTTTGATGATCAATCAAAAGACAAAGAGGCTGTATCGTTGGACGATTATCAGAAAGCCATTGATATGATTACTCGTATTCAAGAGACAGATTGCTGGGAGTATCTACAAGGAGACTATCAGAAGGAAGTACAGGGATTCATTGGCGACATTCCAGTTCGTGGATTCTTGGACTGCTTGGGTAACGGATTTGTTTCTGACTCCAAGACGACACGCGCTATTGGTTCATTCAAGAGAGACGTGTTCTCATTTGGATATGATATACAAGCGTATATCTATATGACACTCGCCCAACAGAAGGAGTACTATTGGGTAGCACAAGACACTTCGTATCCTTACACTCCCGCTTTATTCAAGGCGACAGAGGCTACGATTAACGGAGGCAAATACAAGTTTGACCGAGCCGTACAGATTATCAGTAAATACCTTGATGGTGATTTGCTTACGTCAACGTTTTCTATTTATGGCGAAATTTAATTTACTATGAGCCAAGAACAAAATCAAAGTGTGATCATCGGATCAACAGGTTCGTCAAACATTTCTTTCTCGTTCACCGAGCAGGAACTCAGCGAACTAAAGCGTTACCTTAAGCAAGGTGAGAACGGAAAACCATCGCGCGTATATCTAACATTGCGTACTGGTTACAGCACTAAGAGTAACAAAAACTACTCTATGATTACGGTGGACAATCCTAACGCATCAGCTGCACAGACTCATCGTCCAGCACCTGTACAAGCGTCAATGGATGTCCCATTCTAATTACTGCAACGCAATAGCATTTTTCTTTGCGATGGAGTGGGGGGTTGAGGTCATTGAGATTTCTCCCCCCATTTTCAAAACGAGTAAGGGTATGAGTATTTATGTAATGTTTTCAAAATCCGAAGGCAACACGGTTGCGCTTCAGGAAATAGAAACAGATGATTGGGACTTCATAGCCTTAGCCATCACTAACAAAACACGTGGCGATAACGTAGTTATTTTAAAGCGTGAAGATGTTGAAAGCAAAGGAAGCAGTCTTGATTTCGCGTGGATAGCCTCTAAGTATAAGGGAGGTTTATCTGTTGACTTTAATGATCTCACACCATTCGTATCTAAAAAGATAGTAGAAGATGGGCGATGATTTTATTTTTATTTACTGGGATGAACCTTTTTTAGAGAAGAAAGAAGATGGAACGGAAGAAGAGGATAGAGATGCGGATGGAGGAGGTCAGAAGAATGGCTACAAGAATAGGAGCTGAGACCGACACAATTATTATTGGGGGAACAAGAAACAGAAACAATACGATAGCTCGTATTGCCTTTGTGAATGCACTATTTGACCATAAGGATTTCCCCATCTCTTATGATACGGTTGGTAAGGTTATTAAAAAAGACCATTCAACCATTGTCTACTATATGAAGTCTCGTAGCATTTTTGAAGACACTCAAACATATATTGATGTTTACGACAAGACTCGTTCATTTATGATATATAGCGGTGTTGATGAAAATGATAAAGATGACAACATCTACGAAATGATCCAAAAGATAAAAGACTTAGCAGACAAGCTAAGGGACAGCCTACACTAACTATCTTAATGTATTGGTATGGAAGAATGGGATGATATTGGCGACAGCCAAGATTATGTAGACAATCAAAAGTCTATTGAGCACGCAGGGTATCACTCTCCCTGCGCTAACCACGCAATGTGGCAAGACAGGGAAGAGGCTGAAGCTGAATATCGTATGTGGGTAATAATGCGCAACGGAAATTCAGGAGAGCACTACGATATTTATGATGATAGTGAATTAGAAGACGTAGAATGAATCCAAGAGAGAAGGCAATCTTTATGAAGCGGTGGCACGGAGATACTGCTTTAATACAGGCACAGCAATGCTTAGCCTTTGATATATTCTCTGACTATTGGAAGAAAGTCGTTGAAATACTTTCTAAACAATGAGAGACCAGTTTATGCGTATAGCAATGGCTCGTCTAAAGGCAGATTGGCCTTTCTATCCACAGCGATTAGCGATGGCTGCTCATATGTATCGCAGATGGCTTGACCGCCAAATAGCACAATGAGGGGAGGGGGGAACGCTTTTGATTAGTTTTTGGTTTTTCTGCTACCCCCTCCAAACCTTTTCAAAGTGTAAGATAAAAACACCACAAAGTGTAAAATAGAAACCTTTAACACCAAATAGAAATGAAAACAAGTAAGGGCATAACCTTACAACGCAGTGTACAAAGTAAGGGTATAGTGTGACAAAGTGTAAAATGAAAAGCACTCAAAGTGTAAAATAAGCCGATTAAATGGTGCTTATTTACACCACTAACAAGAGTTTAAGCATATAACGATGGGTTTATCCATCAAATTATAAGCGCACACATATAAAAGTAGGCGCAAACCTTTAACACCAAAGAGAGATGACACCAAAAGAGAAAGCACAAGATTTATGGTTACGCTATTATGAATTAATAGATGATGACTATTCAAATGAAGCCGCTAAAAAGATGGCTAAAGAGTATGCACAAATTGCAGTTGATGAGATACTAAAAGTAGCAGAACCAAGTACCGAACAAGTACAATACACTAATGGTGAATGGGCAAGAGAATATCGTGAGATACCAAATAGGTATTGGACTGAAGTTAAACAAGAAATAGAAAACCTTTAACAACAAAGAGAAATGAAAACACCAAT
>Ga0222714_10004598_pt1 | contig 13426 bp, 14 predicted proteins | sample C33_3DmetaG_FD_165048 | JGI IMG/M metagenome (GOLD analysis project Ga0222714, IMG submission 165048) | Estuarine water microbial communities from San Francisco Bay, California, United States - C33_3D | ecosystem: Environmental > Aquatic > Marine > Unclassified | place: USA: California... | reverse complement strand
GTATGAATAGTTGAGAATTGTGTGGCGAGCCCCTGGCCGAGTGCGTTCGAGACAGAGAACCTGATTACCGCGCTGGCGGTTATCAGCAGGACGGACTACCTGCTGCCGGGGCCGGGACTGCTGAAACATTTCTCTTCAAAGGATCTGCATTTTCGTGCTGTGCCGGTGAGCCCTGGCCTGAGTGCCAAGGTAGACTATTGCCTGGTCACCCATGAGCGGGTTGCCAGGTCCCCTGGTCACCAGTGGTTGCGTGAAAAAATCATGGCAATGGCTTCGAAGATGAAAATATAAGGTGCCCCTGGTGCGGAAAATCGAAGCTAAAAAAAGGCGCCTATGGCGCCCTTTTTTGATTGCTTTTAGACTTATGACTCGTCCAGGAAACTCTTCAGGTGATCGGAACGGGTCGGATGGCGGAGCTTGCGAAGGGCCTTGGCCTCGATCTGGCGGATACGCTCCCTGGTGACGTCGAACTGCTTGCCGACTTCTTCCAGGGTATGGTCGGTATTCATATCGATACCGAAACGCATACGCAGCACCTTGGCCTCACGGGCGGTCAGGCTGGCCAGTACCTCGCGGGTGGCCTCACGCAGGCCCTCATCGAGACTTGAATCGACTGGAGAGTCGATGTTGGCATCCTCGATGAAATCACCCAGGTGCGAATCCTCGTCGTCACCGATCGGGGTTTCCATGGAGATAGGTTCCTTGGCGATCTTCAGTACCTTGCGGATCTTGTCTTCGGACAGATCCATGCGCTCGCCGAGTTCTTCCGGAGTGGGCTCGCGGCCCTTCTCGTGCAGCATCTGGCGGGAAATGCGGTTCAGCTTGTTGATCGTCTCGATCATGTGCACCGGTATGCGGATCGTGCGGGCCTGGTCAGCGATGGAACGCGTGATGGCCTGCCTGATCCACCAGGTAGCATAGGTGGAGAACTTGTAGCCACGGCGGTATTCGAACTTGTCCACGGCTTTCATCAGGCCGATGTTGCCTTCCTGGATCAGGTCGAGGAACTGCAGGCCGCGGTTGGTGTATTTCTTGGCGATTGAGATCACCAGACGCAGGTTGGCTTCCACCATGTCCTTCTTGGCGCGGCGTGATTTCGCTTCACCGATGGACATGCGGCGGTTGATGTCCTTGATCTCGGCGATAGTGAGGCCGGTTTCTTCCTCGACCATCTTGAGTTTCTTCTGGGCGCGCAGGATTTCCACCTTCACCTTGGCCAGGGAGTCGGAATAGTCCTTGCGACGCAGGTGGCTGTCCAGCCACTTCAGGTTAACTTCATTGCCGGGGAAGCTCTTGATGAATACGTTGCGTGGCATGCGGCCCGAATTGATGCACAGGTTGCGGATGTTGCGCTCGTGACGGCGGATGCGGGTCAGGCAGCCGCGCACGTGCTCGAGCAGCGGATCGAACTGGCGCGGTGACAGTTTGAAGAACTTGAACACTTCGCCCAGTTTTTCGAGGGACTCGATGCCTTTTTCATGGTCGCGGCCGTACTTCTTCAGGGCGCGCTGAGTGGAGCGCATCTGCTTGCGCAGTACCTCGAAACGCATGCGAGCCTCTTCAGGATCGGGGCCGCTGGCAGTATCGTCGTCATCACTGCTGCTGTCGCCGTCTTCCTCTGCCTCTTCATCATCATCGCTGCTGTCCTTGCTGCTGTCCTTGCTTGTAGTAGAAGTGCTTTCCTCGTCATCATCACTGGATGAGGCGGAGGGATCATCGACCTGGGTGATTTCTTCCTCGGTGATGTCGAGGTAGCCGGTCAGGATATCGGCAAGGCGCTTTTCTTCCTTTTCCACCAGGTCGTATTCGCTGAGTATGAACTCGACGGTACCAGGAAAGAATGCCATGGCTGACATCAGTTCACGCAGTCCTTCTTCGATGCGCTTGGCGATGGCAATTTCACCTTCGCGGGTCAGCAGTTCCACGGTGCCCATTTCACGCATGTACATGCGAACGGGGTCGGTAGTACGACCGGCTTCATTTTCCACGGCGGCCAGGGCAGCGGCAGCTTCGGCGGCGGCCAACTCATCCGTCTCATTCTCGATCATCATCAACTGGTCGGCATCGGGTGCTGTTTCAAATACCTTGATGCCCATGTCGTCGATCATCTGGATGATGTCTTCCACCTGGTCCGGATCGGAGATGGATTCGGGCAGGTGGTCGTTCACTTCCGCGTAGGTGAGGTAGTTCTGTTCCTTACCTTTGGCGATCAGAGCTTTCAGACTGGATTGTTGGGTTTGGACGTTGCTCATGTTCAGTGCAATTCCTCGTTTACCGGGGCTGTGGAACTAGGTTTCATTGATTTCCGGACCCCGCCACTGACGACAAAGTGCCGGGGGGAAAAATAACCGCGTATTCTAACGAAAGGGTCCGGGTGATACTAGCCGAATTTATGCCCTAGATGGCGTTTAAGACCACAGTTTTCAAGGGAAATTTAGAAATTGGGCCCTATTCGGGGCCATTTTCCCCGCCGGGAGCCTCATTTCGGCGGGAATGCAGTTTCTGGCGGGCTTCCTCGAGGAAGGAATGGTGGCTCTGGCGCCGCCGATGGCCCTCCAGCAGGTGGGCAAGAATCTCCCGGAACTCCTGCTCGATACCCTCGGTCGGGGTGATCTGCTCCCGGTTCAGCAGCTGGGTCAGCTGGCTGCCCAGGGGGGTGGCGTAAATCCGTCCCAGCAGCTCCGGCGTGGAACTGGCTGGATGCTGTTTGGCCAGGGCAATGACCTGGAGCAGGAGGCCGATATCCGGAGCCTCGATCTCAGCCAATTCGTCCTCTTCGCCGATGGTCGCCACGATAGACGGTTTCAGCAGGATCAGGTTGACCGCCTTCATGCACAGTGATTTGTCGATCTGCCGCTTGCGAGCCGGCGGCCGGTTGCGCACGGAAACGGTATCCATCGCTGTCGGCGGGGCCGGGCTGGTGCTACCCATGGCGCTGAGCCGGGCCGGGTCGACACCGGTGATGACACCGAGTTGGTCGAGAATCAGCTGGTGATAGATGCCCCGGGGTATCTTGTCGATGTATGGCAGCGCCATTTTGCCAAGCCGGGCGCGGCCCTCGAGGGAATTCATATCGACTTTCTCGCCCAGCGCCTGGAAGAAGAATTCAGCCAGTTGCGTGGCTGACCCCAGTTGTTTGCTGAAGGCGGCATTGCCGACCTTGCGTACCTGGGTATCGGGGTCTTCCCCGTCCGGAAGGAACAGAAAGCGGGCGGTGCGGCCATCCTCCATCAATGGCAGCACCTGTTCGAGTGCGCGCCAGGCGGCCTCGCGGCCGGCGTTGTCGCCGTCAAAACAGAACACCACCTCCGGCACCAGCTTGAACAGACGGCGCAGGTGGTTGGTGGAAGTGGCCGTACCCAACGTTGCCACGGCATAGGAAATGTCATGCTGGGCCAGGGCAATGACGTCCATGTAGCCTTCAACGATCAGGAATCGTTCCAGCTTTCGGGTGTTCTTGCGGGCCTCATATAAACCATACAGTTCCTCGCCCTTGTGAAACACCGGGGTCTCGGGCGAGTTCAGGTATTTCGGCTTGTCATCACCCAGCACCCGGCCGCCAAAGGCGATGATGCGGCCGCGGTTGTCGCGGATCGGGTAGATGATGCGGTCACGGAAACGGTCGTACAGCGGGTGCTTCTTGTTATCGGGATTCTCGATGAGCATGCCGGCGTTGAGCAGGGCCTTTTTCTGTGACTCGTCTGTGCCCACGGCTTCCAGCAGGTTGCTCCAGCCGGGCGGCGCATAGCCGAGGGCGAAGTCGCGGGCGATTTCGCCGGACAGGCCGCGCTTCTTCAGGTAGTCGATGGCACGCTGCTTGTCCGGATGCTGGCGCAACTGGGCCTGGTAGTAACGGGCACTCTGCTGCAGAACGTCATACAGAGCCTGGTTCTTCTCGCGGGTCTGCTGGGCAACCGAGGATTCCTCCCGGGGCACTTCCATCCCCACCTGGGCCGCCAGCTTCTCGATCGCCTCGACATAATCGAGGTTCTCATAATTCATGAGGAAGCCCAGCGCATTGCCGCCGGCGCCGCAGCCAAAGCAGTAGTAAAACTGCTTGTCGGGTTCGACACTGAAGGAGGGGGTCTTTTCCGAGTGGAAAGGGCACAGGCCCTTGTAGTTCTTGCCGGCCTTTTTGAGAGTCGTATAGGCATCAATGACATCCACGATGTCGACTCTGCCCAGCAGGTCGTCAATGAAGCTTTGTGGAATGCGACCGGCCATCGAAACGTCAGCTGCCCTTGTAAAACTTCATAATATCATCCTGGGTCACCACGCCAAAACAGGACAGTGCCCTATGTGGGCCCCATCAGCGTGCGGTTCGGCAAGCGCCAGTGTTTTGTCGGTGCCCTGGTCCTGGGTGATGAAGTGTTGCTGGGAGCCGTGCCGATGGAAGACATGGACCTGGTGCTCAATCCGGCCCGCCAGGAAGTCACGGTAAACCCTGCCAGTCCGAATATTCCCCATTCCCGGGTCAAGAAAGCGGCGTGAACTGAATATTTTTTCTGCGACTTATTTGCTCAACAATAAGTCGAGCGAGAGTTTCAGGAGAGCTGTTTCTTGACGAGCTGGCTGACAACGGCCATGTCGGCACAACCGGCCAGTTGCGGGCGGACGGCGTTCATGACCTTGCCCATGTCCTGCATGGAAGCGGCGCCTTCAGCGGCGATGGCCGCGTTCACGATCGAGGTGATTTCCTCTTCGCTTAGCGCCTTGGGCATGAATTCCTGTATGACGGTGATTTCGGCAGCTTCGGCATCGGCCAGTTCGGGCCTGCCGCCGTCTGTGTACTGTTTCACCGAGTCGCGGCGCTGCTTGATCATCTTGTCGAGGATCGAGATGATGCGATCCTCGGGCAGGTCGATACGTTCATCCACTTCCACTTTTTTCAGTTCTGCCAGGACCAGGCGAAGCGCGGACAGGCGTGCCTTGTCCCTGGCCCGCAGGGCATCCTTCATCGCATCAGTGATGCTGACTTTGAGGGGATGGTCCGCCATGGGAAGTGGAATGGGGGCTTAGTAGAGGCGCTGGGTGCGACGTGATTCGCGAGACACTTTTTTCATGTGACGCTTTACGGCTGCGGCGGCTTTGCGCTTGCGCACGGAAGTCGGCTTTTCGTAAAACTCGCGGCGACGGACTTCAGCAAGAATGCCTGCTTTTTCACAGGAACGCTTGAAGCGGCGCAGTGCGACGTCAAAAGGCTCGTTTTCTTTCAGCTTTACTATGGGCATCAATAAATACCTGTAAATTGGTTATCCCTGGGTTCAAGGGCGCAGAATTGTAATGGCAAAGCCCTTGAATTGCAAAGTTTTCAAGGCCCGGTTGGGGGCTTTTCAACGTGTTCCATTGCCCCTGATTTGCAGTAGACTTAACCCCACTAAAGAGCCACTTGTCACCATGAAACCCAGCAAAAAAATCAAAGCCCTGTACCTGGCAGGTTTCTTCGGCCTGCTGGACTGGTCCTGACCCCGCCCAGCCCCCCAAGGCAGCGCCCGGCGCGCCGCGATACAAAAATAATCCATTAATATCAGTATGTTGGAGATATCCAACGCAGAGGTTCAGCAATGACAACAGCACAAGTAACAGTTTCCGGTGAAGGACTGACAATTGACGAGGTGGTGCGGGTCGCCCGGGGCCGGGAAGAGGTCGCCATCACCGCGGATACTGCGGTCCATGAGCGGGTCCGCAAATCCAACGCCTTCATCCTGGAGGCCGTGGACAACAACAAGCCCATATACGGGGTTACCAGCGGTTTCGGCGCCCTGGCCTACAAGGCCATTTCAAAGGAGCAGGCCATCGAACTGCAAAACAATATCCCCTGGTTTCACAAGGTGGGCACAGGCAACCTGCTGCCGCAGGAAGACGTGCGGGCGGCCATCCTGGTGCGCATGAATTCGCACCTGCAAGGGGCCTCCGGCATTCGCATGTCCATGATTGAACGCATGGGCACCTTTCTCAACAAAGGTGCCACCCCGCAGGTACGCGAGTTTGCCTCCATCGGCGCCAGCGGCGACCTGTCGCCACTGTCCTATATCACGGCCTGCCTGATCGGGCTGGATGAAGGCTGGCTGGTGGATTACCAGGGCGAAGTGCTGGGGGCGCAGACTGTCCTGAAAAAAATGGGGCTGGAACGGGAAGAGCTGGGCCCCAAGGAAGGGCTGGCCATGGTCAATGGCACGTCCGTGATGACCGGCATCGCCGCCAATGTCATGTATGACACGCGCAATCTCCTGGCCCTGGCCTTTGGCGCCCATGCCCTGTTGTTCCAGGGACTGGGCGCCACGAACCAGTCCTTCCATCCCTTCATTCATGCGCGCAAGCCGCATCCTGGGCAGGTGGATGCCGCTGCCGTCATGCTCGACCTGCTGACAGGCTCGAAACTGATCGCCGATGAACTGCAGGGGCAGCATGAATTCCGCGGGGGCGATGAGCCCATCCAGGACCGTTATTCCCTGCGCTGCCTGCCGCAGTACATGGGGCCCATCGTGGACGGCCTGCGCATGATCGCATCCCAGGTGGAATTCGAGATCAATTCCGCCACGGACAACCCGCTGGTGGACGAGGCCTCGGGCAATACCTACCACGGTGGCAATTTCCTGGGCCAGTACATCGGCGTGAGCATGGACCAGCTGCGCTTCCATATCGGCATGCTGGCCAAGCACCTGGACGTGCAGATCGCCATGGCGGTGATGCCTGCGTTCAGTAACGGGCTGTCCGCCATGCTGGTCGGCAACACCGACAGGACGATCAACGGCGGCCTGCAGAGCCTGCAGTTGTGCGGCAATTGCATCATGCCGCAGCTGCAGTTCTACGGGAATTCACTGACCACCCATTACCCGACGCATGCCGAGGGCTTCAACCAGAACATCAATTCCCAGGGCTTCGGATCGGCCAACCTGGCCAGGCGCTCGGTGGAAATTTTCCAGCAGTACATCGCTGTGAGCCTGCTGTTCGGCATGCAGGCGTCGGAGCTGCGGACAAAGATCGTGTGCGGCCACTACGATGCCAGCCAGGCCATGTCCAAGGCGACACTGCCTTTGTATACCGCGCTTTATGAGGTGATCGGCCGGGAGTTCGATGAGACCCGCACACTTGTCTGGAATGATTACGAGCAGGCCATGGATGGCTGGATCGCCGCCATCACGGCGGACATCCGGGCAGGGGGAAAGATTGTCCGGGCCGTTAGCGAAGTGAAAGACCGCCTGGCGGGGGCCTGATCAACAGCTAATTGATGGACAGGTCCTGGCCCGGAAAGATCATGTTGCTGCGCAGGTTGTTCAGGCGTTTGATGCTGTCCACCGATACCCCGAAACGGCGGGCGATGACGCTCAGGTTGTCGCCCTGCTGTACGCGGTAGGTCGTCACCGGTTGTGCGGCGACGGAATGGATGGTCAGTTCCTGGTTCACGATGATGGTCGTGCCGCGAAGATTGTTCCACTGCTGAATATCTCTGACCGAGACGTTGTAGCGTTCGGCAATCTGGCCCAGGGTGTCGCCGCGGCGCACCTTGTGCACGGTGGGTACCAGCATGTCGTCGGCCACATCCGGGCTGAGGGACACTGCCATTAGCGGTTTTTCCGCGGTCGAGCCGTTCAGTTCCACCAGCTGGAATTCCTCGACAAGTTCTATGGGTCTCAACTGGCTGTCGCCATAGGCGACAAAATGACGTTCGCGGCTGACGATGGTCAGGTTGGTGGACACGCCGCTGCCCGGGATCAGGAGTTTCTGGCCGGGGTAGATGAGATGGCCGCGAATACCGTTGACTGCCCTCAGTTCATCCACCGAGGTATCCACTGACCGGGCTATGGCGTCAAGCGTATCACCGCTCTTGATGGTGTATTCGCTGGGAGCAACCTTGTCCTCGACCGGCATGTTGTCAAAGGCCCTTACGAAGCGGTCAAAGGAACCCAGGGGTATGCGCAGTTTATAGGGATGGGCCTGGTCGGGCAGGGTGGCCTTGATGAGCGACGGGTTCAGGTTGCGGATGGTGGCCAGATCGGTACCGGCCAGCATGGCGGCCGCTTCCAGTGACAGCATGCCGTTGATCTCGACGATGTCGTAAGAGAACTCCTGGCCGAAGTCTTCCACGTGGATGCCATAGAATGCCGGGTTTGATGTGATCAGCGCCGCGGCGATGAACTTGGGCACGAAGCCCCGGGTTTCACGGGGCAGGTAAGGGTAGATCTCCCAGTAGGAGGGCTTTTCCTCGATCGGTTTGCCGGCCCGCCTTGCGGCGCGCGTGATGCAGCGATAGCTGCAGTTGTACCCGGCCAGCACGAGTTCCCAGTTGCCGTTGTAGCTTTCGTAAAGTTCCTTGAAGTGGCGCGCGGCGGCACGGGTCGCGAGTTCAGGATCACGGCGTTCATCGACCCAGGTATTGATCTCCAGGCCGGCGGACACGGCGGTCCCATACATGAATTGCCACATGCCTGCGGCGCCGGCAGAACTGCGCACGGTGGGACGCAGGCCGCTCTCGGCGAGCGCCAGGTATTTCAGTTCATCGGGTACGCCTTCCTCCTCGAAGATCTTCTCGATCATCGGGAACCAGGTGTTGCCGCGCTCTGACCAGATACGCAGCTGGGTGCGGCGATTCTGCAGATAGTCATTGATGGAACGCTCGACCACCCGGTTTGCCGTCATGTTGATGACGGGAGTCGCAGGTTCCAGGGCCGTCCGGTTGATGGCCTCTTCCTCGGTAACGGGTTCTTCTTCCCGACTGTCTATATCGACATCGCCAAGCCTGGAAGCCTCGCTGACCAGGGATTCGACGATAAGCTGCTCCCGGGCGCGATCTGCTAGGGACTCATCGGTTTCCAGGCTGCCCTGCTCGGTCGCCAGGTTGCTGCAGGCGCTGAGTGCGGCAAGTGCCAGGAGGAAAACGGGTAACCTGATGAAGGCTGAAATTGCGATGGGGGGGTTGATGCTTGGACTGCTGCTATGGGGCACAAACAAATCTCATCTTGGAAGTCGACCGGGCAATTATCCACAATTTCCTGATATTTAATAATTCTAAATTGTGAAATATTCTCAGGAGCAGGCATCAGTCAGGAATGCCGTACTCGTCCCGGTATTCTTCCACGCGGTCAGAAAGATTCCTTGCGGCATTTCGCAATTCTGTATTGTTTTCAAGCAATTCGATGACTTTTTGCCGCAACTGGCGATTCTTTTCGGTCAGGATGCCGGCGGCCATGTAATCCACGCCCTGGAGGCTTAATGTGGCCGCCGTGGACAACTCGTCGCGCATGTACTTGGTCTGGCAGATGCGTTCCTTGATGATGGAGTTGATGACCCGTTCGTACTTGCACGTGATGTGGAATTCCTCGTCGAGCAGGTCATTGAGGACTTCATAGAAAGCGTCCTCGGCATGGTCGACCTGGAGCTTCAGGTTGATGTCGGCGCGGCTGCCCCTGACGACGATCTCTTCGGGAACTTCAGCGTCGTCAGCGGCGGCGAGGGGCAGCGTCAATGTACTGCCGGCCAATAAAAGCAGGCTGCAGATGAAATCCCTGCCAAACATATCTTGTCGCTCCTGTTGTCCCGGCCGGGGACTTGTCAGCCGATCCGGATAACCACCTTGCCCAGGTGTGCCTGGCTCTTGAAATGCCCGATGGCTTCCAGTGAATCTTCAAAATCAAAGACCTTGTCGATGACGGGATGAATGTCGTGCACCTCGATGGCATGGTTCATCTCCTCGAACATGCGGCGATTGCCGACGAAGATGCCATGGATGGCGCTGCCGGTCATCATCAGGCTGCGCGGGTTGCATTCACCCTCGGGGCCGGCAAGAACGCCGATCATGCCGATCTTGGCGCCCAGGCCGAGGCACTCCATGGATTTGCTGATGGTGCCCACGCCGCCGACTTCGACGACACAATCGACACCCTTGCCATCGGTCAGCTTCCTGACTTCTTTTTCCCAGTCGGGGTGCTGCTTGTAGTTGATCAGGATATCGGCACCGAGCGACTGGGCCCTGGCCAGTTTCTCATCACTGGACGATGTAATGATGGCTTTGGCACCAACGGCTTTCGCGAACTGCAGGCCGAACATCGAGACGCCGCCTGTGCCAAGCAGCAGCACGGTATCACCCTTGGCGACCGGCCGGCCGGCTTCCATCATGGCATGCCATGCGGTGAGCGCTGCGCAGGGCAGGCAGGCGCCTTCCTCGTAGCTGAGATTGTTCGGCAACATGACGGCATCGCCTTCCTTCAGCACCATGTATTCGGTGAGCGCGCCGTCGGCAGAATGCCCAAGGGCCGGGTTGACCATCGGGTTGGCAGGTCCGTCGGCAAGACCCTGGAAAAAAGTGCCGGCAACGCGGTCGCCTGCCTTGAAGCGGGTAACGCCTTCGCCAACTGCTTCGACTTCACCGGCACCGTCTGAGGTGAGGATGGTGTCTTTCTGCACCGGGCCGCCGAAATATTTGCCAACGATTATGCCGAGATCGCGAAAGTTTAGGGAAGCGGCATGCATACGCACCAGGATTTCTCCGGGTCCCGCCTGGGGCTTTTCCAGCTCTACCATCCGGATGTCGTCCATCGAAGTGCCGCCGGCTTTGAGTACAAATGCTTTCATGATGTGTTCTGCTCTTGATTGTTGTTTCGAAAATGATAACACGGGGTTTTACGGTTTTGGTGGCCGGGCAGACCAACCTCGCGTAATGCCTGTGGTATGATTCGCTTCCCCGCAATCCGGCAGAAATATGATAGTCCTCGGTATCGAAACATCCTGTGATGAAACCGGCGTCGCCGTTTACGACAGTGAGCGCGGCCTGCTCGCGGATGCCTTGTACAGCCAGGTAACACTGCACCAGCAATACGGCGGTGTCGTGCCTGAACTGGCGTCCCGCGACCATATCCGCAAGACCCTGCCCCTCATACGCGAGGTGCTCGACGAGGCGGGGTGTGCACTCGGCGATCTGGACGGCCTGGCCTATACCGCCGGACCCGGACTGGCCGGCGCCCTGCTGGTCGGTGCATCGGTCGGGCGTTCGCTGGGCATGACCCTGGGTATTCCCACCATTGGCGTGCATCACATGGAGGGCCACCTGCTGGCGCCCCTGCTCGAGGCCAATGGCCCGGAATTTCCGTTTGTGGCATTGCTGGTTTCCGGCGGCCATACGCAGCTGGTCGAGGTGCCGCAAATCGGCAGTTACAAGCTGATCGGCGAATCGCTGGATGACGCCGCCGGTGAAGCCTTCGACAAGGTGGCAAAAATGCTCGGTTTGCCATACCCGGGCGGCCCCCACGTGGCCAGATTGGCCGAATCCGGCACGCCAGGCCGCTTCGATTTCCCGCGGCCGATGACCAACAGGCCCGGACTGGATTTCAGCTTCAGCGGCCTCAAGACCTACACACTGAATACTGTGGCCGAGCATACGGTGGACGGTTTACTGAACGAGCAGACAAAAGCGGATATCGCCTGGGCCTTCCAGGAGGCGGTGGTGGACACCATGGTCATCAAATGTCGCCGGGCCTTTGAGCACAGCGGCATGAAACGCCTGGTCATCGCCGGCGGTGTCAGCGCCAACATGCGGCTGCGCGAAAAACTGGCGCACATGGCGAAGGCTGAAGGAGGGGAATTGCACTATCCCGGTTTTGCCTTCTGTACCGACAATGGCGCCATGATTGCCTATGCCGGCTGCATGCGCCTGCTGGCCGGACAGCAGGATGACCTGTCCATTCTGGCCAGGCCGCGCTGGAACCTGGAGACGTTGCCGAAGGTGGGGTAGGGGTATAGGGATAAAAGATAAAGGATAAAAGATAAAAGCGACCAAACTTTCCGGTTCATCGGCAACCACCAAGACCGGAAGTAAAAAATAGGAATAGTACCTGGCCGCTTACCTGAACCACCTTTTATCCTTTATCTTTTATCTTTCATCCGGTAGATCGAGGTCTCGAATCCAGGGTCTACAGAATAATTAATCGACAGAGTACAAGGTTAAATTATGGAAATCGTCTATATACGCGGCCTGGAGGTCAAAACCGTCATCGGCATCTATGACTGGGAGCGGGAAATCCGGCAGACCGTCACCATCGACCTGAAAATGAAATCCGATTTCAGCAAGGCCGCCGTGAGTGACGAAATCGAGCATGCGCTCGATTACAAGGCTGTGGCCAAACGCTTGACTGCCTACGTGGAAGAAAGCAGTTTCAAACTGCTTGAGACCCTGGGATCGCGAATCGCGGACATCGTGCAGGAGGAGTTCAACGTCCCCTGGCTGCACCTCCAACTGGGCAAGCCGGGTGCGGTCACCGGCTCCAAGGACGTGGGTGTCATCATCGAGCGAGGCTCACTCAGTGACGAGGCCAGTTTTTAGTGACCTGGGTTACTCTCAGCCTGGGCAGTAACCTGGATCCGGTCAAGAACCTGACCAGTTGCCTCGATGCCTTGCTGCTGCAGTTCAAGGATCTCAGCCTGTCCTCGGTATACGAAAGCGAGGCCGTGGGTTTCGATGGCGACAACTTCCTCAACATGGTGGTCGGCTTTGATACTAACCTTGAGCTGGCCGCCCTGTCTCCTGTGTTGAAGGGCATCGAGGACAAGCATGGACGAGACCGCTCGCAGCCCAAGTTCAGCGGCAGGACTCTGGATATCGATATCCTGACCTATGCCGACAAGGCGGGTGTGTTTAACGGCATCATGCTGCCGCGTCCGGAAATCATCGAAAATGCGTTCGTCCTGTGGCCACTGGCGCAGGTCAGCGGCCGGCTCAAGCATCCCGTACTGAAACAGAGTTACTCAGCCCTGTGGGAAGCTTATGACAAGCACAGGCAGAAACTCTGGCCGGTGGATTTCACCTGGCATGGCCGGAAGATTTCTTCCCGGGAGTAACAATCGTGATCATGGTTTACACGCACACCAATCCCGCCCTGGTCGGCCTGGCCAAATCCATGCTCGAAAGCGAGGGCTTCGACGTCACGCTCAAGAATGAATTTTCAACGGCCGGGATTCCGCCCTACAACCTGGACCAGGAACTGTGGGTGCTCAATGACAGCGATGCCGAGGCGGCCCGCAAAATTCTTGCCGGTCTCGACGAAACACCGGATACACCGTAAAACCCGCTATGGATATCGTTCTGACAAAGGTACAGCATGCAGCGGCCCTGTCGGATTACTACCTGCGCAATGCCGATCGCTTCACGCCCTGGCATCCCCTCGTCAGGCATGACCATCACAGTGTCGAAGCCTGGATCAGGCGTCTGCAGGAAAGGGAGCGTGAATATACTGAAGGTCGTGCCGCCCATTTCGTCGGCCTGGACGGAGACCGCGCCATCGCCGCCTGTTCACTGAGCAATATCGTCTACCACCCGGCCTGTTTCTGCCATATGGGGTACTCGGTGGACAGGGATTTTGAAGGGACAGGGTGTATGACCGAGCTGGTAAAACATGTCATCGATTATGCCTTTGCCAACCTGCGCCTGAACCGG
>Ga0222714_10004595_pt1 | contig 13429 bp, 9 predicted proteins | sample C33_3DmetaG_FD_165048 | JGI IMG/M metagenome (GOLD analysis project Ga0222714, IMG submission 165048) | Estuarine water microbial communities from San Francisco Bay, California, United States - C33_3D | ecosystem: Environmental > Aquatic > Marine > Unclassified | place: USA: California... | reverse complement strand
GCTTGGCACAATCAAAGACGCCCATGGAGGCCTCCGGCGCCCTCCCTTCTGCAGTCCAATCTTGCGGGTGGCGAGGGGGGTCCCCCGTCCACGGAGCAAATACCCCCTGCGCAGGGGATGGTTTGTGGTCGTGCGAGAAGGTTTGTTCTCAAAAACCCATGAATTCCCCGTCCTGCTCCGAAACCTGCGGTTGCACGAGCGCCGCGCCGGTGGCCGGCACGGATGCCCGGCATGCCAAGCTCCGGCTTGTGCTTGAACATGCGTCACACTGCCTGCCGAGCCAGGGACCGATGGGCGTGTTTGTTCATCACAACACCCTGCACGCCTTTCAGCACCAGGATTTTGAATCCTCCGTGATTGAGGCGGCCGAACTGTTCGAGGCGGAGCCGTTTCTGACCGAGGAGGAATACCAGAACGCCCGTTCCGAGGGGCGGATTCTCGACGAGGACATTGATGCCGTGCTTGCCGGCGAACCGGATGCCGAGGTCCTTCCCGGCCGTCTCAGTCGCCGTCGTCTGCGCCGCGCCCTGCTGATTCCCGGGGTGCGACGGGTCAACGGCCTCGACATCGCCTGGCAGATTGAGGAGGGCGACTGGCTCAGTCATTTTCGCAGGGATCTTCCTCCCGCCTCCGCCCACCTGCTCACGGGTGACACGCCACTGAAACTCTGGCAGGCCTGTCTCAAGCGCGTCGAATTCCACGCCGATTTGCAGCCCCGGACACCCCGACGGCCCCATGAGGCTGTCCTTGCCGCGACCGGCGAGGATCTTGATCGCGTCGTCCATCCACCGATGATCCGCTTGGTCGGGGCCTACCTTGATCAGGGCATTGCCTATTGGCCGATGCCCCACCGGGAATTGGGCCTGCTGGCCGCCGCCCGCCGCATCATGTCGCAACCCTTTGCCCTGCAACGCAGGCACCTCGGGGCGGTGCGCGGCGAATTTTTACGCCAACAGCAGCAGGCCATGGGCGTGGAGGACGTCGTGCTCGATGCCCTGGAACGTCTGGGCGTGCCGGAAGCGGAGTGGGAGGACTATGTCACCGCCGAGTTGCTGCCGCTGCGTGGCTGGGCGGGCATGGTGCACATGCTCGAGAAGGATGTGACCCTGGCACCTCACGATCGCATCCGCTGCTCGTTGATGGAGTTTCTTGCCCTGCGCCTCACCTACACGCTCGCCGCTTTGCAGGACATCATGGGCGACACCACCTCCTGGCGCTCCCAGCGGGTGGAAGCGCCAAACATCGACCGCCTGACGCCGGTGGCGCGCTTTTTCGATGCCGCCCAGCTTCTCGGCCTGCCAAGCTATGAACTGGAGGCACTGTCCGGGGCTGACTTTCAGCGACTGTCCTCGGAGGTCGTTGCCTGCAACGAAATTGAGCGTCGTCGCCTGCTGCATCTCGCCTACGAACGCCGCCATGAGCGCAGTATCCTCATCCCGCTGGCCAAGCATCGTGCCCGTCCGTTGAGCATGCCGGCGGTCGACCGACTGGCCGCCCAAGTCCTCTTCTGCATCGACGAGCGTGAAGAATCCTTCCGTCGCGCGCTCGAGGAGGTGGATCCCTGCATGGAGACGGTGGGCGCGGCCGGCTTTTTTGGCGTGGCGATCAATTATGCCGGCCTCGACGATGCCGGAGGCGTCTCCCTTTGTCCTGTGGTTGTCACTCCCGCGCATGCGGTCCGCGAGGTGGCCGTCGGCGGCCATGCCCACCTGCAGGCAAAGCGGCAATGGCTGCGTCGGGCTTGGGCCAAGCTGACGCGCAATGCCTTCATTTCCTCGCGCACCCTCGTGCGCGGCTGGATCAGCACCGCCTGCCTGGGGCTGCTGTCACTCTTTCCCCTGGTGTTTCGCGTTCTCAGTCCGCGCAGTTACGGGCGGCTGATCCGTCGCCTCAATCGTGCCTTCCTTCCGGAACCGAAGACCGAGGTCACCTTCATGCGCGATGACGCCGAGTCACATGATGCCACGACCGGCCTGCTGCAGGGGTTCACCGAGGAGGAGATGGCCGAGCGTGTGCTGTCCGTCCTCGGGCCCGCCGGTCTGCACCGCGCGCACGCCCGCCTGGTGGTCGTTCTCGGTCACGGCAGCACCAGTCTCAACAATCCCTACGAGTCGGCCTATTGCTGCGGGGCCTGCGGCGGCCGCACCGGTGCGCCGAACGCGCGACTTTTCGCCATCATGGCAAATCGCCCCGGCGTCCGTACGGCGCTGCGCTCACGGGGGGTGGTCATTCCCGAGGACACCTGGTTCCTCGGCGGCTACCACGACACCTGTAGCGACGACATTGAGTTTTTTGACGTCGACCTCATGCCGTCGTCCCATCGCGGAGATCTCAATCGCGTGCAGCAGTCGCTTGACCGTGCGCGCGTCTTGAATGCCGACGAGCGGGTGCGACGCTTTGGAACCGCCGGTCCCGGCATTCAGGGGGAGAGGGCGCTGCGGCACGTGCAGGCGCGCGCCGAGCACATTGCCGAACCTCGCCCCGAATATGGTCACTGCACGAATGCCGTTGCCTTCGTCGGACGCCGCACCCGCACGCGCGGATTGTTTTTGGATCGCCGGGCCTTCCTCGTCAGCTATGACCCGGATGCCGATCCGGAGGACAAGTCCCTGGCGCGCGTGCTCGCCGCGGTCATCCCGGTCTGCGGTGGCATCAATCTGGAATACTACTTTTCGACCGTGGACAACGAGGTCTACGGCAGCGGCACCAAGCTGCCCCACAACATCACCGGGCTGGTGGGTGTGATGAACGGCTTTCAGGGCGACCTGCGAACCGGACTGCCGCTGCAGACGGTGGAGGTGCACGAACCCGTGCGCATCCTTTTCATCGTTGAGACCACGCCCGAGCGACTCATGGGCGTGGTGCGCGCGAACCCCGAGCTGGTGGAGTTCGTGTGCAATCAATGGATTCGTCTCGCAACGATGGATCCCTGCGATGGTCATATCGAGGTCTACCGGGGGGGCGATCGCTTTGAACCGCTCACTGGTGACGAGGAGCCGCTGCCGGTGACGCCGGATTCGCGCACCTGGTACCAGGGCAAGTCGGGCCATCTGCCCCTTGCCCGCATCGAACCCGTTTGCGCCGCCTGAACATGACTGCCGAATCTCTCACTCTTTTGCTGGTTGCCGCCCCCGGCGCCGCCTTCGTCATTCTGGGCATGCTCTGGCTGCTGGGTGTCGGCCTCTCCGAGCGGTTGCTGGCCAATCTTACCAAGGCCCTGTATCTGCTCCTGGCGCTGGTGGCCTGCGCCCTCTTTTGGCAGATGTGGCGCGGTGGGCTGACCACAGTGCGGGTGTCGGCGGGCGACTGGTTCAGCGTCGCACGCTATCATTTCCCGCTGGCACTGCTGATCGATCGGCTCTCCCTGCCATTGGTCGGTGTCACCGTGGTCCTTGCCGGCGTTGTCGGTGCCTTCAGTGTTCGTTACCTCCACCGCGATCCCGGCTTCTTCCGCTTTTTCCTTCTGCAGTACCTGTTCACCTTCGGGGCGCTGCTGGTGTTCACGGCCGATTCACTGGACCTGCTGCTTTGCGGCTGGGAACTGGTGGGCATCACCTCGGTGCTGCTGATCGGCTTTTTCCAGAACCGCCCGGATCCGGTGCGCAACGCCCAGCGCGTCTTTGGCATCTATCGCATTGCCGACCTCGGCCTGTTGCTGGCGGTCTTCCTGGCCCACCACTGGTTTCACACGGCCTCCTGGCATGGCTTTTTCAGCGGTGAGTGGCCGGGGCATGTCAACCAGCTGGATGGTGCGGCGGCTTCAGTCGTCGCGGTGCTGCTGGTCTTTGCCGCGAGCGGCAAGTCGGCCCAGGGGCCCTTCTGCGGCTGGCTGGTGCGCGCGATGGAGGGGCCGACCCCTTCCAGCGCGGTCTTTTACGGCGCCATCTCGGTGCATGCCGGTGCCTACCTGCTGCTGCGCATCGAGCCGTTGCTGCACGCCTCCTGGGTTGCCACCTCGCTGGTGATCTTCATCGGGCTGACCACTGCCTCCTTGGGCACGCTGGTGCATCGCACCTGCGCGGATGCCAAGACTTCACTGGCCTATGCCGCGCAAACCCAGCTTGGCCTGATATTTGCCGAAATCGGTTTTGGCTGGACGACCTTTGCCGTGGTGCATCTGGTCAGCCACGCTGTCCTGCGCACCCTGCAGTTCCTGCGCTCCCCCTCCATGCTGCGCGATTACCACCGTGTGCACGCCGCCGCCGGCGGCCAGATCGACCCGACCGGCGAACAGTATGACTCGCTGCTGCCCAAGTCGGTGCAGGTGGCGCTTTATCGCATGGCGTTGGGCCGGGGTTTTTACGACGCGATTCTGGATCGGTTCATCGTTCTCCCGGCGATTGCACTGGCCCGTTTGCTGGGCGTGTTCGAGTCGCATCCGGAGCGCCGGTCGCCCCCAGCCGCTGAACCAACTGCGCCCCCGCCTTCTGTTTCTGCCATCCCATGAGCCTGCTTGCCGCCCCCTATCTTTCTCTCGGCATCGGCGCCCTGCTGGCGGGTGCCGTTTCCAGCCTGTTTGCCGCTCGTCCGCGGCCCTTGGCGGCCGGGGCCGCCCTTGCCGCCTTCACGAGCTTTGCACTGGCCGCCCGCGAGGTCGCCGTTGCCGGGCATGAGCGGCTTTTTGACCCCTTGTGCAGCTGCTTTGAGGCCGACGCTCTGGATGCCGTGCCCATGGCTTTCTTCGCTGCGCTGACGCTGCTGGTCATCCTGCTTGCACCCCGTCGGGACGCCGGAGGAAAGTCGATGGCCGGACTGCTGCTGCTGGCCGCCGCCACACAGACCGCCTACGGGGCTGCCAACCTTGGGGTTCTCGCCGTGGGATGGTGGTTGACCGGCCTGCCCTTTGCCCTGCGCTTGTTTGGCGAAGACCGCAGCCGACGGTCGGTTCTGATTATTCTGTGTCTCAGCAGCCTGGCTTTGACCGCCTCGATTTTCCTGATGCATGGCGTCGAGATGCAGGAAATTGCCCATGCCAGCCGCCTGTCCTTTGGATTGGTGGTGCTCGCCGTGGCACTGCGAAAGGGGCTGTTTCCGCTGCATGGCTGGATGGTGCGCCAGTTCGATCACGGACCCCTTCTGCCTGTTGCCCTGCTGTTCAATGGACACCTGGGAGCCCTGCTCGTGGCCCGCAGCGAGGCGGTCGCCCTCACGCAGGCGGAACAGCACATCCTCGACCTCCTGGGCATTGCCGCCCTGGCCACCGCCCTGATTACCAGCATCAGATCTTTTGCCGAATCCCGGCCTCGGCGCCTGCTTGGCCTGCTTTGCCTGTCGCAGGCAAGCTTCATCCTGGCTGGCATTGCGACAGCCAATGCCGAGGGCGTCGCCGGGGCTCTGCTGCACTGGCTGGTCGTGGCCGCCGCCTCCACCGGTCTGATCGCCATCGTCCGGGTGCTGGAAGTGCGCGTCTCCGGCACGGCGGCACCCGACGGCCACCTCGGCCTAGCGGTCAAGGCACCGCGTCTGGCCACCTTTTTCCTCATCTGTGGCCTGGCCTTGGTGGGTTTGCCGGGCACCCTCGGCTATTGTGCCGAGGATCTCATTTTCCATGGGGCACTGGAAAACCACCCCTGGTTGGGTCTGGCCCTTCCGGTCGCCACGGCCTTCAATGCCATCAATCTGCTGCGTATTTACAGCCTGCTCTTCCTCGGTGTGCTTCCCAAGCGGGTCATCGACATCCCCGATGCCCTGCCGCGGGAGCGCTGGCCGTTGGCGGCCTGTGTGGTGTTCCTGCTGGCTGGAGGCTTGATGCCGGGGCGGATCTTGGAGTGGCGCCGAATGGCAGCCGAGGAGGCCACGCTGGTGCCAGGGGATGGGGAGACCGGAAATGGTCACAGAGTCCCGAACTAAAAAAATCCTTCATTCGCATCGATTTGACAGATCAGTGGGCTGTGAAAAGCGTAAAATAAGAGGGTCTTCACCAAAGATCCTCACGCTCTCGCTTTGCTCCCACCATGACAGGTGTCAAATCCACTGCCACACTGCCCAAGGACCTCATCGCGGGGCTTGTCGTTTTCCTCGTCGCCCTGCCTCTGTGTCTCGGCGTGGCTATTGCCTCCAACGCCCCACCCATCGCCGGCCTGATTGCCGGCATCATCGGTGGCATTCTGGTGGGTGTGCTGAGCGGATCACACACCAGCGTCAGCGGGCCTGCGGCGGGCCTCACGGCCGTCGTGGCAGCCCAAATTGCCGCACTCGGCTCGTTTCAAGGCTTTCTTGTGGCGGTGGTTCTGGCCGGGGCCTTCCAAGTGATCATGGGTGTGTGTCGGGCGGGTTTCATCTCGGCCTTCTTCCCCCTGAGCGTCATCAAGGGTCTGCTCGCCGCCATCGGCGTGATCCTCATCCTCAAACAGATTCCTCACCTGCTGGGGCATGACACCGACCCGATGGGGGACAAGTCCTTCCAGCAAAAGGACGGGGAAAACACCTTTTCCGAACTGGTGGTCGCCTTCTTCGACGTGCATCCCGGCGCCATGCTTGTCGGGGCCTTGTCCATTGCCCTGATTGTTTTTTGGGACAGGATCAAGGCTCTCAAGCAGTCGCCTGTGCCGGCGCCACTCGTTGTGGTGGTGCTCGCCGTCCTGGTGAACCAACTCTTCCGGCTGTTTGGGGGAGTGATGGTGATTGAACCCAGTCACCTCGTGGCGGTGCCGGTGACGGAGGGTCCCGGGGATTTCATTCGCAACGCACTGACCTTTCCCGACTGGAGCGTGCTCGGCAATCCAGCGGTCTATACGGCGGCGGTGACCATCGCCGTGGTCGCCTCACTCGAGACTCTCCTCAACATCGAGGCGGTGGACAAGCTCGACCCGAAGCAGCGCCTGACCCCGCCCAACCGGGAACTCCTCGCCCAGGGGGTTGGCAACATCGCCGCCGGTCTCATCGGCGGCCTGCCGATGACCAGCGTCATCGTCCGCAGTTCGGTCAACATCCATACCAAGGCGGAGACCAAGGTCAGCGCCATCTGGCATGGCTTACTGCTGGTTGGCTGCGTCGTGCTGATGCCGGCCTGGCTCAATGAAATCCCGCTTGCAGCCCTCGCCGCCATCCTGCTGATGACCGGTCTGAAACTGGCCAGCCCGAAGCTCATGCGCCAGATGTGGAGCGAGGGCCGGAAGCAGTTCCTGCCCTTCATCATCACCATCGTCGCCATCGTGCTCACCGACCTGCTGATCGGCGTGCTGATCGGCCTGGCCGTGTCCATCGGCTTCATCCTGCACGGCAATGCCCGCCGGCCGTTGCGGCGCATTCTTGAGAAACATGTCAGCGGGGACGTCATGCACATCGTGCTGGCCAATCAGGTCAGCTTCCTGAGCCGGGCTTCGCTTGAGCAGGCCCTGCGCAGTGTGCCCCGCGGCGGTCACCTGCTGCTGGATGCCAGCAACACGGATTACATTGACCCGGATGTTCTCGACCTGATTGCCGACTTCCGCGACACCACCGCCGGCGCTCTTGGCATCAACCTGAGCTTCAAGGGGTTCCGCGACCGGTACCCGCAACTGCAGGACCAGATCCAGTTCGTGGATTACAGCAGTCGGGAAGTGCTGCAGGAGCTCACGCCGGCGCGAGTTCTGCAACTGCTGCAGGAGGGCAATGAGCGCTTTCTTGGCAGCCGGCCGCTGACGCGCGACCAGAATCGTCTTGTTGAGGCCACGTCCGCGGGCCAGTTCCCCATGGCCGCCGTCCTTGGCTGCATTGATTCACGCGCACCGGCCGAATTGGTGTTCGATCTCGGGTTGGGTGACATTTTCAGCGCCCGCGTCGCCGGCAACATCGCCACGCCGGAACTGCTCGGCAGCCTGGAATACGCCTGTGCGGTGGTGGGCTCGAAGCTGGTGGTCGTGCTCGGTCATACCAGTTGCGGGGCGGTGAATGCCGCGGTTGACCTGTTGGCGGCCGCCAAAAAAGCCAGTGAAGCCACACCCTGCGGCAACCTCGACGGACTGGTCACCGAGATCCAGCAGTCGATCAATCCGTCCACCCTCAAACAACCGGACCAGTGGGCGCCGGGTGAAAAAGTCGCCTACGCCAACGAGATTTCACGTCACAACGTTATGCGCACCATCCGCATGATTCGCGAGCGCAGTGCCACGCTCGACAAACTGGTGCACGAGGGCCGGATCGCCATTGTCGGCGCGCTCTACGATGTGGGCAGCGGCCGGGTCGACTTCTTCCAGACGGTCGACTCCAGCCTTCAGCCCCTGTCGGTGCCGATGGCCGCGCTGCCGTCGTGAAGCGGGGCCGCGCGGATTTCGATGGCCATGACAGCCAGCCGTTGGAAAAGCCGCCGGCGGCGCAGCAGCGGCCACCACCGATACAGGAGGATGTCGAGAGGTTTCCACAGGGCCACCCAGCCGAGGACCGTCAGTCCTTCGCGCGCCGCCGCCTGCCAGCCCTGGGAACCAGGCAGCAGGGTTTGCGCCGCCGTCTGACAGAGGACAATGAAGAGGAGGCCGATCAGCAGGGCGGCCCGGCCTTCGCGCATGAGTTGGCGAAACTCGCGCCACAGTTCGTCGGCGCGATACTCAAAGTAGTGCCGGATCGAGTCCTTGACGGGCTCAAGGGTGGCCAATTCGCCGGTCGGTGGCCGGGTCAGGTGAATCAGCAGGTGCAGGTCATGCTGTCGCGGGTGTTCCCGCGCCCAGCCGACGATGAACTCCTCCGCGGCATGATCGAGGTCCCGCTCCAGGAAGGGCGAGGGATCCATGGAGTTGAACAATTGGGCCAACTCCGCGACCTTGACCTCGATCAGGCCGGTCATGATTTCAGGCTTTGGCGGCCTCGAAGCCCTTGGCAACGGCGGTCCAGTTGACCACATTCCACCAGGCGCTGATGTAGTCGGGGCGCTTGTTCTGGTATTTCAGGTAGTAGGCGTGCTCCCAGACGTCGATCCCAAGGATCGGGGTGCCTTCCTCGCCCTCGGGCACAACGCCCTTCATGAGCGGGTTGTCCTGATTCGGCGTCGAGGTGACCGCGAGCCCGCCGTCCTGTTTGACGATGAGCCAGGCCCAACCGGAGCCGAAGCGCTTGGCGCCGGCCTCGGCAAAAACCTTCTTGAAGTCGTCCAGGCTGCCGAAGGTGCCTTGCAGGGCGGCGGCGAGCTTGCCCTCCGGGGCGGACGGGCCGCTGCCAGCCGGAGCCATCCATTGCCAGAACCAGCTGTGGTTGACATGGCCACCGCCATTGTTGCGGACGGTCGTGCGCAGGGCTTCGGGCACCTTCGCGAGGTCGCTGACCAGGGATGTGACGTCACCACCGGGCAGGCCGGCCGTTTCGAGGGCTCCCTTGAGGTTGTTGAGGTAGGCCACGTGGTGTCGACCAAAGTGAATTTCCATGGTCATCGCATCGATATGCGGCTCGAGAGCCTGGAGTGCATAGGGTAGCGGAGCCTGTTCCAGGCCGATGGCGGCTGCGTGGACCGGGGAAGTGAGGACCGAGCCGGCAAAGGCGGCTCCCGACGTGGCGAGGAAGGTGCGGCGGTTCATGGTGTCTGATCAATACGATGCCGCCGCGCAAATGTCACTGCGGAAAGTGAGGTCCCGGCTCTGGCCAAATGCGGATTTGCCGCTAGTCTCGGCGTCGTCCCTGAATGTCCGCCCTGTATCTGCCTTCCGATTACTTCCGTGAGTTGCCCCGCGCGGAGCTCTGTTCCGACCCGGCACGGCCGCTTGAAATCGAACTCGGCTGCGGGGATGGCAGCTTTCTGGCCAAGTTGGCGGCGCATCACCCCGAGCGCGATTTTCTCGGCATCGAGCGCATGCTTGGCCGGGTCGGCAAGACCCTGCGCAAGATTGAGGCCGCCGGCCTGTCCAATGCCCGCGTCCTGCGCTTGGAAAGCGGCTATGCGGCGGGCTGGCTGCTGCCCACGGCCGGCATTTTCCGACTGCACCTGCTCTGTCCGGATCCCTGGCCCAAAAAGCGTCACGCCAGCCGCCGTCTGGTCAATCAGGTGGAGTTTCTAGGGGGGCTCGCCCGCATCCTGCAGCCGGGTGGCGAGTTCCTGCTCAAGACGGATGACCGTGTCTACCATGAGGATGCGCTCGCCAGTCTCGGGGCGCGCGCGGAGTTCGAGCGGATCGACTGGCAGGACGACGCCTTTTTCTATCCACCCACCGATTTTGAAAGTCACTGGCTGGGCCTCGGCAGGACCATTCACCGTGCACGCTGGCGGCGTCGCTGAGCCGGTGTCAGCGGCGTTTCGGGATTTCACTGCGATCGAGTATCTCGCCCCGCAGGTTTTTGATTTCCGCGGTCAGTTCGGCGGCACCGGCGCGCGCGGTGATCAGCAGGTAGTTGTCCTCGCGGGCATGAAACCTGGACCGGGGATCCTTGTAGAGGTCGCCAGTGCCCTTCAGGCAGGTGTTGTAGTACGGCAGGCCACCTTCGAGCAGGGCGCGTTCAGCGAAGTAGCCGAAGCCGGTGATCAGGGCGCTGCCCTTGCGGAAGCATTCATGCCAGCCCCCCTTGGCAAGCCCCTGCAAATGGGTCTGTTTTTCGTTCATCACCGTCAGGACGAAGCCAGCGCGCGGGGGAGCCATGAGTTCGGCATACCAGCGGAACTGGGGAGAGTCCAGTTGCCAGGCATGGCAGGTCTGCCAGGTCGTGCCGTGGTCCTGAATGTGGTTGAGGTCAAGTGCGACGAGGCGCAGATCGAAGTCCGGAACGTCGAAATGCCACTTCCACTCTTCGCCGGGCAGCGCGAAGAACTCGCGGAAGGCGGTCGCCTCGACGTCGTAGACGGCGTGTGCCGGCGGCTTCGCACCGCGCGGAGTCAACTCCCGGTCATGGTTGCCGAGCACGGGCAGGAAGGGAACACTGCGGAAGAGTTCCTGATCGGTGTCCACCAGAGCGGCGAAGGCACGCTCGCCCTCGCGGCCCGGGACGTGAAGGGAAGGCACGTTGTCACCGGAACTGACGAGCAGGTGCGGATCGTCGCTCTTGATTGCCGACAGGTCCCGATCCATCGCAAATCCCCAGTCGCCGACAAACGCCAGGCGAAGTTCCCGGCTTGGCAGTGTCTTGCAGCGGTGGATCTCCGACGGGTCGCCATCGCTGTGAATGCGGTAATGCAGGTGGCCGTCGCGTCCATCGAAAGGAATTTCGACGTGGTGACGGGTGGCCCGAGACTCCGCCAGGACGCGTCGCCCCAGTGCGCTGTCCGGGCCAAATTCAACGGCGCCGGCGGCTGGCGATGACGTTTCCCAGCTGACCACCAGACGGGCGGGGGTGTTCGAACTGTGGCTGAGCCAGACACGCTCGATCGGCGCAGCGGTGGCCGAGGCAATGAAAAGGGCTGACAGGATCAGGCGCATGTGCGCAGAAATACGCTCACAGGCACCGGGAACCTGCGGTTGAATCAGGCCAGGCGGGTCTCGATGTCGCCTTCGAGCCAGGCCCACATGGCATCCAGGGATGCGCGCACCCGGGTCTTGGCGGCGGACAGTTCCTCCGGCGACAGACGGCCACCCTCGGCGGGCATCTGGCGGGCGAACATGTAGTATTTGATCTTGGGTTCGGTGCCGGATGGCCGCACCGCAAAGCTGCGGCCGTCGGCCAGGTCGACAAAGAGCATTTTCTCGGTGGCTACAGGGTCGCCCTCCTCGTCGAAATGGCCGGGCTTGCGGAAGTCGCGCACGCGCACGACAGCGCTGCCATCGACTTCAGCAGGGGGGTGCGCGCCATAGCTGTCGGCGAGTTTGGCGATCTTGGCGGCGCCGCTGGCACCCTCGAACACCTTGCTTTGGTTGACTTCAAGGAAGTAACCGAACTCGCAGTATACCTCGTCGAGCAGCCCGGCGACGGTGAGGCCCCGGCTGGCGGCATAGGCGGCAAGTTCGGCAAACATCACGACGGCTCCGTTGCCATCCTTGTCGCGGCTGAAGTCATCGCCCATGTAGCCGTAGCTCTCCTCGCCGCCGAAGACGAGGAACTTGCTCTGGGCAAGACGGGCGGCGCGTGACTCGGCGGCACCAAGGTCGCGGTAGCGGGTGCGGATGTCCTCGGGCAGGGCCGCCTCATACTTGGCGAGCTTGGCGCTGATCCACTTGAAGCCGGTGAGGGTGTTGACGCAACCGACGCCAAAGCGCGCGGCGAGGGCGTCCTGCAGCGGGCTGGTGACGAAGGTCTTGAGCAGGACGGCGTTGCCCCGGTTGGCTTCGGTGAGGATGCCAAGGTCGAACATCGTCCGCAGGCGGTACCAGGCCATCAGCGAGCCGGTCTGATTGCCGGTCAGCAGATTCATGCCGCCGTCGGCATCGCGCACGCCGACCCCCATGCGGTCGCAGTCCGGGTCGGTGCCGATGATGATGTCGGCACCCTCGCGGTCGGCAAGGTCGACGGCCATTTTGAGGGCTGAGGCATTCTCCGGATTCGGCGACTTGACGGTGGGGAAGCGACCGTCGCGAACGTCCTGCTCGGGCACGGTGAGGAAGCTGAAGCCGAGCTTTTTCAGCAGCACGGGCACGAGGACGCCGCCGGTGCCGTGCAGGGCGGTGTAGACGATCTTGAGTTTTTTCGCCGCCTCCTCGCGCAGGAGTTCGGGGCGCAGCATCATCGTTTCGACGCGGGTGAGATACTGGGCATCCATGGCTTCACCGAGCATCGTGATGCGGCCCTGCTGGTCGGCGGGCAGCGGGGTGTAGGCCTCGTCCTTGAGGGCGTTGACCTCGGCGATGATGCCGCTGGCGTGTGGTTCGACGATGCCGGCGCCGTCACTGAAGTTGACCTTGTAGCCGTTGTCGTGAGGCGGGTTGTGGCTGGCGGTGAGCATGACGCCGGCGTCGGCGCGCAGCTGCCGGATCGCAAAGCTCATTTCCGGGGTGGCGCGGCAACCGTCGAAGAGGTGGACGTCGGCGCCGTTTTCCACGGCGATCTGGGCGCAGCGGCGGGCGAACTCGGGCGAGAACATCCGGGTGTCGTGGCTGAACACGATGGCAGGCTTGCCGGACAGGCCGGCCTTTGCCCGCCAGGCCTTGCAGTAGGCGACCAGACCGCGGGTGGCGCGTCCGACGTTGTAGAAGTTCATCGCGTTGGTGCCAACGCAGGGATGGTCGGGCTGCGCGTCCTCGGCGGCGCTGCCGCGCTCGGCGCGCGTGACGATGCGGCCGATGGTGCGACCGCGCAGGCCGCCGGTGCCGAACTTCAGGGCTTGATAAAAACGGTCATTGAGTTCCTCCCAAGCGCCCGCGGAAACGAGTTCCTCAATGCTGGCGCGGTACACCGGGTTGGTGCCGGCGGCGAGCAGGGCCAGGATGTTGTCGTGGCTGGACTTCAGGAGCTGACCGGTCTCAGCGGCGGCTTGGAGGGAGGCTTCGAGCGACATGTTGGCCCGAGAATAGCGCCGTGCAGCCGTCGTGCAATGGCGCGGGTGAGGCGATTTTAGCCAGGATACTGCCTATCAGAGTGCCGGATCGGGGTGCGGAGACAGGTT
>Ga0222714_10004591_pt1 | contig 13432 bp, 10 predicted proteins | sample C33_3DmetaG_FD_165048 | JGI IMG/M metagenome (GOLD analysis project Ga0222714, IMG submission 165048) | Estuarine water microbial communities from San Francisco Bay, California, United States - C33_3D | ecosystem: Environmental > Aquatic > Marine > Unclassified | place: USA: California... | reverse complement strand
AGGATTTCTGGTGGGAGGCACCGCAGGCAGAACAACACTGAATGGTGAAGGGCTGCAACATCAGGATGGACACAGTCATATTATGGCCAACACTATTCCCAATTGTGTGACATACGATCCTACATATGCTTATGAACTAGCAGTCATTATTCAGGATGGCATGCGTCGGATGTATCAAAACGACGAAAATGTTTTCTATTACATCACCACGATGAATGAAAATTATGTTCAGCCGGATATGCCCAAAGGTTGTGAAGAAGGCATTAAAAAAGGTATGTATTTGCTGGAAGATGGTGACAGCAAAACCTATAAAGTGACTTCAAAAGAAAATTTAAGAGTACGCTTACTCGGCAGTGGAACAATCCTGCTTGAAGTTAGAGCGGCTGCTGAAGTTTTAAGAAAAGATTACAAAGTCAGCGTTGATGTTTGGAGTGTGCCCAGCTTTAATGAATTAACTAGGGATGGTCGGGCAGTAGAACGCTGGAATATGTTACATCCTGAGGAAAAACCAAAGGTTTCTTATTTAGAAGAGTGCTTATCCAAACGAGATGGGCCGGTTGTGGTTTCTACTGACTACATCAAGTTATATGGTGAACAAATCAGGCCTTTTGTTCCTGCGCCTTTAAAGGTGCTAGGTACTGATGGTTTTGGAAGAAGCGACAGCAGGCAAAGGCTTAGACACTTTTTTGAAGTAGATCGTAATTATGTTGTGATAGCGGCCCTTAATGAGTTAGCAAAAGAAGGTAAAATTGAACCCTCTGAAGTCAGCAAAGCGATTAAGAAATTAAAATTGGATCCGGAAAAAAGTAACCCGGTTCTAGTATAAGAATTGAAAGTAGGAGAAATCTGTGTCCCTGAAAAAAATAACAATTCCTGATTTAGGTGATTCGGCAGATGTTGAAGTTATTGAAATTCTAGTTTCTCCAGGAGATGAGATTCAGGAGAATGACTCTTTGTTAGTTCTGGAAACAGATAAAGCGGCCATGGAAATCCCGGCAACCACTGCTGGCGTTGTAAAAGAAGTATTGGTCAAGGTTGGTGATACTGTTAATCAAGGTCACGAGATTATTATTATAGAAAGTGTTGGCAGCCAAAATACTGATAGTGACGCCGGTAAAGACTCTAAAGAAAATATCAAAGAAACATTGGCTGAATTAGGGTCAAAAACAGAGCAAGCAAGCACTGCGCAAAATGTAGGCTCCGAAAAAGCAGAAGAACAACCGGCTGGAAAATCTGAACAGTCAGTTACAGATATTGTTATACCCGATTTAGGTTCAGACGATGCTGTAGAAGTCATTGATTTATTAGTAGCAGTTGGCGATGAAGTCAGTACTGATCAGGGTCTGCTTACATTGGAAACTGACAAGGCCGCAATGGACGTGCCTGCGCCATTCAGCGGTAAAATTACTGACATTATGGTGAAAGTTGGCGATAAAGTGACGACTGGCGCTGTAATAATGCGCGCAGAAGTTGAAGCTGGTGGTAATGCCAAAGCAGAATCCTCCCCGGCAACAAAAATAGAAACTCAATCAACAGCAGGCGATGATAAAACACCGCAAAGCAAGCCTAAAAGTATCCCGGCTCCATCTTCCGCTCAAACTGCATCAAGTTCTCAACATGCGGCGAAACCTAAAGATAATTCAGAAGTCTATGCAGGTCCGGCAGTCAGAAAACTGGCTCGTGAAATGGGTGTAGATTTAACTTTGGTTATGGGGACGGGAACCAAAAATCGTATCCTCAAAGAAGATGTACAGGATTTTGTGAAAAATGCGCTTCAAAGTGGAGCTGCCGTCAGCTCTGCAGGTTCAACTTTTGCATTACCCCAGATTAAAGACATCGATTTCAGTCAATTTGGTGAAATTGAAGAAGTTGCTATGAGTAAGTTGCATCAGGTGACTTCTCGAAATATGTCCCAAAACTGGTTAACAGTTCCGCATGTGACCCAATTTGAAGAAGCAGATGTTACGGATCTAGAAGAATTTCGAGCTGCTCAGAAAACACTTTCAGAAAAGAAAGGCATTAAATTATCACCGCTGCCATTTATCGTTAAAGCCTGTGCACAGGCTTTAACTGAATTCCCGCAATTTAATGTGTCTTTACATTCGTCAGGTAATAAATTAATCCAGAAAAAATATATTCATATCGGAGTGGCTGTTGCAACGACTGCAGGCTTGATAGTGCCAGTAGTTAACAATGCAGATAAGAAATCTGTATGGCAAATTGCAGCTGAAATTACCGAGCTCAGTCAAAAAGCTAAAGATCGTAAGCTAACCAGGGAAGAGATGGAAGGGGGCTGTTTTACAGTTTCAAGTCTGGGGAATTTAGGGGGTGTAGGATTTACTCCAATAGTTAATGCCCCGGAAGTGGCTATACTGGGCGTTTCCAAAACCACCATAAAACCAGTCTGGATCAATAACGAATTTGTACCTCGCAAGATTCTCCCATTCTCGTTGTCCTATGATCATCGAGCAGTGAATGGCGTAGATGGTGGTTTGTTTTGTAGTTATCTTAATGACTTGCTCAGTGATATACGCTTAATGGTCTTATAGCTTAACTATTGCGCTTGCCAATACTTCGTTGAGAGCATAATTTAAGTTGGTCACTTACTTTAAAGTTAAGTGACCTTATTAAGTGATATTCTCGTCTTGACTACGCTCACTCCGTTAAGCATATTTACTCCCTAACATTTTAAGATATTTATAAAGTCTGCTTTATAATTTTTATTAACAAAATTAAGTGAGGAAGATTCAATGCCAACTTTTGATGTGGTTTCTGAGGTCGACATGCATGAAATGACTAACGCTGTAGATCAGGCTCAGCGTGAGATGACTAATCGCTTTGATTTTAAGGGTGTGGATGCTTCCTACGAATTGACAGATTCGGAAATTATTTTAACAGCTGAAGTGGATTTTCAAACGCAGCAGATGCTTGAAATTCTGCGTAATAAAATGGCTAGCCGTAAGCTCGATTTAGCCGCTTTGAAACTTGGTGAAGTCGAGTTGTCAGGTCAAAGAGCTATTTTAAAGGCGACTATTCAACAAGGCATAGAGTCAGAAACCGCTCGAAAGATAGTCAAAAAAGTCAAAGATCTTAAGATGAAAGTACAAGTGGCTATTCAGGGTGAAAAACTTAGGGTGACTGGTAAAAAGCGTGATGATCTGCAAAGTGTTATGGCGGTTTTGCGAGAAGGTGATTGGGGTTTGCCCCTGCAGTTCAACAATTTTCGTGATTGAAGCTTGTTTATTTTACTAAACCATGTGTTCTACTCATAACGCCGGATATCTTAAATGTTTTGAAATTATTTTCTTAATAAAACATCAAGATGATCTGCCAAATAAGACCAGTTCCCATCTTCGTTAATAATTTCTTCAAGAAGAGCTGACTGAGCTGCTGTCCAGTTGGGAGCCTCGTGCAATTTCATTGTTTCTGCTCTAGGCTGATAGGCATTTATAAAAGCTTGTATTTCATCATCTGAGTCAGGAAGACCCAGTTGTTTAAATAAATCATTTAAGGTGGGAGATACTTTTGCCATAGCAGCTTAAGAGCTTTGATTTTTTTTGTGTTAGGACTTTATCTTACAGCAAGAGTCCCCATAATAGGTTGTAGTTAATCCAATAGGCTACAAATTTGCGTTTTACACTCTTAGTTTTTATTTTTATTCCGATTGCCGAAATGCTTTTGCTGTTTGAAGTAGCGGAACATATCGGTGCCTGGTCTACACTGGGACTGGTCGTACTAACCGCAGTCATAGGCATTCAAATATTAAAACAACAGGGCTTATCAACCTTTACAAGAGCGAACCAGCGTATCGACAGCGGTGAATTGCCCGCTCAGGAAATAATAGAAGGTTTGTTTTTGGCAGTGGGTGGAGCATTTCTGCTAACCCCTGGCTTTATTACAGACACACTGGGCTTCATGTTTTTGATTGGCCCTATGAGGCGTTACATTGTGAGGAACTTAATCAATTCTGGTAAAATGACAATATTTCAATCGGGTACCCAGCGGCAATTTTTTTATACCCGCCAATCTGGCAGCAATGCTAGTGATGGCAGTACTTTTGAAGGCGAGTATGAGAAAGATGTTGGTCCTGACAATGACCAAAACAGGCTAGATAAAGACTAGATCAGTAATAAAAACAAAAATAATTATATTTTCCTATTGAAATCCCGCCATCTAACCCCATTTATGTGATTCAAATCACTCTTGCGGGGCATGAGCTTACACTAAGTAGTTGATTTGTTTAGGTTTACGGCCAATTGGCGCTAAGAATCAATGGCCATTCAACGTATTATAAACACCAGATAGTTTTGGAGAATACAAACTATGAAAATTCGTCCTTTACAAGACCGAGTCGTCGTACGACGTCAAGAAGAAGAAACGACAACAGCTGGCGGTATCGTCCTTCCAGGCTCTGCTACTGAAAAACCATCTCAAGGAGAGGTTGTGGCGGTAGGCCCAGGTCGCCTTTTAGATAATGGAGATGTTCGACCAGTTGATCTGAAAGCAGGGGATAAAGTGATTTTTGGTAAATATGCTAGCAACACAATCAAGCTTGGGGATGAAGAGTTACTTATCCTTAATGAAAGTGAAATCTTTGGTGTTATAGAAGACTAATTCACAAGAATTTTAAGTATTAATTTATTAACAGATTAAATAATAGGAACTAAGACAATGGCTAAAGAAGTGTTATTTGGAGATAAAGCCCGCCAACGAATGTTAAAGGGCGTTAACTTACTGGCAGATGCCGTTAAAGTAACTTTGGGACCGAAAGGTCGCAACGTGGTACTGGATAAATCCTATGGTGCCCCGACTGTCACTAAAGACGGTGTATCTGTAGCGAAAGAAATAGAGCTGAAAGACAAGTTTGAAAACATGGGTGCGCAGATGGTTAAAGAAGTTGCTTCACAAACTTCAGACCTTGCTGGAGACGGAACAACTACGGCGACTGTGTTAGCTCAGGCAATCCTGAATGAAGGTTTGAAGTCTGTCGCTGCCGGTATGAACCCAATGGATCTAAAACGCGGTATCGACAAAGGCGTTGCGGCGGTTGTTGAAGCACTTGGTGAAATGTCTCAGCCTTGTACTGAAACTAAAGCAATAGCTCAGGTTGGTAGTATTTCTGCTAACTCTGATACCACAGTTGGTGACATTATTGCTGATGCCATGGAAAAAGTCGGTAAAGAAGGTGTTATCACTGTTGAGGATGGTTCTGGCCTTCAAAATGAGTTGGATGTAGTTGAAGGTATGCAGTTTGATCGTGGTTACCTATCACCTTATTTTGTCAATAATCAGGACAATATGACTGTTGAACTGGAAGACCCATTGATTCTTTTGGTTGAGAAAAAAGTTTCCAACATTCGTGAAATGTTGCCACTACTTGAAGGCGTCGCCAAGTCTGGTCGACCTTTGTTGGTCATCGCTGAAGATGTAGAAGGTGAAGCTTTGGCTACTTTGGTCGTAAATAACATGCGCGGTATTGTGAAAGTTGCTGCTGTTAAAGCTCCTGGTTTTGGTGACCGTCGTAAAGCCATGTTGGCTGACATCAGCACCTTAACTGGCGGCACGGTGATTGCTGAAGAAGTGGGCTTAAACCTTGAGGGAGCTACAGTAGAAGATTTAGGTTCTGCCAAGCGCGTCATCCTTTCTAAAGACAATACAACAATTATTGATGGAGCAGGAGAAGCTTCAGCTATTCAGGCTCGTGTTGCTCAAATCAGAGCACAGATAGAAGAAACATCTTCTGACTATGATCGTGAAAAACTTCAGGAACGTGTTGCTAAACTTGCTGGTGGTGTTGCCGTCATTAAAGTAGGCGCTGGTACTGAAATTGAAATGAAAGAGAAAAAAGCTCGTGTAGAAGATGCCCTGCATGCGACTCGTGCAGCTGTTGAAGAAGGCGTGGTGCCAGGTGGTGGTGTTGCTCTGGTTCGTGCCTTACAGAAAATTATTGGCCTGAAAGGAGATAATGAAGATCAGAATGTTGGTCTGAATATTCTGCAACGTGCCTTGACCATGCCTTTACGTCAGATTGCCTCTAACTCTGGCGATGATGGTGCAGTAGTGCTGGATAAAGTGCGCTCACTGAAAGGTAATAAAGGCTATAACGCAGCCACTGGTGAATACGGAGACATGCTGGAAATGGGTATTCTTGACCCAACTAAAGTGACCCGTTCAGCCTTGCAAGCTGCAGGCTCTGTTGCTGGATTAATGATTACCACCGAAGCGATGGTAGCTGAACTTCCAGAAGAAAAACCTGCTGCGCCAATGCCTGATATGGGCGGTATGGGTGGCATGGGCGGTATGATGTAAATTAAGCCTTGCTTTAAAAAAGCCCCGTTATTACGGGGCTTTTTTTTGAGCGGAGCTATTGTGTTTATATTTTTTTCGTTAAAATAATTTTCCATCGGATAACCTGGTTTTATCTAAGCTCTGTTCATAAAATCGTTTTTCCTTGATTAAGGTGTGATTATTATGCTCCCTCAAGATTTTAACTTATTGTTTATCAGTAGAAATTTTTCTTCTATATCCGAGTGGCTTGAAGCCTTAACCTTTAATCATTATTAATTCCCTCTAGAAGCTTGTAAAAGAATAAAGCATCGTTTTTATCCAATTTATTCCAAGTGATATCCCGCCATCTTTGGTAAAAGCGCTGATTTTGTTTTATCGGAAGTAAAAAACAGTTAAAAAACAGCTTAATAGCACTAATCTATAAACGAATTTATACTTTTCACAACAAAGTAAATATAATAACCGGCATGAGTACTGAAGAAAGAGATTATGACAACTTTTCAATTGTCCCCGAAAGGGACGAGTTGGTAACGCATCGTAAAAAGAAGCGTGGTAATTCCATGTCTTCCGGTGGAGGCAATCAAACAAGCGTGCTAAAAGGGGGTACTAGTGGGGCAGTAAAAGCCCTACTAACGGTATTGACCATTGGTTTATTGGCCAGTGCTGGAGGAGCATACTATTTTTATGATCAAGGCTTACAGACACAAGACGCACTGGACCAATCTAATAATCGCATCAGCCAATTGGAAAACCGTTTGAATCTTGTTGATGAAGCGACGGAACAGTCATCCTTAAGCTTGTTGGAAAGAGTCGATTTCAACTTTTCTGAAATTGATAAATTGTGGGCAGCACGCAATGCATTACGCTCAGATGTCGGTGCAATTAATGCGACACTGAACGGTCAGTCAGGAAATATTACCGAAATTGAAACGGCTGTTGCCAATCAGGCCAGCATGATTAATCAACAAGCTGCCAGTCTTGATCAAAATAATCAAATTATTGAAACTATCCGGAACCAAATCAATGCCCTAAACGGTAGTGTTGTGGCATTAAATAATCTGAATCTGTCTCAACAGCTGGCAAGTATTAGCAATGATCTGGAGGTGCTGAAATCCTCCATGGCAACGGAAGATTCAGGTCTTGCTGACAGGGTATATATCAATGAACAGGATATCGAATCAATTAACCTGTATCGCTTAAATTTAAACCAGACTATCAATGCCCTTCAGCAAAGTCTTAATGAGTTGGAATCGCGAGTAGCAGCTGAAGCTGCTTTCTAGAGTTAATTGTCATCAGTAATTTTGATAAACCCTTTAGTCAGGCTTGTGAAAATAATAAGCAGCCAATTCTTGATGTTATAAAAACTTATTTCAACGCTGGAGACTGCATAATTGAAATAGGCAGTGGCACCGCACAACACGCTCTGTACTTTTGTGAGCAGTTACCTCTAATAAGTTGGATACCCTGTGAAATTCCAGAAAATATGGACACCCTGAAGGCTGGTCTGGCCGGAGAGGAGTGTCCGAACCTGGCTTTCCCTGTAATACTGGATGTTACCCAGCAAGAATGGTCATTTAATAATCTTGATGGTTTGTTCAGCGCTAATTGTCTGCATATCATGCCAGAAGCCTTTAATGCCGACTTTTTTAGAGGGGCTGGGGAGGTATTAAAAACTGGCGGCACTTTATGTGTCTATGGACCTTTTAAGTACCGTGGTAATTTCACCAGTGACAGTAATGCAGGGTTTGACCTCTGGTTAAAGGATCGCGATCCTTTAAGTGGAATACGTGATTTTGAAAAAATTAATCAACTTGCAACAGATAATGGCTTTAAATTAATAGAAGATAGACTTATGCCCGCAAATAACCAATGTCTGATATGGCACAAAGAAAAACCAGGTAAAAAAAGGTAAGTTAGACTCGATATTTTTTAATACAATAAACTCCTTTTAACAATCGGGAATCAACGGCAAGTATGAAGTGCTCAAAAAAACATTTGTTATTTGTTCTGGTCTTGCTTGGTTTGTTACCGGCTTTGGTTTATGGACAAAGCTCTACAACTAATTCAGCGGCAGATAGCCAAGCTTCCTTTATCAGGAAATCAGCTGATATTCGTCGGACCACATTGACACCAGTTATTGATGGAGTGCTGGATGATGAAATCTGGCAGCAAGCAACTGTAATTACGGATTTTCATCAAGTTAATCCTGTCGACCATGGCACGCCTTCCCAGGAAAGTATTTTTTATGTCACTTATGATGATAATTATTTTTATGTGGCAGCCCGCTTATTTGATACCGAGCCTGACGAGATCATTGCCCGTACCATGATTCAAGGTCAGTCAGTTCGTTTCGATGATAATGTGCATGTTATTTTGGACACTTTTAATAACAGCAGAACGGCCTTTCGTTTTGTCACCAATCCCAATGCAATTCGGGATGATGCAGTATTCGAAAGCCCAACCAGCTCGAATTTTGACTGGACAGGAATCTGGTTGGTGGACTCACAAACTGACGATTTGGGTTGGACAACGGAAATTGCAATTCCTTTTACTACCATGAATTTTGATCCTAACACTAATATCTGGGGCTTCAACCTTGAACGCGAAATTGCCCGCACCAATGAAAGGCTGGCTTGGTCTTCATTCAATCGGGCCATTGACCCTTCCACTGGAGGTCAAATTGTTGGGATGAGTGGACTACAACAAGGACTGGGTCTTGATATCGTGCCCTCAGTAACGGTAGCCAACGCAGAAGATCATGTTAATAGCACCACGGATTCACGTTTTGACCCCTCGCTGGATGTTTTTTATAAATTCACACCCAATCTTACCGGGGCATTGACATTGAACACTGATTTTTCGGCTACAGAGGTTGATGATCGTCAGGTTAACCTGACACGCTTCTCATTATTTTTTCCAGAAAAGCGCGATTTCTTTTTGCAGGATTCCGAAATTTTCAGTTTTGGCGGTGGTGGGAACAATAACGGCACCCCATTCTATTCTCGACGCATTGGTCTTGATGCCAGAAGCGGGCAACCAGTGGATATTGATGTTGGGGGCAAGCTGGCCGGCCGTGTAGGTGACTTGAGTGTGGGAGCCTTGCTGGTTCAACAAGAAGAAAGAATTGGCGTGGAGGATGCTCCACTTTTTGTTGGGAGAATGACACAAAACATCTTGGAAGAATCCCGTATCGGTGTGATTTTTACGCAAGGCGATCCTAATAGCCTCAATGATAATACTCTGGCTGGAGTGGATTTCAGATATCGAAATACCCGTTTTGCAAGTAGTCATACTTTGACAGGCGATTTGTGGTATCAGCAAAGTGATACGTATGGCTTAAATGGAGATGATAAGGCTTATAGTGCTAACCTGGATCTTGCAACTGAGAATACCGGCTTCAGTGGCACCCTTGGTTACAACTATATCGGCGAGGATTACAATCCTGCATTGGGTTTTGCTAACCGTCGCGGTATAGAACAATTCAGTTCAGAGCTTCAAGGCCGTTACTTTGTCAGTGACAACCCGCTATTACGTTACTACTTTGGCAGGATCAGATATAACCATACTCGGCGTATCGATAATGGTGATATGCAAAGCGAAGAACTTTCTTCGCGTTTGTTCAGCCTCAATAGCCATCAGGCGGATCGTCTTTATCTGGATGTGCAACGAGAGCGTGAAGGCCTAGTTGCAGATTTTGAAATCAGTCCTGGTATTGTTATACCTGCGGGTAAATATTCTTTTAAAAGCGCCGAATTTGGTTTGGAAAGTTCTGAATTCAGGACCTTTATACCCAATATAAGTTACAAACAGGGTGAATTTTACAACGGCGATCAGCGAGAGATTGGCCTTGGTTTAGGCTGGCAACCGGATCCTCGTTTTTCAGCAAACTTTAGTTATCGTTATACGGATGTTGAACTGCCCCAAGGTCAGTTTGCCACTCGTCTTGTTAGGCTTAATACCACTTTTGCTTTCAACTCTTCCTGGTCCTGGATCAATCTGATGCAGTATGACAACTTGTCATCCTCGGTGGGGCTGAACAGCAGACTAAACTGGAATCCCCAGGCAGGTGAGAATTTCTATCTGGTGGTTAATTATAACTTTGATTCAGATGGTGTATTCAACGGGATGAATGCCAGAGATTCTGAATTGGTTCTGAAGTATTCCAAAAACTTCAGGTTCTAGTTACTTTACTTAAATGTGATATTTTAAACTTCTAATTTAAAGGGTTTAAATAAATCCGATATTCCATTTAATTTTTGCTGACAGAAAATGTGCAGAAAATGTGCAAAAGGCCCAATTAATACTGCAAAAATGTACAAATAGCCTGTATATTGCACCCCGTAGCTTGGTTAATTTAAATCAAATTAACAATTTCTATTACTTAAAATAAAGAAGAGAAAGGGGAAATAAATGCAAAAATTTAAAAATCATCCGGGAAAAATCTCGAAATTAGCATGGCCGATTGCGGCTATCGTTTCGTTAACGCCAGGCTTATTGAGTAGTACTTCATTTGCTCAAGGTATTGAAGAAATAGTGGTTACTGCTCAAAGAAGAGAGCAGGCACTTCAGGATGTTCCAATCACTATCACTGCTTTCAGTGCGGAAGACCTGCAAGATAGAAATGTCGAAAATGTTGAAAATTTAGACCTTTTATTACCCAATGTAATGATTCGTGGTGGTGGTACTACCGGCCCAACAAGTGGTGAATTCACTATGCGTGGTATTCCTGGGGTAGCTCGTTATTTGGACGGTGTCGCACAAACAGGTGTTAACGGCTCACTTGCAAGTATTGTTGAATTACAGCGTATTGAGGTCTTAAAAGGCCCACAGGGAACATTATTTGGTAAAAATGCCATGGGTGGAGCCATCAGTTTTGTTTCAGTAGCTCCAGCAGAACAGATGGGTGCAAGAATTCGCCTCAATGTTGGTAACTTCAACCAAAGACAGATAACCGCAAATGTTGATGTGCCAATAACGCCAAACTTTCTAACCAAATTAACTTACTTTAATAGCCAAAAAGACGGTTATGTTCAAAGTGGTAATGCGCAAATACAACACGGTGATGAAAATAATACCGTAACTCGCCTCGACATGCTTTGGCATGCCAGTGCTGACGTTGATGTTAGATTTGATATTACCTCTACCCAAAGTAATCCAAACCACCCTAATGCTGACGTATTATATGATGTCAATGACAATCAAGCTTTTGCCCAACAAATGCAGGCTATCCCAGGCGTCAATTTTACTGATGCAACGCAGGCTTTCGGTGGACGGGAAGAGTATCGAAATACCTCAACTTTTTCCGGACCTGGTTGGGATTTAGATGCAACATCTATGAATATGACTATTGACTGGAATATTAGTGACACCTTGTCATTAAGATCGATTAGCGGTAGCAGAGAGTATGATAGTGATGCCTTGGCAGATCTGGATGCAACTGAATATCAGTTTTTCGAAATTTTCACCGGCAATAGAGTCGATGAGTGGAGTCAGGAAATACAACTGATTAGTGATGGTGATAGGCTTGATTGGGTACTTGGTTTCTATGCCAACAGCGTTGAGACTAGAACCCGTCGTTTTGATTGGCAGTTTATGCCTGTTGCTGATGCGACTGGCACTTTAGTGCCCTTGGTTTACCCTGGTGGAGCGCTTGCAGGTCAGCCATTTAGTCAGAGAAACCAAATCACTGAAGAAGAAAGAGAAGATACCTCTCTCTTTTTCGAACTTAACTATGATATTACTGATGACTTGATCCTTACTGTCGGTGGACGCTACTCAGAAGAAGATTTCGCTGGTGGTGCATGGAGTGCTGCTGATGCATTACCTACCTGGCCTAATACTGCCTATTCCTTCACAAAAGGAGCACAGTCCTCAGATAGCAAGGCCAATTTTTATGCTTTTACCCCACGTGTGTCTCTGGCATATGACCTTTCTGACGATATCATGTTCTATGGTACTTACTCTGAAGGTTTTAACGGTGGTGGTGTAAATACTAACCCTGTTAATGGTGTGTTTACTTCTTACACCGGAGAGAAGCTTATCCAGGTTGAATTTGGTGTGCGCTCAATGTTGTTTGATAACAACCTGAGATTAAATGCATCATATTTTGATGGAACTTGGGAAGACATCCAGGTGGGTGAAGCACTGGTACCCGGCCAAATCACACAGCAAAATGCTGGTGAAGCTGAAATGTCTGGGTTTGAATTTGATGCACTTTGGACAGCTACTGATAATCTTACCTTTAATCTCGCCGCTGGTTGGTTAGATACGGCCTATACTAACGTTGGGCAAGCAACTACTATTGGGCTAGATTCAAATTTTGCTTTTGCGCCTGACTTCCAAGCGTCAGTAGGTGGACAGTATGTCTGGAATCAGGAAAATGGTTCTAGTCTAACCTATCGACTTGATTATGGTTGGACCAATAAGTATGTGACGATTCAAGATATTCGACTGCAGAAAGTTCAGCCTCAATATGGTCTTTTGAGTGGTCGTATGACCTATCAACCGGTTAACTCAGATTGGAGTTTTGCAATATGGGGTAGAAACATGGGTGATCAGTGGTATCAGCAAGGTGGTTTTGGCGCTTTCCTGGGCGGTGTTGACCAAGGTGTTGTTGCACGACCTCGCGAGGCTGGCATCCAGGTTAATATGGAGTTTTAATATCTCCACTTGAAGGTTGAAGCTATTAAAAGTAATTTCTTCCTTAAAAAAAAGAAACTGACCCGGCATTTGCCGGGTCAGTTTTTTTTGAATCAGAAAAAGCATTACAGAATTAGTCAAAAAATAAAGCGCTGGCTTAGCAAATCAACAGATAAATAATTAATAACAGCTCTGCTTCCTTATTTTTTTATAGGTGTATGAAGGGGGAAACAGCAGTTTTAATGGAAAAAATAAGAGAAGGCATTTTTAATATAGTGCGGACGGAGAGACTCATATATTTTATATAACTATATGATATATAGATATTTAAATTAGTTTAGATAATTTAGATGTTACATTCAATGTTACATTAATTTTCTGATGTGCCAAGGCTTTAGTAGATGCTAATAGTCTTTGAATAGTGGTATTTACTAGTATTTATGCGGGATGGCAGACTATTTTGGTCTTCGCTATTTCCTAATTTGGTGCGGACGGAGGGTAAAAC
>Ga0222714_10004590_pt1 | contig 13432 bp, 16 predicted proteins | sample C33_3DmetaG_FD_165048 | JGI IMG/M metagenome (GOLD analysis project Ga0222714, IMG submission 165048) | Estuarine water microbial communities from San Francisco Bay, California, United States - C33_3D | ecosystem: Environmental > Aquatic > Marine > Unclassified | place: USA: California... | reverse complement strand
TTTTTGATTTAACTTTTTTCTAAAAAGTTATTTTTTTATTTTTTCTCTTTTTGATTTAACTTTTTTCTAAAAAGTTATTTTTTTATTTTTTCTCTTTTTGATTTAACTTTTTTCTAAAAAGTTATTTCTAAAAAGTTATACTGTATGATATCGAAATGTGAATGAAATTCGACCCCCCATAATTTTCTTTTGAACAGGAATCTCGTGTGTAAATTCTTTTTGAAAATCTCCCGTCATATGAAGAACCTCACCATGTCGCATTTCAACATCTTTGTAAATCTTCTTGTCATTTTTTGTTCTTATTCTAAATTTTCGTGTTGCACCATATGATATACCAACTACCCCATTTTTTCCAAGACCAGATTCATCGTCACTATGGGCCCCTATAGTATGGTTTCCGTCAGGGTATTCATTTACTAAAATTCCATTGAAATTACTATTTGTAGTTTCGTTTATAATATTAATTAGTTTTTTTAAATTCTCAGTAAGTGGTTGCGATGGTGCGAGTTGTCCAGAATATCGATAGCCGATTGACTCATCTGAAAAAAATCCGACATTTCTATTTTGATGGCAAATCTTACCATAAACTAGGATTTCAGGTTTTTTAAGCAAATTTGGTTTAACCTCGTCACAACACTCTTTGAGTAGGTCCATATCTGTAAATCTCCAACTTAATAGTGATGATTTTGCTGTTTTGATGAGTTCAACTTCATTTGATGTAGCCATATTGAAAGATTATCTTATGTTTATAATAAAAAATATTTAAAATTTCTAAATTCAATTTTTTATTATAGAAATTTATAAAAATCCGGATTTATATATAAATTTATATTTATATTAACCTAATCTATATTTCAGTTTCGTATGAGTTTCGACGCTTAGAATTTTGGCTATGTTTATAACTACAAATCCCTTTTTGTGCTCTCCAACAATTAACACCATCTTTACATTCAATATCACAACGCCTATCATCCTTTTTTTTAGCATGTTGAATAATTGTCTCACTACAATAAGTTTTCAAACGAGGTGGAGGATTTTGTGGTGGTGGTGGCCTATTGTAATTAGCACACATGTGTTCATATTTTGGGTCACCCTGTGGTATAATTTGTTTTAAAATACCATTTTTTGTTACATTAATAATCAACTCATTTACAACTTTAACCATTCTTGCGTCTACAATTATAATATCTGGTGTGGGAGTAACAATTATGCGCGCACCCTCCTCACATATACAACCAAATTCATCTAAGAAATCGAGCACAAACTTTACATTTGATATTTTAATAAATTTATGATTAATAAGATTAAAATTAGATTCAGGTTGGTTCTTTTTCTGATAGGAAATCTTCACCAAAAATTGTTCCATTTTTACTTAGTGTATTTTGGAATGTAGGACTTACTATTTAATATATAAGAAAAATCAATATCAATTTTATTATAAAATAAAAACGCATTATCTTTTAGAAAAAAGTAAAATATAGGAAAAATATAAAAAACTAATACTCACCCATTACTATCTTATTCATTGTCCCAGTTGATATTTTTATACCATGTTTATTATCAAGATATTCGCACATAGCTTTTTTGCTTGTTTTATGTTCTCTATTCACATTTTTAATTGTCTGAATTTGCTCATCAGTATATTTTTTCTTTTTACTCTTAGATTTTACCTCTACTTGTGTTCCAAGTGTTGAATTAACTACCAAACTGTATGTTTCAGTATTAGCTGTTTCTTTAGGTTTGTTTACATCTACCCAGTCCAAAATTACACCATCTGAAGTCATTTTAAAGCCAAATATCTTCAATCCACCATTATGAACATCGTTATGACATGACTTACATAGAGGCACCAAATTAGACTTTGTATCTTTTTGAATCGCTCCATTAATCATCTTATTCACATCGGCTGTGCACTGAAACTTAATATGATGAACATCCTCTGCGTCTTCCCCACAAACCTCGCACAAATGAACAAAAACTTTAGCATTGTATTTACTCTGTTTATTATCTAATATATTCTGCTTCACCCCCATCAATCCCTTACGAATCTCCTCCGATATCAACAAGAAATCCGGTTCCATCTTCATAGCACGACAAACCTCCAATCCATACATCGCTGGACCACTTGTAGGTGTCAACTTACGGTCATAAACCAACATATCCTTCTCAGCATTGAAAATGACCTTTAGATGAAACATTTTTACCTTTTCTAAATTAGTAACACGAGAAATATTACATAATTCGTGAAGATGAGTCGCAAAAATAAACGATGTTCCTCGTTCCTCCATTTTAACTACTGCTGACGAAAAAATAGAAAGCGCCGAAATACTCTCCGTTCCAGCACATAGCTCATCTCCTAGAACTAAGCTTCTCCTATCTGCCCGCTTCAAAATACTCCTAAGTTCACTCATCTCAACAGCAAAAGACGATTCGCCCTTGAAAATATTATCATTATTATTAATTCTAGTAAATAAATTATAATATGGTTTAAATGCCATTGAACGACACGGCACAAAATGACCACTCTGTGCCAAAATCACATTAAGTCCGACTGCCTTCATTAGTGAACTCTTTCCTGATGCGTTTGTTCCAAAAAGTAACATGCCCTTTGTATTATTAAAGTAATCACAATTATCCATTTCTCCATCATTAAGAGACATATTTTCAGCCAAAAATTTACTAAATTCACTGGCGTGTAAATTTAATCCTACAGATATATCATTAGCTACATACTCGAAATCATTTCCGAGACGTTCAATAATTGGGTGTCGAATGTCCTTAGCAACCACAAAACTATCATAGTTTTCATTATCAACAATTTTCGGACGAACATATCCAAATAGTAAAGCAGTTTTACACGCACTTTTGCTTACATCTAACTCCCCCACAAATTTAGAGATAGAATTAAAACATTCCGAATAATTCTCGGCATAATACTCTAATCGTCTCTGAAATCTAACACGAGACATATTCTTCAGTTTTTCAATCATAGCCACTAATCTATTAGAATTCTCCTTTAAAAATCCAGAAATAATGTTTGTCGTTGTTTTTGTTGGATTCTTAAATTCTAAATCATTCTTGATTTTTACACCATTTACTTCAAAACTAGACAAAGATTTCACGGCTGTTTTTAGAATAGCTCCACGTTTTTGTGTAGTTGTAAGAAAATAACCATCTCGTTCATTATGGTCTAATTTAAGTATACTATCTGTTACATTATTATCAATTTTAGTTGACAAAATCTTATTAAGTGAATCAAAATTTGTATAACACTCCGTTATTTGTTGACAAATCTCGTCAATCTCAGGAAATACACCATCATTAAAGATATTTCCCGTTATTTTATCCTGATGATATTTAACACATTCGTCTATATTAAAATCATGCTTTATCTCATTAATCAAACACATAAATTTATCAACAAATATATTGTTAGGAATAAGTGAAATAATCACTTCATTACCCAAAGTTCCTATAAAATCAAATATTTCAACAATATTGTCATAGGAACTAATAAGACCAGAAAGGTCAGCTGGATGAAGAAGTCCCAGTGTCATTTTTCTATGTGCACGTTCTAGGTCTATAATCTTATTCAAATATGTCTCTAAATATTTATAAATTGGTGTGTCTCCTCCAATACTCAACGCATCAATTCTATCATATCGTTTTTCTAAATCGCTTGGATTTACAATAGGATTAAGAAGTTGGTCCCGAAGATATCTCTTACCAATATTGGTGCTTGTATTATTTATAACAGCAAAAAGAGAATTAAATTTGGTCTTGTAATTTAGTGATGGATTCGCAATCAAATTAAGTTGATTAATTGTATTATTTGTTAATGAAAGATGTCGGTCAAGCTGCCAGATTTCCGGAGCTCCCAGATTTTGAATAATATGTTCCGAGTGTTCATAAGCAAATTGGAGTAGAAAAATATATGAGTTAAGGGCGAACGACATATGCTCCATACCAATGTATTCAATAGGTAAAAGTAGTCCACGATTTTTAAATATACGACCAAGGAAGGTTGTTTGATAGTTAAGATTGAAATATTGTTTATCACATTCGCCGGAATCCACGTCTTTAACATGGACTATTCTATCGGTTAAATGAAGGTATGAAAAAAGCTTATTATCGGTTATGCCTACATTTTTCTTAATTAGCACCAATTCTTTTGGGTCATATACCTGAATAAATTTAAACAATTCATCAAGCGCAAATGATTGGTCATCAACACGTGAGAATGTCTCATATACTACATTCTTACCCGTGGCCAAGTCTACGGCTGAAATTCCACAGCAAAAATTATTTTGATATTTTTGTTTATTTTCAATCTCTTCAATATAAATTGACACCAAATTATTAGTCTCACCTACCGAACTATACTTAATATTTGTGCCTGGCGAATAAATATTTGTGACTTCGCGTTTTACATAAGGAGGTTGTGATGTTTGGTCAATAATAACAATAGTATAAAAGTTATTTAGTAAGATTTGGACAAATTTATCAATAGAATAAATATTAACACCAATCATTAGAGGATTTCCTCTACTATTTTCAACTATACTTTTATTTTTCCGTGTCATTTGAATATTCATTATATCCGAAAGACGATACAAATTATCAGCATTAGGACGTTCCTTATCATTGTCAACAGCGTAAGCCTCGTAAAAATGGCCAACCTGCATTAATACCGCCGTATTTTCACCATATTTTTTAGCATATTTTTCGGCTTCATCAAGATACTCATCTATAAGTGTCATAATAAAATCTACATAATTAACACCATATTTCTTTAGGTAAATAGAAAAATAAATATTTTTAAAAGGGTTATTAAAAATTAAAAATAAGCATATTAATTTTAAAAAATAAATAAAAAACTTGTAAATAAGATTATGGAATCTAATAAAGATTATAGCGCCAATGTTGGCAATAATCTCTGTGCCAATGTTGGCAATAATCTCTGTGCCAGTCTTGGCGATAATCTCAGTGCCAATGTTGGTGATAATATAGATATTGACCTTACAAATTGTAGTGTAGAATTTAATAAAACATTTACTCACACAATAGATAATGTATCATTCGGAGACCTATCAACAGAAGTCGCAAATACTATTTTTAAAGATGGGCAAGCCTTTTCACATTTTATAGAAAAATGACTTGAAACAAAATATCCAATTAAGCATATTCCTGGATGTAAAAGCTATGATTTTGTAGATTCTAATAATGAGGATATAAAATATGATGAAAAAACGTTTACACAAAAAGGATGTTCATTTTGTCCATCTATTATGTTGGGTCAAGGTCGCGTATTTAATAAAGATGTGTTTGAATCAAAAACAAAAAAAACTAATATTTTGCATTGTTTTAAATATACATTTTCCAAATATAAAAATTAGATTTGTTAGAGGTATTGACCTTCTTACTAGATATCCTAAAGATAAATACCACTAAAGGATTTCGATAAGTTCTTTGATTAATTCCTGTTTCGATATAGATTTAGCACCTACAGTATCCGCTTTATTTATAAAATCTATTTTTTTTATTTTCTCTATTAGTTCGGACGTTAAAGTATTATCGAATTTAATAAAATAGTGTGATTTAATAGATTTATCTTTTATATCTTGACTAATTTTGCCAGCATAAACACCCACCCTTCTAAAAGATATATCTGGGTCTTCGTCTTTTTTTACGAACTTAAATCCAGTTGGCTTCAATACTTTTGTTAGTTGTCTAGGAGTGTTTTTTTTTACCCATATTTGAAATACACAAGGGACTGAATGTGGTTGTCCATTAACAATGAATGAATTATCGGGAAGGTCGTATTCTAATTCGAGATGGAAGTATTTATCGAAATGTTTCTTCATACTATCCTTTTTAAAACTTTTTGGCAAAATAAATGATATCGTGTCAGCAAATCCACACGATTTTTTTATAAATTTTATGGCCAACGATGATTGTCTACCAAATGGAGGATTACCTATTAAATGAATCTGACGTGTATTTGATTTATCAATGTTTGTATTGTTATCATAAGTATAGACATTAGCATTATCATCATGATTATTATAGAATTGTGAATTATCTACTTCTAAAAAGTCTTGTTTTTTTATGAGAGAATTTTCTGGTTTAATATCGTAAAAATAACATATATTAAATAAACTCATAATACCCGATATAAATGAGCCATTGCCAGCACTTGGTTCTATACAAATATCAGATTCATCATAATTTACAAGTGTTTTAAATGATTCAATACATTTTTTTACAATTTTATCACTAGTATAATATTTATCTAGACTACTTCGTTTCAAACCAGTAGTTTGTGTAATAGATGATGAAGATGTCATTTTACTATAAATAATAATATTTATATTTTAAAATAATTAAATGAAAATCAATTTTATTACACGTTAGTATTACACCGACCGAAAAGAAAATGAGACAAAAACATTATAGATTACAACTCTAATCTATTTGTTTTTAACCATTGTAATAATACTATATCATCATTAATAATAGGGACAAGCAATATATAATAAATAATATATGTCAGGTTTAATTTCCAAAGAAGAATCCTATTTAAAAGAAATAAAGCATGATACGACCAATTACATAAACAACATATAAAATACAAGTAGTATGATGCTATTCTTATAAAATCTATGATTTGATTTTCTTTTAATTCTTTCAAAGATAAAGGTGTCTGAGCTTTTTGTCTATTATAATAAAACCTTAACGCTAAATAACTATTTACAAGATATGGAATACACGAAAATATAGTATAAACTACAATAAGTTGAGCCACATTTTCACCTTCCTCTGTTGTCATTGAACATATTAATGTAAATAGAAAAACTGATGTATAATGATGAAATTTTGTAGATTGTGGTAAATTAGGAACAGTAAAAAGACCTGCTAAATCATTAGCAACATAAAAGGCACCTACTATTCTATTATAAGAATCATTCCAAATATCATAATATAAATTAGGTATGAATGTAAATATTAAGAAAAAGAAAATAACACTCATACACAATGATTTTATTATGTTTTTAATAATATAATACTGTTTTTGCTTGTTGTATCCTCTATATTTTTCACTTTTACTTAATAAGAAATTCATTGTAGGATATACCGAATTAATTCCATAACTAACCATTAAAAAAAGTATAAAACATGGATAATCAAATGAATAAATTAAGTCTATTATCATTTATTTTGCTATTTTACTTATATTTCTAATTATTTTACGTTTAAATGTTTTTAATGGTTAAATTATTCTAATTTTTATAAAATTATTCTTTATACATACATTGGTGCTGAATAAAACTTTTTGGCATCAAGAATAATTTTATGAAAATTAGCATAATCGTGTTCTTTAAACTTTAATGGAATTAAAATATTTTTAAGTTCTTCACACATATTAAATGAATTTGGAGACATTATTCCAATTGAATTATTTAGTTCGACATGCTTTAATCCTCTAAAATCAAAGAATACACTACACTCTATCAACTTTAATGTATCAGGTAATGATATATTAATTAATTTATTACAATAGCTGAAACTACCATTACAAATTTTCTCTAATTTTTTTGAAAATATAATAAATTTTAAATTACTATATTGAAAAAACGCGCATTTTTCAATAGATTCTACTTTATTAGGTATAATTATATATTATAAACTACTACAATTAAAAAGTAGTCCCTTGTTTATGATTCTTAAATTATTTGATAGACAAATTCTTCTTAAATTTAGACAACTCTCAAATGCGTATCCTCCTAATTCTTTTATAGAGTTAGAAATAATAACATATTTAATATTACATTTACAAAATGCGTGCGGTTCTACAATTTTATTATTTTTATCAATTTGAACATATTCATTATTATATTCTACGACATTATTTTTATCTTTTACCTTTTTACAAATAATGTCTACAAGTCCTTCTTCGAAATCTTTAAATCCAAATATAGTATTAATGTATTGAATAAGAATCATTTTTGAATACAACTTTATAAAAAAAAATATTTTACATTCTTTTTTTATTTAATTTTTAATATTCAATTAAACAGATTTTTCACTATATTAAATTTCATAATTTTTGAATTTGCAATTTTTTATTTTTTCAATTTGCAATTTTTTATTTTTTAAATTTTTATTTTTTTATACTTTTTAGATTCATCTCCCCCCCCCCGATTTTTAAATATTATAAGATTATTATGTATTTTTAGTGTTTTTTTATTAATTTTTCTTATAAAAATGTAATTTTAAAGATATATTTATGATGTTATTTTATTATAAAAAATAAAAGTAGAAAAAACTACTCAAAAATGTTTAAAAATTGTTTAAAAAATGTTTAAAAAATGTTTAAAATGTTTAAAAATAGTTTAAAAATAGTTTAAAATGTTTAAAAATTGTTTAAAAATCGTTAAAAATGTTTAAAAAATGTTTAAAAAATGTTTAAAAATATATTTAAAAATATATTTAAAAATAGTTTCTTTGTTTATATTATAAAGAAATGCCATTATATAAATGTGAGTATTGTAATTATTCTACAAAAATTAAAGGTCAATTGCATCGTCATGAAAAATCAAACAAACATCATAATAAACTAATCGAACTAGGAATAATTTCAGAAGAAACACACCATATGAACCAAAATGAACCGCAAATGAACCAAAATGAACCGTCAATGAACCAAAATGAACCACCACAAGGAACCAAAATGAACCAAAATGAACCAGCAATGAACCAAAAATCATTTATCTGCGAGTTTTGTGAAAGTAGATTCAAGACTCAAGCAAGTTGTCGGAGGCATGAAATTCACAGATGTAAAGAAAATCCTGATATCACATATAAATTAATAGATGACAAGAATTTAAAAATCAAAACATTAGAAAAAGATAAAGAAATATTAGAAAAAGATAAAGAAATACATCATAAAGAAAAGGAACAATGGGAGCAAGAAAAGGAAAAATGGGAACAAGAAAAAGAAAAACTATACGAACAAGTATCTAATTTATTAGATAAAGTAGGAGACACAAATATACAACAGAATAACATAATACTTAATAATTTTGGTAGTGAAGATTTAAGTCACATAACAGATGCACTTAAAACCGAGTTATTAAAGATACCATATGGCGCAATCCCTAAAATGATTGAGGCAGTTCATTTTAATAAAGAAAAACCCGAAAATAAGAATATAATGCTACCAAATAAAAAAGAAAATTTAGTTAAAGTTTTTCAGGATAATAAATGGGTATTTAGAAATAAGAATGAAGCAATAACAGATTTAGTTGACTCTAAATATAACATATTAGATGAACACTATGACAAATTAGAAAACACTCCACAAATAACTACTCAAGTGCAAACTAGTTATACAAAATTCCGTAAATTTTATGATGACGGTGATGCTGAAATGTTAGATAACATAAAGAAAGACTGCGAGCTAGTTCTTTTAAATAACCGATAATAATAACTTTTTTATAGGTCAAAAAAAAAAATAACTTTTATAATAATATTTTTCTTTATTTTTATTTAAAATTGATTATTTATATTAATTAAATTAGGGTTTAAAAAATCATTTTTAATGATTATTTCAATATTAAAAGAATTGTCTGATAAAAAGGAATTTAATTATAATCTCATTGATTTAATATTTATTAAAGCATCAAATAAAAAAGAATTTAAAAATAGTAAATATGTAAAAATAGATAATAAATCTACACCACAAAATGCGTTTAAAAACTGTAGTTCAATAGAATATGTTATACTATCAAATAAAATAGAATGTATAAATATGGGTTCGTTTTGCGATTGTATTAATTTACGTCAAATAATATTATAGAGGTAGGAACATTTATGAATTGTAAATCACTAACATCATTAAATACAGATATAATAAAATCTAGTGTATTTAATGATTATTCTAAATTAAATTATTTAAATATTCCTGACTCAATAGATGAAATATGTAAGTTTGCATTTTCAAATTGTAAAAGTATAGAAAATGTATCAATACCAAATTCTGTCATATGTATTGATATAAATGCGTTTCAAGTGTGTAATTTTATAAAAAAAATAAATATACCTACGCGTTTTAAAGAGCGTGTTTTATGTATTTTAAATGATGTAGATATTTCTAAAGTAAATATTACTTTTAATAAATAAATATATACGAACACTATATTTATAGATTATATTTTGTATTTTATTATTTTTTTATTTTAATTGTTTGACTTTTTTCTTTTAATTTTTGATTTTTCTTTTTTTTGACTAAACTTTTTTTCTATAGATTTTTGACTTTTTTATAAAAAGTTAAAATATTACCAGACTTGACTTTCATCTATCTCATCCAGAATAACATCCGACATGTCAGACCACAAATTAAAACCTTCCTGGTTATATATTTCAAAAATACCCTTAATCCTGCTTGAATTTTCAGGAATATCAATGTCATTTAGGTTTGTTACATGAAGCAATACTTCAACAAAGCTACTTTCCTCATTATAATTAAATGAATCCAAGTCATCAAAATAGGTAATACTTGGGAGCCAACAATAGTGCGTATAATAATCACCACTACCCTCAAAAAATGATGCGTATACAACAGTAAAATACATATTCTTTCTCGATATTCCAAGTTCATAATATGCTGGAAGACGCATCTCAGCATATCTCTCGGCATGCGCACAAGCAATGATTTCTTCAGCATGTGTCTTCCAAATTCCATTAAATGGACACACCCTAAAGTCATATGGGACTATAATTCACCATCAACCTCGGTTGTGCCATAATTCACTATATTTTCATTAATGATATCACTTATTTCTTCAGAATGATAATCATAATCTGTATTTGTAATAGGGTCTTGAATATTCTTTTCAGAATCTAATGTAATCCAAGGAAAGTAAAAGTTGATTTGACTAAACAGTCTCCTATCGATACGTTCAAGCACAAAAGTATCATCATAATTGATAGCATAATAAAGGTAAAGTAACAAAGCAACGCATATATTTCTTCTCTTTCCTTTGCTGAAAATCCCTCTCTCTCTTGGCTATAAACTTGCGTCTTGTCAAATCTTTGAATTCGTGAATTGGTGAAGGGATATGTATATCATGAGTGAAAAAGCAACAAGTTTTGACTGTAAGAAAAGAAGTAAAAAAACTCTACGACACGCAGTAGGTGAGAATTATATAAAATAACTTTTAAAAATTTAAAAAAAAAAGTCAAAATCAAAAAATAACTTTTAAAAAAAGTTAAGTCAAAATCTAAAAATTAACTAAAACTAAAATGTGATATTATAGTAATTAAAAAATGACAAAAAAATACGATGAAATATTTAGTAAAAACAATCAAGAAAACGCAAACACTTTTTTATTAATATTTATAATATTAGTTATTATAGGTTCGCTATATTTTTTTATAAAAAAGTATAAGGAAGAAAAGGGAAATACAATTAAAAGTAATGAACTAAGTGCAAGAAAATACAGACTTAAGAATCCTGGACCATTTATATTATAAATATTTATATTAATTTTATTATTAATTTTCATTATCATTTTCACCATCTTCAACAATTTCTAACTTATCGCTATCTTCATCTTCAACAATTTATCCGTCCTCTAATTCATCATCAACAACTTCTCCATCCTCTAATTCATCTTCAACAATTTCTCCGTCCTCTAATTCATCATCAACAACTTCTCCATCCTCTAATTCATCATCAACAACTTCTCCATCCTCTAATTCATCATCAACAACTTCTCCATCCTCTAATTCATCATCGGTATCTTCAACTCCTTTTTCAAAATCATCATTGAATGTGAGTTTTACCCCAGGAGCCGCAGATAAATTCATAATTCTAAATATAGCTTCAGCTGCTTCGGCATCTCCACCTTTTTTTGCTTCATACAAATATTTATATGCCTTCCCAAATTCCTTAATTGACATATATGCGTGAGATAAATACTTAATTAATTTATTATCCTTTTCTTCAATTGACTCAAGAACCTCAATAAGTTTTTTATATTTTTTCGTTTCAAAACATAAATTAGAAACAATCTCTAAAATTGTTCTTCTTGTGTCATCTGTAATATTTGCTTCAGTATAAGTTTTTAAAAGTAATTCCAGGGCAAAATCATAATGTTTCTTTCTATAATAATCAAGTGATAACAGAACATAACCATAATCTTTAGCTAATTCCCTATATTCTAAGAATTTATCCAAATTTCCTAAATTATAATTATATAATCCAATTTTATAATATGTTAAATCGTCTTTTTCTTTAACATCCAACAAAAATGGAATTGCTTCTTTATACTGTCTATTACTAGCAAGCATTTGTGCCATATTTTCTTTAGCAGAATCTAGACCATGTTTTATCGCTTTTTTATAATAATCAAAAATAATATTTTCTGTGAATGGTTCTCTCATTTTTCGATAAATATTACCTACAGCATTAAATACAACTCCGAGACAAAATTCTTCTTTTTCTAAAAGTTTACAATACTCTAAAGCCTTTATGTATTCACCAGATAGTTGATAATAATATATATATCCTACATATCCATGGTTATTTTTATTCTCTATACATTCATCCATAATTTCCATAAATTCAGATACATCTCCATCTACATATAGTTTTTTTAAACCATAAACAAAATACATAAAATTGTTTTTTTTTACCACATCTTTTGTATAATCATTATTAAAAATGTCCAGAAAAACTATTCTTTCCCGTTTATCAGGGAATTGTATACCAAAATTATTTTTAATATCAGAATAAGCGTACATTATTATTTTAATTTATTGTAATTTTCTTATATTGATTTATAAAAAAAATAAAAAAAATTCAATTTTAAAAAATATATTTTTTAAATTCCTATACAAAATAGGTATAAAAAATATATAATCATATGAAACTGAAAAAATCAATAAATAATAGCTTTATTTAGCCCATCTTTATCTTCATAATTGAAATCTTCATAGTCTTTATCTAACTAATCTTTATCTTCATAATTGAAATCTTGATAGTCTTTATCATTCTTAATAGATTGATCTCTCATTATTATTTTTATTTATAATAAATATTTTTATATTTTTTTTAATTTAAATAATTTTCAATTTTATTAAAATATAAATAACAATAATAGTTAATCTGATACCCAAAATCATTTTTTTATCATTTTATTTTTTATTTTTGTGTTTTGTTTCTATTTAGTTTAAAAAAAAAAAATTATTAAATATTTTATTTCAATTTTATATAATTTTTATTAATTTATTTCATTAGGGGTCCCTTTTCTTAAATATAAGTGATTGTGAAATCCGTATCTGAAGAATATAGGTCTTTAAAAATTAGCTTTGCTTTACTTTCAGTTGTTTTTGGAAAAACAATGGACTCAACATTCTTATAATGCTG
>Ga0222714_10004588_pt1 | contig 13433 bp, 14 predicted proteins | sample C33_3DmetaG_FD_165048 | JGI IMG/M metagenome (GOLD analysis project Ga0222714, IMG submission 165048) | Estuarine water microbial communities from San Francisco Bay, California, United States - C33_3D | ecosystem: Environmental > Aquatic > Marine > Unclassified | place: USA: California... | reverse complement strand
GTCCGTGCGTGATGGGTGATGACGGACACCCTGAGGGGTTAACGGGACGCGACGTGGCCCAGTTTTGCCTGGACACCTTCGCATCGTACCATGATGGGTATCCAAGTGGTCGCTCCTACTGGTAATGTAACCCGACCATCGCATCACCACTATGTAAAAAGGTTCCGATACATCTGGAGCGATACATCATTCTTCAGTTGGCCCATACTGTTCCGGGCGGGAAGCCCCGCCTTGAGCATAATTTTTTTCCCTGCAAGACTCTTCGAGGACATGTTCGGATAATACGCGATCATGTATACATGAACAGGGACGCGGATGAGTCCGCACGCTTTGCGTTCGGCTGCCGTAGCACGTTTCACCGCCACGACCCGGCCTGGAGGGAGGAGCACTTCTTTCTCGTCCATGATTGAAAGTGACATGTTTGTGTACCGCCGCGTCGTTTTATACGAATTAAAGGCCTGACCGTCTGCAATGGCATCGGCTATAAACCAGATCCAAGGCGTGCCTGTAGGCACGGTCTTGATCGGGAGCACCAGGATGACACCGGAGTTTCTGTCGAAGGGCGACCACTTCTTCACGGCGAAGAACCTTGCGGGACCGGGTTCACGCGAGAACGCAAGATACCCGTTGTCCTGGATGTGCTTGTCCTTCAGGAATCGTTTGGCGAGTGGACCGTTTAAGCCTCGGTAGAGGAACTTTGGTGGGTCGTCCAGCATCTGCATTTGTCTGGGGATGACTGGAGCCCGCGGGGCCCGTCGCTGCATGAATGTTGCGATGCCTCGATTTATCCGTTCGGCATCATTGCCGATGTTTGGGAGGTAGGGGCGATTCTCGAGCGCCCGCGTCAATTTGCCATTCCGGCGGAGGTTCTGGACGCCCTTGTAGGAGGTGGTCGTCCAGGCCTCGAGGATTTGTGCGTGTGACCCCGGTCTAGAGGGGGCGTACAAGTCGAATGCGTTTTTTCCGGACTGATCTCGAGATTGTCTAGGGCGCCTCTCACGTGCCTGCTTCGTCATCTGTTACTGGGTTTCTTGGTGATGTATGATTGCGGACGAAAAAAAGTCCTACAATGACTCGATCAGCGTTCTTCCATTCAGTTTCCAAACACAGAGTAAGCAGAGGCCTTTTAAGTGGTAACCCACGCGCGGATAGTATAACTCGGTGGAGTGTGGAAGGTGATGGTTTTAGGCTTGGTAACCCAGATGGGTTACCGTGAGTCTGTCCCTCTAGCTATATATATATATGAAAGGTCTTTAAAAAAAATTTTACTCCCTATATATTGGTTGGAGGGACAGTCTCTTGGTAACCCATCCGGGTTACCAAGCCTAAAACCTTTACCTTATAATCTTTGGATAAATTCCTTGCCGCTCGTGGGTTACCAACTGAAAGGCCTTACCTTACTCACTCGTTTGTGAATACGTCCAAACACTGTGCGTGACACTTATTAACCGGCATTCTTAACTCAACTAAACCAGCATGGCGAACCAAGAGGATATCAATGCCGCGAACATTTTACTATCGTTCGCGAATCAATCCGCGACTCCCCCGATTACGACCGTTGATACTCCCATCATGAGACCGGAACCCAAGGAGGAGTTGTCAAAGCGTCGAAGGCCAACTACCCGCAGCTCTGATTTCGTCTGGAATTAAAAAGAGTAGTTGTAAGCGAGTTGTTTTGAAAACGATGTAATTAGACAATGAGACAACTGATCGATGCAACAACGGCAACTGTATAGTATAAGCCGGCAGATCCCGAGAGCGGAGGGTCGAACTCTGGAATGGGTTCGCCCCCTGACCCAGAGTCATCCTGGTCACCCGACTGATCATCAGTCTGGTCCTTCTTCAGATACTTGTCAACAAACTCGCGAATACGCCCATTCGTCAGGTCCGTAAACGTGGCTTCGTATCGGCCATCAATGGCGTCGCATCCAATGGTACTGGTCGAAACCATGCCTGCGAGCGTGCCGTCAGAGACGCGAATGATTCCACCACCACTATCACCGTTGCAAATGTTCTGATAGTCCGACACGGCACAGAAACTCGATGGATCGTCCACGTCGTTATAGAGTTCGCACTCGCCATCGTTCCTATAGAACATGACCGCGTTGAGCGGTTCCTCCGGGTAGAAGGTCTCATCATGGTAGTAGACGTATTCGGGCTCATACTCGTCCTCTAGTTCGTATTCGTCCTCCGGATAGTATTCGTCCTCCGGATAGTATTCGTCCTCCGGATGGTACTCATCCTCTGGCTCGTAGTACTGCTCATCATAGTCTCCGAACAAGGTATCGTCCACCCAGTCAACCGCATCACCTACGGTGTCCCCAACCCAATCCACCAGGTCGCCAAAGGACTTGGGATCTCCCCCAGCCCCCGGCCCTGGTGCAGGTCCCAGCGCGACCGCCTTTGCTGCGGGGGCATGTTTTCCTCTTTTGCGTTTGTGCCCTGCACGTTTGGGGGAGGGGTCCTTGATCGTATCGCCTCGACCGTGCACGTGCAAAGTCTCGTCACGCTCGAGCGGTCCAGTCGTCACGCGGGCTCTCGGAATGGATGATGGGATCTTGTTCTTGGTCCGAATGATCCCCGCATCATAGACGAACATCTGATCATCGTAGTCTGGATGAATAACGTACTTGCCTGGCGACAGTTTCATGGTGCTCCCGTCGGAAAAGACGGCCGTCAACTTGTCGCCTGCTTCCAGACAATGGGCCGCGGTGACGATGGTCCGGTCACCGATCACCGTCCCTCCGCAGTAGATCTCTCCATCGTACTCGAGCGAGACGTGGGATGGGAACGTGACGCGGATATCCACTGGTTCCCCATTGATGACTTTTGGGTGGATCTCGGTAAGGTTCGCGGCAATGGCGAACTTTGCGAACTTTGTAAGGTTCGCCACGATGGCGAACTTTGCGAACAATGACAGCATGATAGAGAACTTAATTGGAAATGATCCGTTACACTGGGTACAGATGTTCAGCAACGGTATCGCGGAACAGGTCAACGCCATCCTCAAACTTGACCGTGTAGGAAGACGGGTCGTGTGACATGTCAATGGCGACGATCGTTCCGAGACGTTTCTTCGAGCCGTCAACGTACTCGACCTCTTGTCCAAGGTCTAGCGAGTGCTCTTCCTCGGACTCGTCGTCCGAGTCCTCTTCCGGGTCATAGTCCGAGCCCTCTTCAGAGTCCTCCTCCAACTCCTCCTCGACCTTTTCCAGACGGTTGTCTACCGAGCGGAGCATGCGAATGATCTTGTCCAGTTTGTCGTGGACGCCGAGACAGGTGAGGTCATCCCCTGCGGCACTCTTCTCCCCAACGCCTGACGACACGCCGCGTTCCGTTGCAGCAGCCCCCCCAGCCCCAAGGGGGGCAAACTCGCCCAGGCGGTGGGATACTGGCGGGGGATCCTTCGAGGACTTGCTTCGCTCGCGGAACCCGTGGGGGGCATAGACCGCATCATAGACTGGAACTGGGTCGCGAACATTTCGGACGAGCGGGTGGGTGAACAGGTCAAACAGCATTTTTGAGAATTTTTTAATGCGCTATCTCAGAGTGATGGTATCTCAAGGATCCTGAGATGCAAGTCAACAAAGTAGTCATCGCGTGCCTGGTCCTCGCGATCATTCTGCTCGTGTTCTTCCCGTGGAAGAATACAGGCGAAAGGTTCAGGACCTGGAATCTGGATCTCAGGTCTACCTCCCAACCCGGTCGGCCCACAATCTTTGTCAGCGTTGCCAGTTACCGTGACAATAAGTGTGCAAGCACAGTGCGGGACATGTACGCGAAAGCAAAACACCCCGAACGCGTCTTCGTGGGTGTTGTGGAACAGAACAGCGATTCCGTAAAGGAACAGTGCCTTGCCCCGAGCGGGGGCGACACCGCCGTCCCACTCAAACAAGTGCGCCGGATTTCTATTCCGCACACGGAAGCGCGCGGCCCATGTTACGCGCGGTACTTGGCAAGCACATTGTACCGCGGCGAATCGTTCTTTATGCAGGTGGACAGTCACACGACGTTCGTGGAGGACTGGGATGTCAAGGCGGTCGGTGAGGTGGAGGCCTGTCCCAATCCGTCCAAGGCCATCATCAGCATGTACCCCATCGACGACAAGGACTACGATACGAATACAACACAAGTCCCGGTGATGTGTGGGGCCAAATTTAACGATTCGGGGCTCCCCATCTTCGAAGCGGCGATGAAACCCGCGTCCTACCTTGGGGGGAAACCGGGGGGAAATGCCTTCATTGCTGGTGGCTTCTTCTTTGCCCCGGGCCGGTTCGTGCGGGATGTTCCGTACGACCCCGACTTGCTCCAACTTTTCCAAGGAGAGGAGATTCTATTGAGCGCGCGGGCGTACACGAATGGCTATAACATCTACACACCAAGGGTAAACATTTGCCTTCACTACTACCTTCGTCAGGAGGGTGAGCCCAAGTTCTGGGATGACGTGGATAAGGGCGAGTACGAGCGACTAAAGAAGGTGAGTGAGAGTCGCGCGCGCCGAATCCTCGGGTTGGAGGAGCCTGTCATCAAGCCAGGCACCGATAATTACGGGCTGGGAACAATCCGGTCAATCAACGAATTTTGGAATCATGCGGGTGTCAACCCGGCAGCGAAGGAGACGGACAAATTGAAGTTTTGTAAAGAATGAACCGGGCGACTCCGTCGCTCAATCGAGATTCAAATTGAAATTGCAAACGAACATCGTTCGCAACTTCACTAGAAAGGTTCGCCAGAAAGGTTCGCCAGAAAGGTTCCATGCCAATGCCACTCAACGAACCAACTCCAGAGGACGCGTCCGCCGCCTCCCGTAATTACATCAACGTGCAGGATAGTGTCGATGGTTGGACCGCGCTCCATTTCGCGGCTGACAACGGACACACCGAGACCTGTAGGATCTTACTAGAATACGGCGCGGATGCTCGAATCATGTCACATGACGGCAAGACAGCGGCAGACCTCGCGCGCCAGAACGGGCACATCGTCACGGCCCGGTTGATTTCGTCCCGCTTGTAAAGATACTCTGCTTGAAGGATTCTGTCATCAGTTGTTACTGCCTGGGCAAACTCATTCCCGTTCCCGTGGACTTAAACGAGAACCATCCCCAATCCGAGGACAATTGCGGGGAAATAGAATGCGAGTTAATCTTCTTTCGGTCAACCAGGATGGCGGCGAACCTCAGCATCGAGAGGTTGCTATGGAACCATTTAAAGTCGGAGCGGTGCATATTCACGACGTTCTGCAGACCGCTCTGGCTCCACGCGTTTTCGATCGAGCCCGTCTTGTTCAGGATGGAGACGACTCGTGTCTTCAGTTTTTGGGGGAGTTCGATGGCCATGCCGAAATCAATTAGGGAAATCTTGGGATTCCGGGTGTGTGCGTTATGGACCATGACGTTGTTGGCGTGCAGGTCCGAGTGTACAATCCCGACACGCAAAAGAAACTCAACGGCTCGTTCGAGTTTTTTAAAGACGGGTCGCGGGAGGCTCCCGGTACGGCTGATCGTATCGTACAACGTGTTACCATCCGCCTTTCCCATGCAAATGACGTGCTTGTTGCCAATGGTCCCGCTAAAGAAGAACGTAGGGGTAATGGTGGACCCCTTCATGGTACTTGTCGCCCCGGTCTGAGATTTCACCCTGAAGATCTCTGCAGAACTCACCTTTTTCAGAATATATGCTTCACGAAGCACATTCGCGAACGTCGCGGGATGATTGATAGTCTGGAACTTGATGATAAACTTCCCTTCTCGCCCCGGGTCAGGGAGCCGGTGGAACTGGAGGTTTGAAAGTTTGGGGACCAACGACTCCAAGAATTTGACCCGCGAAGCGGTCACATTAGACTCGTAGGCTGCGCCATACTCACCTTTCCCGATCTGTCGAACGTTTCTCGACGTGGTAAACGTGTCGAGTATCGTTGTTGACTCCGGTTTGGTATAGTTCGGGTCATACCTCTTCACCTTTTTGGTGATGTGAGAGATGTTATCTACATTCCCCGCCTCTGGGGACATCTTAGAGGAATTGAAGAACGGGACCATTCCTACGAAGTGATCACGAACTTCCCCCTGGGAGAATGAGAGTGCGTCAATCGCGAGTTGTTGGAGGACAGCCACGTTATCTGTCGCCTTGATCCTACTCTTTGACAGCCGCCTATGCCATTCGTACCCCCCCGAATCTTGCCAGGCAGCGACGACCGAAGCGCCCGCATCCAACATCTTCACCAACCGCCTATGTATCGAGACCGGGAGGGGCATTATATGACTAGCCGAGTGAACTTTGACGTGGACATTGGCATTGCTGGGGAACCCGTAGCACGATTCCCGAATATCCTTGGTGATCACAAAGCCGGCATACATTAGCCCTTTGATCGTCTTTTCCGCCGCAAGCGTGTATTTCGGAAGAGTCTTCCCGGATAGGAACTTTCCGAGGGAGAACTGACGCCATGTAATGTGCGGTCCAGAGCACATGACGTACATATTGTAGTCCTTGCTATAACCCGCAAAGTGTAGAGGGAAAACCATTTCAGTTCCTTTATAGGTAACCCCTCCAGCTTTAAAGTGAAGGCCTTGAATGGATGCCTGGAGATTGAGTTCTGACGTGTATGGGTTCAAAGTGTTGAAACTTTGGTGACCCCTCAGCGGCTGCATACATATGATGGTGCATGCCCTTTCTCCCTTCGTGATCGGGATTCCGTCGAGGCGACGGACGAGCCCCTTCGCAAACAGATCGAGTTTGTTTGACATTGACTGTGTAGGTTTCGCAATTGTAACGGTTTGCATCTTCCACATCCTATTGTCTAAGTGCATGATCTTGTTTGGCGTCACGTGAATATCAAACGCCGAAAGCCACTTCTGCATATCAAATTCTTGTACCCTGGTGACGTCATTAGTAGTCAGTGGGTGATTGTTTTTGAACAGGGACGGGACGGCCTTCATTTGGAATTTGATCCTGTGAACTGTAGACGCCTTGCCGTCGTGGGGCGACGGTGGATTATACTGACGCACGTCAGCTTTGACTCGTTTCATGCTCTTTGCGTATACTACGTCCAGAGGAAAAAATATCAGCCGGACCAGTGGATCGGCTGCTATGGCTGCTATGGCTGCGATGGTTTTCAGTTGTTACAGACATGTACCTATTCGGACACGGTTGCCTTTGCCTTAGACACCCTCGGTTTCCTCTTCTTCACCTGTTTGACTGGTTCTGGGACGGGAACGGATGATGGGCGCGGGATGGCGACAATTTTGTCAACAGGTTCCTTTTTGGTTTCTGGGGCTGGTACTACCTCTGCTGGAGGTTTCTCAACCGGCACTGATTTGACAACCTCCGCGGGAGTTTTTACGACCTTTGGTTCAACTTTCGTTTTGATGGCAGCGAGGCGCGCCCTCGCCTTTGGTGGGGGTGGTGGGGGTGGCGAATGGTTCGCGATGAATGCGTCGATCGCCGCCTTGCCGTGGTGTACGGTAGTAGAACCTGGCTCAAAGATTGCCGGGACATCCTTGACATACAGGGGGAAGTCGCTGTGGAAGATATTGGTTGGATTGAGGGGCTTCACCTTCTCGATGATGGGGTCCCTGGGAAGACAGTACAAACTAAACGCGGGAACCATAACGTCGCGGATCGAACTATAGCGTGACTAGGAAAAAATTCTCATTTTTTTCTGTCATGGTACATCAAACGTCGATCCATTCGATCGAAGATTCCTTCGCGATGCGCCCGCCACCACCACGAGTACCTCCCCCGAACACATTGACGGAAGAGGAGGAGGAACTCCTGCCACCTATGAGTATGGCCCCGGTCACCCATGACGCCATAGAGCGGGTGATCGGGACCAGGCCAATGTGTCTTGATCACTATATCACAGCCTTCACGCACCCCAACTCGAACCATACACCGCACTATGAGCGTTTAGAGTACCTTGGAGACTCTGCCCTTGGCTATGTGACGGCGAGGTACCTATACGAGAAGTTCCCGGATAAGGATGAGGGGTTCCTGACGATCATCAGGACGCGCCTCACGCGTTCGTCAATGCTCTACACGTTTGCAAAGGAGCTCAGCCTTGACAACTTCATCATCATGTCCGGGAAGAGCATTTACAGAGGACACCACAAGTCTCGAAAAGTCCTGGAGGACGTGTTCGAGTCGCTCTGCGGCGCCATCCTCCTGGACCATTCGATGATGAAGGTTCGACAGTTCATTATTAGTGTCTTTGAGCGGTACGTCGACTGGGAGGACCTCATGGTCGATCGGAATTGGAAGGATCAACTTATGCGGTACCAGCACCAGGTCAAGCGTCCACTACCACAGTATGTATCAATACGCGACGTTGATTTGAATCAGTTCATCGTGACCATTGATTTGGATGGTCACCATGGTCAGGGGCGAGATAAGGTCAAGCGACAGGCAGAACAGAAGGCCGCCAAACAAGTCCTGATATCTATGGGTGTGCCCGTGGCAGACTAACTGCTTAGTATGGAGACGGACCGGTGGGTGGATTCATTGTCTGAACACATCCACCGATGTCCCAATAGGGTGCGTTCGGGATGTAGGACAACTGCTTCTGCTTGGCCTCCCTGGCATTGGCCTGCAGGTACAGACGGTACTCACCGTCGTTCATGGTATTTGAATCTTTCCGCATCTGGGCGTTGATGCTGCACGACCCTCGGTAATCGGTGATTCCGATTCCGGAACCGATCGCTGGCTGAATGGATGGCATGGTATTGAGTGGTATCGAGTGGTATCTTACAAGAAAAGAAAAAGGACGAACAAATATTTTGATGACACCCTAGTATACTGTGCACTGTAAGATGCTTGACGAACAGGGGATCAGGGCACTACTCCCTCAACCGAGGATGACATCATCAACAGTTCCAGCAACGACCACGGTCGACAACTCCATGGTACCCGATTTCCCAGCGCCTATGCAGGTCACCACAGCGGCACCGCAGTCCCTACAGGGCGCGACGATTGATGGGGAGGGCAGGATTCTGTTCAACGATCCGATGGAGAAGATCACATACGACGCGATGACGGGGGTGCCTGGACAGGACGAAGGTATGGGGGGTTCAGGACTCTCGCCCTCAAGTTCTCCAACTTCGACTAGACCCGCTATGGTCTATGACTTGTCAAAGGACGTTCCAGAGGAACAAGGGGTGCGTTGGAAGATGTGGGCGATTACGATTGCAGTTCTCGTCACGGTTTTACTTTGCCTCGCTGCGCTTCTCCTCAGGGGTAGAGGATCGACCAGTGCGAGTGTCTCGAATACCGGGTACGGTGGCGGGTACGGAACGGGCGGCTTTTAATCAACAATCGTCCAAGAACATGGCACCACCTTCCTCATCATCATCTTCCAAGAACGCCAAGGTCGCACTCGCCTTGGCGTGCTTGATATCATCGTAGAGGGCGTCCCGGATGAGTTTTGGTGGTGGGGGTGGGGGGACGTAGTGCTCTCGCTCGTACATCAGTTCATCGTAGAAGCTCTTGAGGAGCGGTTTATTCTTCTCGAACCATGCTGGATCACGCTCGACCGTCTTGATGGAAAAGACCTCGACACCGTCCTTGTTCAACCAGGCCGGCTGCCACTCGACAAAGTAACAAATCGGCAGATCGCACACCTCCATCTGCACAAGGCACTGGGGAAGGTAATGATGCGGCACTTCGTCTGTAATCTCGCGCCTGTAGGGGCATTTAATCTCAACCATCGCACCGTTATGTGTGATGCCGTCGGGCGAGGCTCCCAACCAATTTAGTCCGCCCTCCCCATGCACGTCCGAGTGGACGAGGAGCCCATACTCTTCCGTCTTGGTACCCATGATCTCATCAAATCGATCACGTACCCAGTCCTCATGCTTCTGCCCGTGGCGGGTGGCAACGTTTCCCTTGAAGGTGCCGTAGACAATCTGCATAATGGCCTCTCTGCGGGGGCACCCCTGGAACGAGGCAAATGGTTTGATACCCAATGCGGCTGCCGCGTTAGAGGCCGTCATGAGGGTCTTCCTGCGTTCGTACCATGGCGCGGTTCGCTGTTCATATTGCGGGACGGTCTTCAGGTACTCCACGTGCGGGTGGACGGGGAGCACCTTGTTCGAAATGTTCGATGCGGGGGTGTCAGGGAAATGGTTCGCCGACATGACAATACAATTCATTTTTGTTGTGACGGACTTCCTTTGATGGAAGATGTCTCTTGGCCTTGTGCTTGATGGTCCTCGGACCCAAGGTGTTAGTTCAGCAAACATATAATATTAACCGGTACAAAGAGCGAGGCAAACACATGAGCAAATTGAATACTCTCCCATTTCTTCCTATAGAAACGGCTTCTCGACTCTTAAACGTCGGGTTTTCCGCCCGACCGGACCGGTGTAAAGAAATCAAAGCGTTTGCGAAAAGTTACAAATTTCCGGCCGAGTCTTTTATGGGCGCGGTCAGGAGCGAGGTTACCCGACGATATTCTCATAAACATAGAAATCGCAGACCCACTGAATTGGGACGTGTCCTGGATTGTCTCATAAAAATTGGACTCGATATCAATGCGATCGTCAATATAACAAGAAGAGAGACTGTACTGGAATATGCATTGCTTATGAATCGGGAAGATATTGCTGAGATGCTTCTCAAGCGCGGTGCGGACGCGAACAAATCTTCCGTGGGGAATGTCACACCGTTGCATCATGCAACAGGAGCAAAGAAAACATCGATCATGCGCTTGTTGATCAAATACGGTGCTAGAGTAAACAAGAAAGACGATGAAAACATGACGCCTTTGTTCCAGGCGGTCGGAAATGTGGACCCAGAATCAGTTGAAATTCTGCTGAAAAATGGAGCGCACACCAATATCCAGAGCAGGTTATATAAATCGACAGTTCTGCATTTATTGATCATGAGATTAACCAGACGACACACACAAAGCTTCCATCAAAAGTTCATGAAAACACTGCGGCTTCTGTTGAGAGCAGGGGCAAATCCAACAATTCGCGACTTAAATGGAACAACAGCAAAAGATATGGTGGCATCTCACGAAGATTCGAACCTGAAACGCGCCACGCTTCAACTCATCGACGAAATGTATTACGCCCCGAGACGAGTACCAGCAAGAAACTATCTTAATGTCGCAGGAGTCCCCGACGACGTGGTCCAAAAGATCTTACACGCCGCCAACGTTACCAATATCAACGAGTATCAGGGTCGAACGAGGAATGAACAACAACGCCGGAATCGGAGTATCGCTCACAAAGAGTGGCTCAAGCGAAAATCACGAAAACGAAGGCGCAGTGCGCCGTGAACACTTCCCAAACACCGGCAATGATGCCTTACATGGACGAACAACGCGGGCCACTGGCTGTCGGTGTCAATGAGCGCATAACTTTTTTCTCGCTCATTCACAGTACTACCAGAGAATGAGCGGAACGGTAGGGACATTCGAAGTCTCGAAACCGGTACCAACGGAAGTCCCGGTGACAGAGCCGTCAGCGTACTTCCCAAGAACGCTCTACGCCCTCGTCCACGCCGAGAGTTTGGATGCGGGCGGCGAGTTGCGCGTGGTCTCGGCCCGGTTCGGGTCGCCTGCTCTCGAACCGCTCACGTTCCGCGATATCGCGCAAACATGGTTGATTAATAGCGAGGGGCACGTGCGCAGCGCCTCTGGAAGTGGCGAGTACTTAACCAGCAAAGAGAACTGCCTTGCACCCGCCCTCTGCAGAGAAATGCCCGCAGAAGGATGGAACATCATAAACCAGTCAGAACTCGAATACGTGTTCATGAGCCCCTGCGGGACATCACTGTTCGCGGCTGAAGGAGCGAGGAGTGTCAGCATGGAAACCACGGGCAAAGTCACCGGCAAGGGTGCGTTATGGTACGTCGTCCCCATCGGCAAAGCGACAGTCGTCGACGGCGCCTGACCTCGCTCGAGTAAACCTGCACATAAGACAACAACAGCGACGAAACGCGAACTCATCTTCCGCGACGATGATCAATCGTACGCGAGCGTCGATGCCGCACTGGGCGACCGGCGGTTCAGACTCGTCGTCGATGATTCGGACCGAACGCAATACGTGATTGCGATCGGAATTATAATTTGTTGGCTACAGGGTATAGGGTATAATATTGGTGTTCTAGGAGCAATGGTGAACGCGCACGTGGGACACGACTTGATCCTCCTGGCACTGGCCGGCGATACACGGTCGTTCAAAAAGTTGGTCGACAGCGTACCGACAACGGTCCTCAATAAACCGACGACACTCGATACGATCGATGGGATCGCGGAACTCAGTGGACTTTCGCAGAATGTGAGACATTGTTTAGGCCGCAGTAACCCGAAAAAGGTCTTGATTCCCCTCATCGTGGTCATTTCGTATATCGGAAACCCCCGTTTGGTGCAGATAATCATTAAACGCGTTGATATCAATGCAAACGTCATCCGTGACGGGATACCACGCGTTTCGTTCCGGTTGGGATCGAATTCGGGCAACAGAAACCGCACGTTTCCGAATTACATGTCGATCGTTGAGGTGCTGATTCTTTCTCTAGACGGACCGCCCAATTTCCCAGAGGAACGCGTTCGCGCTCTCCGAAAGATTATACGAATGCTGGTCGAACGTGGCCTGCGGCTCAACCACCCACCGACCCCCCAGAATTACTCGCCACTCATCTCAGCCTGGATCGCGGGCGATGTGGAGTTATTCAAGTTGTTCGTCAGGCACGGCGCCGATTTATCCGAAGATGCATCCGAAGATGGCTTGGGCATGGAAACACCGTATGAACTTATACATTTTCACAGGCCGGGTTACGGCGACGCGAGATGGATTCGCGTGATCAAGTGGTTGGTGGACAACGGCTACGCAAAAAAACTTTCACCGTTACACACGGCTGTGTATTACGGGAACGTTCAGATCGTCAAGTATGTGCTGGCCAAGGTATACGGCGGAAAAGTCCCGACGACCCGGAGTTGGAGGGGTCGTCAGACAGTGCTCGATCTCGTCCAAAAGGGGTGCTTCGTACACTTCGCTACAAAAAGCGCAAAGAAGAAGATATTCGACATCATTACCGCACCGTCTAGGAAAGCAACCTCGAATGCCCTCTACACGAAAACGAATCTCCCAAACGAACTTCGTCAAAATATTCTTTTTAAGGCAAGATTATCCAGGTACCGAGCCACTGATAGACGTCGGAACAGGTAATAGGGGATCAACTGTTGACCAGTTCATAAGTACTTCTATATGATAGCATATGTTTTCGTTTTTTCAGCAGAATGAAAACCATGGAAACAGTATGCGATATGTGTCGCGATCCAAGGCCGCCGAACATTTCGGTGTGTCAGGTCAAACGATCGTCAAATGGGCGAACAATAACCGAATCAAATACACCGTGCAACCAAGTGGTCAGAGACGTTATGGGATCGGGGAGGTTCAAGATGGTAACCAACAAGCGAAAATCTGCTACTGCAGA
>Ga0222714_10004587_pt1 | contig 13439 bp, 11 predicted proteins | sample C33_3DmetaG_FD_165048 | JGI IMG/M metagenome (GOLD analysis project Ga0222714, IMG submission 165048) | Estuarine water microbial communities from San Francisco Bay, California, United States - C33_3D | ecosystem: Environmental > Aquatic > Marine > Unclassified | place: USA: California... | reverse complement strand
CAATCAAATTCGAGCGTATGGAAGGTCGATGATGGTTCAGGACCGTTAGAGATCGTCGTCGTTGGTTCTCATGTCTACTACGCTACTTCCAATGAATTGAGAATGTACAATACGACCTCAAGCACCTCTTATGATATCGATATCAATCCAGGACCTCTTGCTTCAAGCCCATCAAGTTTGGTCGTTATGGGAACGACGATTTACATGTCTGCAAATGATGGAAGTGTTGGAAAAGAATTGCAGGCCTATGAAACAACAAACAATTCTACATGGACTGCTGCAGATATTCGGACTGGTGTTGCAGCAAGTTCACCTTCATACATAACAGTCATGGGTACGAGATTGTACATGCAAGCAACTTCAGGCTCGTACTTCGAATTGTGGGTTTATGATATTGTCAACAACTCCTTTTGGGAAGTATCGAACATTCAATCAACATCTGGAAGCAATGGCCCTGAAGATTTGACGGCATACCAATACACCATATATTTCTCAGCTAACGATGGCACGACAGGTGAAGAATTGTGGGCCCATCATGCAGTGAATGGAACGACGTGGCAAGTTGTCGACTTGGACCCATCAGGTGGATATGTCGGAGAAATCTACCTTCATGAAGGCAATATCTTCTTCGCCAGCCAAGATGGAACCACAGGGATTGAACTATGGCAACTCATATTCTCGAGGACGGTCACCTTTGTTTAATGCCATCAATATTTGACGAATGGCGGCACGAAGAAGTCAAACCATAGCGGTGTGTCGGACTGTTTGGCGAGCATATGGCAGGTCCTTCAAAGGTTGAAATGGAAGGACAAAAAAAACAACGGATTCGGATGCGAGGTACCAAACAAGCCAACGAGGCAACAGCCAAAAAAATTCGAAAACAACTCGATGAATTGCTTGAAAACCCTCGCGTTGCCCTGCCTGAAATGAGGTTTCACGGCCGATTATCATGGGGAAGAAAAGACGCTGTGACCAAAAGCTTAGAGAAATTCGAATCGGTCATTCGACATAAAAACGATGTGAAATGGCTCACCAAGAAGATGGTTGCGAAGCGAGAAGATTCGCTTGTCAAAGCCTTTGCAGGCTCTCTTCGGGCAGCCCATGATGACGATATTTCGCTGGTTGGTAATTTCAGCTCGGGCAGTTTTGGATCTGCATCCTTCATTCGTCGCGGCGATGGAAAACAAGGCTATCTTGCAGGCATTCAAAATTTCAATCATCTCACATTGCGACTCTTTCCCTGGGAAGACCATGCCCGTCATGGCATGTTTTTCTTCAGTTGGGACGGCGGATTTGTCTGTACAGGCCCACACCCGAATGTTCCTGAGGGTTGGCTTGAAGATGTGCTTAAACGCTCTCGGTTCTCATTTAATGCTTCAAATCACGAAGGTGTCGATTACTTCGTAACCTCGGGCCTTGATAGTGAGTGTGTTGCTTCGTTTTCTCCATCTGGAAAGGGGTACATTGTCCTCAAATTCCATCATGGTCCAAGAGTAGCCATTGGATTTGACCAGTTTGAAGACAATAAAAAGAAAGAGACGTCGTTTATCCATCACCTCGCACTCTCAATGCTTCCACCACGATTGTCTTCAATTCTTGACATCGATTCTGTATGGTATCCAAATGGATGGGATTCGAATGAAAGTTTACCTGAAAAATGCCAGCAAAACACCAACTACGTCCTTAACGGATGGCAAGGCCTTACCCATAACGAAGGTACCGTCGCAGAAAGTTTGCAAAACGCCATCATAGGCGGCATTGACCGTGGCGTGTTGATTGGAAACCATTGGTTTGATGGCGAAAATGAAGACGGCATTCGAGAACAATTTTCCTCTGTTCACGGGTCAAAAGATGAGCAAGAATTAGCATGCGAATTATTGCTCGACGCCATTGCTTCCCCTCATGAGGAATCTGGACATCTGTTTATTGGCGTGAAGGGAAACATCGTCAAACAAGATGGAGGAACATTACGAATTCACACCGATGCTCACTGCAATGACATCTTGACGGCGTTATGGAAGCACCATGGACAAGCGGGCCTCAAGGCTCTCGGTCTTGTTGGAAAAGAAATCGATGAAATTTGGCAGAAACAACTCGATTCGCCAAAACCATTTGGGAAGTTTTTGAAGGAACTTGAAAAGAACAGGGAACTTGCGAACAAATACAAAAAATTCCCACGTCACGAAGGACACGGATGTGCTAGTGACATCGAGGAGTACATCGTTCAGGGACTTGTCCTCGGGCCAGGTGCAACCGAACGTGTTGCAACACAACGACACAAGACCATCGATGGTGCAGCTTCAGCGTGGGCTTGGCTTGTTGCAGCGAACCGCTCAAAAGGGCAAGAATGGCATTTCGACAACGATGCCCGCGACCGCGGTGGTGTATGGGCACTCCCTGCAGAAAAGATGCTCAACATAGGTGTTCAATTGCTTGCATCCAAAGAAAAAGACTCATCGCTTGAAGAACAGTGGAATGGGGCATTTGATGAATTAAAAGTCAACACGGGACAGTAATCAAACCACAACCAAATACACCGCAACGCCAATGAGGGCGATACCGAAGATTTGGTTGAGTCGTTTTCCAGAGCGTTCTGAAGTAAACAAACTACGCAAATACGAACCGAAAGCGGCCCAAATCAGCACGGCTGGCCATCCGAACGAAAGATTGAGCAAGACCAAGAGGACCTTTGAAATGACACCAGCACCAAACACCGCACCAAAGGTGGTCATCAAGACAAGAAAATGAATCCAGGCTTTGCCATTGACAAGTTGGAGCATAAACCCAGTTTTGAAGCCAAGGCGTTCATCGATGTGCTCGGATTTCACCGAAGAACTACGCATCACACCCACACCAATGTAGGCGATGTACAAGGCACCAACAACACCAAGAACATCGAAAACAGTCTTGTATTTCTCAATCGAATCTGTTGCTATACCAATCAAAATGCCGAGGAGTGACCAACCAATGCCCATACCGAAAATCATCGGTAGGGAGGCTTTGACACCAAATTTTGAACCATGTGCGGCACACAGAATATTGTTCGGACCGGGCGTAAAACACATTGGGATGATGAATGCAAGTGCTGCAAGCAGCAATTCGGTGTCCATTGGCAATTCGCCATCCATCAAAGTTGATCGAGTGCTTGTTCGATGTCGGCCCAGAGGTCGTGCGCATTCTCGATACCAATGCTCATTCGAACAAATCCAGGCTCGATACCTGCAGACGTTCGTACATCTTCTGGTATCGACATGTGGCTTGAATTGAAAGGACATTCAATCAGTGATTCCACACCTCCAAGACTGGTTGCCTCGTATATGAGTTTGAGATTTCTCATGAACGCAAGGGCATTTGCATCCCCGCCTTTGACCACATAGGCCACCATGCCCGAACCTTTGGGTAAGATTTTGGCAGCGATATGACTGTCCGGATGCGAAGTTAGGGAAGTATGGTACACTTTTGCAATCATTGGATGTGATTCGAGGCGTGCAGCAATGGTCGCTGCGTTCTCGCAAATACGTGGCATTCGAACATCGAGTGTTCGTATACCTCGTTCAAGGAGATAGCAATTATGTGGGTCTTGGCATCCACCAAAATGGATTTTTCGCTTGAAGATCTGCGTGATTAAATCCGCACGGCCGACCACACATCCACCGATGAGGTCAGAGTGGCCACCGAGGTATTTTGTGGTGGAGTGAATCACAAGGTCTGCACCCATTTCAATGGGGCGACATCCCCAAGGTGAGGCAAAGGTATTGTCGATAATGAGCAACAAGTTGTGACGCTTGGCGATGTCAACAAAGGCAGGAATATCGCAAATTTTCAACATCGGGTTGGTGAGTGTTTCAATGTAGAGAATTTTGGTGTTCGGCTCAATAGCGGCTTCGTAAGATGCCGGGTCTCGAATGTCCGCCATCGTGTGCGAAATTCCAAATCTTGGCAATTCTTCAGTCAAAAGCCCATATGTCCCCCCATATACATCTGGGCAAGCAACAAGGTGGTCGCCAGCATTGAGTAATGCAAGCAAGGTGGTTGAAATAGCGGCCATTCCAGACGCAAAGGTTTCAGCGTCTTCACCACCCTCGAGAGCACTCATCTTTTGTGCTACAGCATCGGAATTCACCGATGACATTCTTGCATACAACAAGGTGTGTTGGGCACCCGCAGCCCACCCAGCGTAACGCTCCTCGGTGAGTTTGTATGTGGAAGAAAGGAACACGGGCGTGTTGACGGCATCCCCTACATGTTGTGTGCCACTGTGTACTGCTTGTGTTCCGAATTGATTTTTGGTCGTATCGTCGGTCATCTTAGCCCCGAATGACCTTAAATGTTTGAAGTTCATCAACAATATGGTTTGATTTTTGGATAAATGTCGAAAGAATATTGCTTATATCTTTAATAAATCGACGATTCGACGAAATCTTTGAATCCTTTCCGTTCATCCATCGAAGCATGCCAACAGAACTTGATGAGCGCGATGAAGCTATTCTTGAGTGTCTTGAGCAAGATTCCCGCCAAACCACCCAAGCCATTGCCGATGTTCTTTCCATGCCAAGGGTGACGGTACACGATAGGATTCGACGTATGAAGGACCGTGGTGTTATTCGAAAGTTCACCATCGAAAAAGATGCCCGAGCCCTTGGCCTCAACCTAAGGGCATTTCTTTTCCTACGTTGCGAAGGTCACCAAATCGATCGTCGAAGAGTTTCGGAACAGGTCGCATCGCTTGACTATGTGGTTCGATGCGATATTATCACCGGGGATTGGGACATTCTGGTTGAGGCAGTAGCTCCGAGCATGGATGTGCTTGGTGATTCTATTCTTGATGAAATTTCATCCATTGAAGGCATAGGCGCAACCCAAACAATGGTTTCGTTTTACCACTACGAAGGAAAGGCTGGAAGTTTCCGTTAATCGTCTTCCTCTAATTCGATTGCGGTCGATACTGTAGCCTCGTCGGCATCTTTGTGACTTGATGCTTCGACGACGAGATTGCCGATGAAAATAGCGAGTCCACCAAAAGCAATCCACAGCGACCAAGGAACGAAGGCAAAGGTGAGGCCAAAGATGGTGGCCCATACTGGCTCAAAGGTGTAAATGATGGATGCTTGTACGGGGTGGAGATGTCGTTGGTAGGTGTTGAGGAGAACGAGGGCCAAAAATGAACCAAACAGTCCAAGACAAACAAGTGGAACCAGCACGCCTTTTGTGGTATAAATTTCCCACATTGCTGAAGGTAGATTCGGGGCAAGAAATGGCAAGGGCACTAGACATGCGATGAACACCACGACAAAGGAAATTTGAGTGATGCCGAGTGGTTTGTACTTCTGAGTGAGGTCTTGAATAAGCATGATATGAAAGGCAAAAATCACTGCACCAAGCAAGGTCAAGAATTCACCTCTACCCCAGGTGAGGTGGGGCGGTCCATCGATAAAACCCGCCCCAATGGTCGCAAGAACCACACCGAGAGCAAGTCCTCTCGTGATTGGCAGACCGGCAAAATAAGTGCTCAACAGTGCAACAAGAACGATGTCCATCGAAGTAAGAAATGCTGAGGTTGCGGGATTGACATCATCAAGACCAACCATCTGCAAAGCAAATCCTGCAAACATCAATCCGCCGAGCATCGCCCCTTTCTTCCACATCACCGCATCTCGCATCGACGCACGTGCGTCACGCGATATTGAGAGAAGAGCGATGATGGCAATCAAAAATCGTGCTGCGATGAGTGTGAAGACGACCATGGTGATGCCGTAAGCATCAATTTTGACCTCGAGAGCGTTGAGGGCCATCTTCATCCAAATGAATGTTCCACCCCAAATGACCGTCACAAAGAGGAGGACAATCAACGCACGTCTGTGCATTGCAGGTGAGGTTTCGAAGGTGATGTTCATGCAAATCCCCTCATCGACGGAGGTATCGAATAGAATCAAGATGATGATTCTTTCATTGATAAGAAACCATATTCTCAAGTGTTACCGTTGTTCACAAGCAGGTATGGGTATGGAATCCATGTATGAGGGTACCTCATGGTATGGTGAAATTGAAACAGGCCCGATACCCGAAAACGGAGATGATTTTGATGCCATTGTGGTCGGCGGTGGCCCAGGTGGTTCGAGTGCAGCAGGTTATCTCGCCCTCGAAGGAAAAAAGGTCTTGCTCATCGAAAAGGATGCGTGGCCGAGAGACAAAATTTGCGGTGATGCCGTAGGTGGAAAATCGCTGAGCCATGTCAAAAATCTCGGCGTCAAAGCCGATATCGAACATACTGAACACTTCAGGGTTACTGGAATTGTGTTCTCTTCTCCCAAAGGCCATCATGTACGAGTTGCTCTACCCGAGGAAGACGTTCAAAAATTGGAAGCGGGTTATGCTCTTCCTCGACAACAATTCGACCTTCTCTTGTTCAACCGCGTTCAGCAACTCGTCCGTGACAACGGGGGCTCCATCATCCAAGGTGGTGAAGTCATCAATGTGTTGTACAACGACGGAAACGGAGGAGAAGACCCTGGTGCTGGGTCAAAATCACAACGAAGGGCAAGCGGGGTCGAAGTACGAATCGGCGGGCGTAAAGGCGAGGTGCTGACCTTCAATTCAACCAACATCGTCGGTGCTGGTGGCTACCGATGTCCTGTGGCTAAATCACTCGTTGAGGAAACTTTTGGCGAAGTCATGTTCGACCGCGACCACTACTGCGGAGGCTATCGCGAATATTGGACTGGGGTCAAGGGCTGTGAAGATTCGATAGGTGACATCGAAATTCACTTTGTAGATACGGTTATTCCTGGTTACTTTTGGCTCTTCCCGGTTTCCCAGGGTGTAGTCAATGTGGGTATCGGCATGGTCGTATCTGAACTCGACAAACAATCGAAGAAACTCAAAGCGCTTCAAGCCGATGTCATTGCAAACCATCCAATTTTCAAGAAACGCTTTGCCAATGCCACAATGATTGAAGGTACGGGTCGCGGATGGCAATTGCCCTTCGGATCGCCTCGAAAGAAAGCATCTCTGCAACCAAGAAGGTCTGCAGGGTGTGGTATTTGGTTGGTTGGAGATGCTGCATCTCTTGTTGACCCGTTTAGTGGAGAAGGTGTTGGAAATGCCCTCGTAAGTGGAAAGATGGTATGCGAGCATATTGTCGAAGGAAAAAGTGCAGAATCCTATCAACATGAACTCTGGGAATTACTCGGACCTGAACTCTCTAATTCTTTTCGAATGCAAAAATTAAGTCGAAAGAAATGGTTGCTCAATTGGTTTGTCAAAAAGGCCAGCAAAAAACCCGTCATTCAAGAGATGATGACCGAAATGATTGCAAGTAAAGAAGCACAGGAACAACTCCATTCCAAATGGTTTATGTTTCGAACGCTCATGTTTTAGGTGATTTCATGTCTTCATTGCCAACCGACATCAAAGCCATCTTTCTCGACCTCGATGGTACGATGTACATGGGCAGCAACCTTATCGAAGGTGCACACGATTTCCTAGAGCGTTGCAAACAACACGGCGTTGCCACATTTTTCCTTTCCAACAATTCAAGCCGTTCGGTCGACCAGTACAGGGCCAAGCTCGAAGGTTTTGGTATCGAAGCGACTGAAAGCCAAATCCTTCTTTCCACCCACGACCTCATCGCATGGCTTCAACAAAACAACATCACAGAAACATGGGCTGTGGCCACCAAGGGTATGTGTGCTATGCTCGAAGCAGTCGGTATCACCACCCGAAGCATAAACCCTCAATACGTCGTCGTTGGTTACGATACTGAACTCACCTACGAAAAAATCTCGACGGCGAGCATCCACCTTCACGCTGGCGTGCCGCTGGTGGCTAGCCATCCCGATATGGTGTGCCCAAGTCCACAAGGTGGGCTCCCTGATACGGGATCGTATCTCGTCATGTTTGAAGCAACCACAGGCGTCAAACCGACCCATGTGAGTGGCAAGCCAAATCCGGGAATGATTTTGCATAAAATCGAGGCTTTGGGCCTTGAGCCGCACCAATGTGCCATGGTCGGCGACCGATTATACACCGATATTGCCATGGCCAACAGAAGTGGTGTCCACAGTGTCTTGGTCCTCACTGGTGAAGCGACAATGGAAGATGTTGCTTCGCTTGACGAAGGTTCGGAATTCATGCCAAGTATCATTCTTGACAGCGTTGCTGACCTTCTTAGGTGATACGTTTGGGTATGTTGTACCGCCTCCGCTGGAGAAAGGAACGACGCATCAAAACTGAGCCCGATACGATTCAACGAGCAGGCGAATCTGCAGAATTTCGTCTTGGCCAATACCTTCGGGCTGCAGGGAAAAAAACGGGTTGGAAAATCTACGAATCGCTACGTGTCCCTCAGAAAGATGGACCTCATCGCGGTGAAATCGACTTTGTCCTTTTGCATGGTTCCGATGTTTTTTCAGTCGAACAAAAGCACTGGGCAGGCACACTACAAATCGGTCAAGACGGGGAATTTATCCAACAACGCCCGAATGGGACAAGCCAAGTGCATGGCGATGTCAAGGCAAAACATGAACGCAAAACTTCCGACCTTGAGCACTACCTCTTGCAACATCATGATGCCACCGATTTTGGCATCCATACATGGTTCGCATTTACCCACCCTCGATTTGAATTCGAAGCGAGTTCCGACCTCGGGATTGATATTGTCAATCAAAAAGAAATTGTAGAACGACTTGAACAGAGTGTCAACAAACCACAAAACGGCAATGTCGCCTCCTCCTTGGATGCTTTAGGGACGTGGGATGAAGTCGAAGTATATGGGGGCAGAACGTTCAAAGGTGATGTGCTTGACCTTGGCCTCAGTGTCTTGCTCACGGACCTCAGGGCACTGACACACCCACTCACACTTATCGAAGTGTCACACAACCGTTCACTTCTTTCGTTGTTTTCCTTGTCACCTTCGATAGCGAAGATTCGCGCTTCTACCGAGATACTTGAACGACTTGAACGACACCAAAGTATTCGATTCCATGTCGTTGGCGATGCATCACCAGTCGAAATTCCTTGGTCGAAAGTAACTCGTGTACATCTCTCCAATTGATACGAAAATCGCCGTTGGGTTCAAAGGTATGATGAAGATTGTCTGTGCATGGAAGATTCCATCATTGATGCGATTGGATTTGTTGCTGGTGTTCTGGGTGTTATCGCTTGGTGGCCTCAACTCATAAGAGTGTGGTCCGAAAAACGCCACGATGGAATTTCTGTTCCCACCTTCCTCATCATTTGTTTGTCTATTTCTCTCTGGCTTACATTTGGCGTGTTGACCGAATCATTGCCCATCATTGCAGCAAATATCGTGACTTTAGTGGTTTTACTTATCCTTGTGTTTGGTGTCATCCGACTGCGAAAGAATGAGAGACAAGAATACGCTGAGGCTCACCCTAAACCTCACAAATTCTGAATGTATTTTTGATACGCGTCGTTGCTGACTTGTTCTTGAGTTGATGATTTCAGCAAACCGATTTGGTTGTCGAAATGATGACTGCACCAATCTTGTATGGGTCACCATTTGACGCTGGTCGGCGGTCTTCGAGACGCCCCTTCCATCCATCGGTAGGAACAGAAGCAGGAACTCGAATTGATGCACCTCGGTCGGAGACACCATAGGAAAATTGGTCGATGGATTGTGTTTCATGAAGACCGGTTAATCGCTCTTCGTTGTGTGCACCATAGACAGCCATGTGCTTCTCGATGTTCTTTCCAAAGGCTTCACAAATGCTGTTGAACAATTCTTCACCACCCACATCACGCATGGCTCCGTTTGAGAAATTGGCGTGCATGCCCGAACCATTCCAGTCGCCCTTGATCGGCTTTGGATGGTATTCAATGTAGTAACCGTAACTTTCTGTCAGTCGGTCAAGTAAATACCTGGCAACCCACAATTCATCGCCAGCTTGCTTGGCTCCTTTGGCAAAGATTTGGAATTCCCATTGACCGCATGCAACCTCTTGGTTGATGCCTTCAAAATTGATTCCAGCTTCAAGGCAAAGGTCAGCATGTTCTTCGACGAGTGCTCGACCGTGGGTGTTCTTTCCACCAACGGAACAGTAGTACAGGCCTTGTGGGCCTGGATATCCACCAACTGGGAAACCGAGAGGCAGTTGGGTTTGAACATCCATGATGAAATATTCTTGCTCAAATCCGAACCAAAAATCATCATCGTCATCATCAATGGTCGCTCTACCGTTGCTCGGGTGCGGAGTTCCATCTGGGTTGAGTACTTCGCACATGACAAGGTAACCGTTGACACGTTGTGGGTCTGGGAAAATTGCGACAGGTTTGAGCAGGCAATCAGAGGAACTGCCATCTGCTTGTCGAGTTGATGAGCCATCAAACATCCAAATTGGGCATTCTTCGAGTGTTCCACCAAAGTTGTTGCGCACCATGGTTTTGCTTCGCATATTCTGTGTGGGTTCGTATCCATCAAGCCAAATATATTCTAACTTCGCTTTCGTCATAGTTATCGAATAGTCCCTAACCGAGACAGTATATCAATCATACGCTAAGCAAAATAGCGTTACTGCTTCGCTTATGAATAATATTCTATGAATTCGATATTCAAATGATTAATACTATTGGTAGGATTTATGACCCTTATTTGTTGAATGTTCATTATGATGATAAATTCCAAAAACAATTGAATAATTATGTTCGGTATGCCTAAATATCTTGTTGGGGAGGCGGTCGAAATCAATTTGAAAATTCTTTGACTTTTTCAACGAGGTCCATTTTGCGCAATCGGTACACGCCTACTGGGAGGGTGGCAATGGAGATGAAGATGATAACGAGGAGTAAACGGAAGGCCACATAAGAATCCAAAACGACAGGGAAAAAGAACTGCCAAGATGAGAACGATGCGGCTAAACCAACCGCTCCGAGGAAAGCAAAAACTACGCCAAACAAACCGCCCAAAACGCCGATGAGCAAACTCTCAACGAAGAGAATCATCGTGAGTTGTTTGGTTGACGCTCCAAGCACACGAAGGGTGGCGAGTTCAGTATCCCGTTCACTGATGTTCATGATGAGGGTGTTGAACAAGACCGCCGTTGCAAAGAGAATGCCAAGACCCATCATGACGATCAGAGCATTGGTCTGCTGCTCAAGAAGAGACTTGATGCCACGCAACAACGACTCTCGTTCGATAATGCCGCTACTGATTGAAGAAAGTTCATCGTCCACTCCGCCGGCCTCGTCAAAGGAAAGATAGACCGAAGTGGCATTTACACCGCTCGATTGAGCAAGGTCAGAGCGAACGAAATACATCGTTCGTTGCAATTCACCCCTTGTGATACCTACGATGTCAACGTCAACTTCGGTGGTCCCAATGGTAATGCTTGTTGATGTGCCGACTTCAAGACCTACAAATTCTGCAATGCCTTCATCGATGAGGACTTCCGTTGCTTGCCCGTCCGTGGTTGGAAGACTCCCTTTGATGAGATTGACATGTCGCATAGAGGCCTCGCCATAGCCTTCAAGGCCGACGAGGTAGAGGGAACGAATGGTATTGCTTGAGTCGACGATTTGGCCGTACGGCACTTCGATGAGAATTTCATACTCGGCGTTGTTTTCTTGTGCCCAGGCAATCACATCAGCCTCTCCACCGGATTGAATGTAGACTTGGACATCCCACGATTGCTCGTCCTCTAAATTTCCAACAATAGTTTCTTCGAGGCTCCCTGTCATCATTTGAATCGAGCCGAAAAGCATCAACGAAATGCCGACAGCAAGCAAGGTCATCGACAACCGAATCGGCTTTCGAAGGCTTGACCGGATGGATAAACCAACCATAGTTGGCATCTTGTTGGTGAGTCGTTGTAAGAAGCTTGAGCCAACACGAACATCGTTTGACCCTGAGAGAATCGATAGGGGTTGGAGTCGAGCAATTCGATAGGCGGGGACAATACCAGATATCATGACCACAAACATCGTTGCAGACATGACGGTTACAAATAGCGAGGTAGGAAGCGACCGTTCGACAATTGGTAAACCGATGATATCTTCATAGAAATCAAGCATGAAGTTCATTCCATACGGGCCGAGCAGCCCTCCAACAAGACAACCGAGGGCACCGATGGAAAACGGTGCCATCAAGTACCCAACCATGAGCGAGGAGCGAGGAATACCGAGTGTTCGAAGAATAGCAATTTCTCTTGCTTGAGATTGAATAAACCGCTGTAAAGTAAGAACGATGACAATACATGAAATGACGGAAATCATCACCGTAAATGGAACAACAGTTTGCTTGGCCCCTTCCAAATCTTGACGAAGAAACTCGACCGGTGCCTGTTCGCCACGGTCCATGATGCGGCCACTTAGGCCACTTTCCTCTGCGGTTTGAACAAAGGTTTGCTTGATGGCAGCGAGTTCTTCTCCTTCAAATTCATCGGTGTTTGGAAGGTCAAATTTTGGAGTTCCTTCAATGTCAATCATAATCGTGTTCGCTGATGCAAGCGTGTTGTTGGAGAGTCGTGCCATGCCTTCATCGGTCAAATATCCGACAACAAATGTCCCTTCTTCGGGAGGGAAGATAGAGCCCTCGGGTGCAAAGTAGACGTGCATTGGGTGAAAGGCAAAACCTGTGACTGTGAAAACAACTTTTCCTTCACCAACGCCCACATAGATTTCATCCCCAAGACCGACATCGATGGTGTCCAAAACATGGGCATCGAGAACAATTTGAGTATCGGTTGTGGCTTGTTCTCCTGGACAACAATTCGTATCTGGAAACCACAATCTATCGATGGTATCGGTTGAAGAGACACCATGCCAGATACCTGCGATACCATCGTCGGAACTATTGAGGTACATTGCACCATTGAGGATAAGTCTCGATTCGCATGCATCCAACGAGGGATACGAGGATTGCCAATTTGATGCAAGAGCATCACAAAAATCGTCAGCGTCCTGTTTCGACCAAACCGTTGTCTTGTTGTCAATCCACAAATCACCAAGGTTTGTCCCTTGTTCGTCGTCCTCATACATTACATCGTACACATGTTCGAGATTCGATGCGTATCCACCAAAGGTGATGCCTGCAAACACGGCGATAGAGACCATGAGAATAACGGTTGCAAGGCGTAATTTGTTTCGCAAGAAATTGCGATACAGTCGCTTGGTCAGCAGGGATGACATCTTGTTCACGCTTCTTGGGTGGTTTCATCTGAAATGATCTTACCACTATCGAGCCGAATGACTCTTGTGGCATACTTCGTTAGTTTTTCATCGTGAGTGACAAATACTGCAGTGATGTTTTCTTTCTCACAAGATTCGATAAGGGCTTGCATCACACTGGCACTCGTCTCGCTATCGAGATTACCTGTTAATTCATCACCGAGCAAAAGACGGGGACGCTTCGAGAGGCTTCTTGCAATCGCCACACGCTGTTGTTGACCCCCGCTAATTTCACCGGGAAATCGGTCAACTTCTTC
>Ga0222714_10004586_pt1 | contig 13439 bp, 21 predicted proteins | sample C33_3DmetaG_FD_165048 | JGI IMG/M metagenome (GOLD analysis project Ga0222714, IMG submission 165048) | Estuarine water microbial communities from San Francisco Bay, California, United States - C33_3D | ecosystem: Environmental > Aquatic > Marine > Unclassified | place: USA: California... | reverse complement strand
TTGTAGGCAATGTAGGACTCGAACCTACGACCCCCTCGGTATCAGCGAGGTGCTCTAACCATCTGAGCTAAATGCCTATTTACCACAAAAATAAGATATTTATTAATGTAAACCTATACATAAACCTAAAACAAATGTCATATGAATAGAGGACAATTAGAAGGTATTGTAAGACACGTTCTTACTTTCGTAGGTGGTATGTTGATTTTGAAAGGAGTACTTGATGAATCAACATTGAATGAAATCATTGGAGCAGCTGTAACACTCTCCGGTGGTATTTGGTCAATTCTTTCCAAGAAATAAACCAAATTCAGAGTGGGACGAGGTGGATTCGAACCACCGACGCTTGGCTCTTCAAGCCAACGCTCTACCGCTGGAGCTACCGTCCCAAACTTTGGCTACCAATATGTCAAAGAACAAAAAACCCCGATTCTCATTTGAGGTCGGGGTTTTCCTTTTAGTTTGTTATTATCTAAATCAATGAAAAATACCCGAACGCGAGAAATGCTTCTGAATCCATTTAGCACAAATGTAAAACAGAGCAAAACCAATAATAAAGACGAGTACCTTTTTCATAATCTATTAATAATTATACGACAAAGATATAAAATTATATTTGGTTGTCAAATGTATTATTTACTAATTTTTGTACATAAATGATATTTGTAGATGGAACTAATTCCAAATGAATTTTATGGTACTGTCTCAAGACCCACCTTTTTTATTTCTTCACATTCCTAAAACAGCCGGTTCGTCAATCGAGGAAGCGTTGTTTCATTATCAGTCATTTGATTATTTCACAATTACTCACGGTTGTGCCCTACAATATAAAGATTGGTTAGACGATGACTTTTATTTTTCACTATTCAAATTTGCTTTTATTAGAAACCCATGGGACTTACAAGTATCTTGTTATCGATACTATGTATTAGGTCATGGTATTGATATGACATTTGACGAATATATTAATTGGAAATTCAATGGTAGTATTAGTCATATGGTTGACCGTCTTCCTAAAGATGTTCCTGATGTTTCAATAGATTGGTTATCTCAATCTTTTTATGTTCATAGAACACCTCAAACATATTTTTTGATTGACGAGAAAGGAAAATTTATTGTGGATTACATCGCTTCGTTTGAAAGACTAACAGAACATTTTGATATTATCACCAAAAAACTAGAACTAGAAGATGTTTATCTTCCTCACCTAAATAATTCAAATTCTTTTGGATTAAGTAATGATTATAGAGATTACTATACTAAAGAGACCGAAGAACTAATCCGTAGTCGTTATTCTTTGGATATAAAAATGTTTGGTTATGATTTCAAAAAAGGATTTGCTGACCGTGAAATTATGGGATTTGTTGATAATAAGAACGACTCAATTCAAAAAAGAGGTTACCTTACACCAACAGATTTTTATTTCCCACAAGGCTCATTACCTTATGGTTTATCAAATATAAAATTTAGATATGAGAATCAATCTGAAGAGTCTCTAACAGAACAAAAGAAAAATTTCCAAATGAATAAAAACAATAGAAGAATTGGTTCTCTTCAGAAGAATATTCAGAATATTGAAGAAGCCTTACATTTTATGGAATTGCAAATATTGGAAAACCCTGAGGATTTTGTAACGTATAACCATATGAAACCTGAAATTCAAAAACTTTTTGAAAAGTCCTTAATATACAAAATGGAAATTAAAAAGTTGGAGGTATTAAACCTCCAACTCACAAACTAAGTGATTATTACCAACCAAATACTCGACATCAACCCTTTCTAAGGATTGACCACAAATACCACAGGTTAAAATATCAGTTTCCATTTAATCCTTTTTTAATGTTGTTGGGACAGCAACCTCTTTTTCGAATTCTAAAGGTTTCTTATCCCATAAGTTGATTGCAATAGCTCTTCTACGACCTTTTGTAACTTTAGACACTGCATGTAATTTAGAAGCATCAAAAATAATCAATCTATTGAACTTTGCTTTAATCAATTCAGGTGGTGATGGAGGACTAACCAACATATGGTCCTCTGTCAATAAGTCGGCAGAATAATCATCCCAATAGTGTAAAAGACCACCTTCCATCTCATCGATTTCTCTACAAGGATAGAATACAGTACCTAATTTAGGTCCAATCACTTCTTTAGTATTTGTCCAATGTTCTTCATCTTTATCAAAGTGAGGTTTTAGTGACCATGGCATGTCAAAAATAAAGTGAGATTCCTCGTCTTGATTAAAATCACCAATCCAATGTTCAAAGCCTGAACATGAAATGGCTGCGTGTGGAGAATTTTCACCCCAAATTTGTTGAATTAGTTCGTGTCTTAAGTCTTCTTTATCGGCAGCCCACCAGCCGTCCCACCAACGGTATCCAGGTTCCCAAAAAGACTTATCTTCAGAAATACGGTCTAGTAAATCTAAATCTTGTATAAAGTTGTCTATTATTATCATGTCAATAAGTATCTCAATATTTTATCTTTGACACCACTTTGTTTGATACCTTCAGAACTTTTTGGAGTCAATACAAAGTTAGTCAATCCTGGCGTTTTATCAACATCATCCACACTACTAAATCTTGGGGATAAAAAATCCACGCTCATATCTAAATCATCAACAGCAACCCAATGAGTAACATCAGGATGATTTTCTAACCAATTTTGGATTTCCATAAAACGTTCAAGTTCTAAGTCAGCTCTAAACCTAAGTGACGCCCACTCTCTCGGAAATAAATCTTTGAACATACCAGTAACATCGTATGGTTTTTTTATAACTCCTTGAGATAGGTAATATTCACCCAACTCTTCTAAGGTACCATGAAATCTCCAATCCGAACTAACAACATACTCAGCACCTGTTTCTTCCAAAATTTCGTTGAGGGTTCGGATTGCTTTTTTATCAAAGTTGTCAAATCGGTATTCTACAGGAATTTCTCTACCTCTCATAGAAAGTTTCATTCCTGACCACTTTTTTTGTTTTTTGTGTCGGGAACCCCAGTTACTGTCTAAACAAATAACACCATCGTTATCTAAAAATAAAATTTTCATGGAACAAAGATATGCCAAACAAAATTCAAATCAAATTTTATTTGGCAAAATATTTTGTTTGGCAAAAAACTATTCTTTTAGTTTGTAAAATTTCAGGTAGGTAGATTTCAAACTCAACCATGGTCCATCACCTTCGGGACCTTGATAGTGAGTACCTCCATTCAACCAAACAACCTTATTATTTGGACTATAACCTCTTACACTTTCCCAAACAGGAATGTTGTTGATATAATAGATTGTGTTGTTAGGATAAAATTCTGCAACAAATTTCATTTTTTTCCCGAACCATTCTTTTGGGATTCGGTATTCTGATGGTGAATCAAATTTCCATTTTGAGGATTTGTAATCAGTTCCATAATGTATGTTTCCAGCAATGGTTTCACGGCCACCTGTTCCCCACATGTATTCGAATACATCAAACTCAGGCATGACAGCTTCCAAATCGGTTGTCCAAAATGCTGGCCATTGTCCTTCATATCTTGGAATTATAACTTCGGTTTCAATACGACCAAAAGCAGGAATGGTCGATGGAATTTTTGTTACAATACACCCAGCATTATATGGAGTTTGTTCATCACTATTTTTAGTATTCCAAAACTCAATTCCTTCAGAGGTAAGATTAATGTTCTTCACATCGTAACGACAAGAAGCTCTTGAATTTATCTTTTCTCCCCAAGGTGGTTGAAACCTAAAGTCTTGGGATAGGGTCGGGAAATCCATCTTTGTGAAATCCCATTCCTTAACCAACTCAAAATTTTCTAAAGTCTTATCCTTGGGTGTGTAGTTCATTTTCAGAAGGAACCACAGTCGAATCCCCCTGAAATTGTTCAATAGTCTTTCCATACTTTTCAAGTATAAATTGTTTATAATAATCATGGGTCATCAAGTGACCTGGAACGTGACCAATTTTGGTTAGTCCTTCGAAAGTTCCTATAGCCAAGATTTTATGGGTTTGTGAATCAACTCTAACCCATGGGAATGATTTCCTTACGTCTTCAAATTTCTGATACATCTTCTTTTATGTCATAATAAAATGAATTCGAATCTTCGGTTACCCATCTATCTGAAAGGTTTTCTACCGATGGTAATTCGGTATCAACTTTGAATTGCTTCAGATTATCAGGGAGTTTTTTCGTTACCCAGTTCGAATCTTTCCAAAATATACGATTATTTGGTTGACATAACAAGTACCCATCATCAGATTTTAATATATGTCCACATTTATAATCTGACGGCTCATTACTATATGGATTATCAAACCAATCCACGGTGAACATATAGGTTGCCCATACTTTTGTACCATCCCTGAGTACAACTTGACAACGATGTGAATTCAAAAAATCGAATTCAGTAACAGTCACATTATTTGAAAAACAATCCCACAATTGTTTGAAATTGAAGGGGATGTCGTTATTTGGAATCTTGGTATAAAGTTCTGAAATTGGAACTCTACTTCTGAGCATTCCATCATCAGTCATAACATGAAAAGTTAAAATCTTACCATCGGCAGATTGTAAACCAAAGACATACACATTGATGAATATATTTTCATCTTCAGTGTTTTTGGTGATATGACTTTTTTTTAGAAGAGCTTTAAAACTTGGTATGTTTGAATTGTATAACGCCATTTTTAATAAGTCGCAAGGATGTCTGTTTGAGGATACTCAACTTCTTCATTCCATGTAAAAAATAATTCAATTACTCTATCTTCAACTTTTACATAAAATCTACCTTGTGAACCTTCATTGATTTCCCAACCACCATAATCTTCTAACATCGCATACAAATATTCTTCCAATCCTACAATATCACTAAGACGGGCCTGCGAGTGTTCTTTGTTGATATTAACTACCTCAATATTGTCCTCAATATATCCACTATCTCCACCACCCGAAAACTCAGCATAAACATATTTTATGTCTTTTTCTTTTAAAGTATTGAAAACCTTATCGTCATCATCATATTCGTGTGTGGTGACTTCTTCAAGACCAGGTTCATACTCAACATAAATTGTTTTTAGAATAATTTCCCTTTTTTCTGGAATAATCACCAATTCAGCATATGACAATCCTTCTTCATCTATTCTAAAATCATTTTCATTCCACCATTCATTTAGGTTATCAGTCACATCGAATGGTAATTTTTTATTAGAATGACCATCAGGGGAAAGACAATGGTACATCCTCCCTTGAAAAGGTTCCGAATTATAAAATTCTAATTCTAAACCAATTCGTTCGCACTCACTTCGTTTAGCTGCCAATGCAATCAATTCAAATATTTGTTTTTGTTTTTCAGTCATATTAATAAATATCAGTCAGTGAATTCCAATTTCATGGTTCTTAACATCCACATTGGTTTTTTTGGTGAAGTGATGGCATCAATCCATTCCTTAGCGGTTGGAATGTAATTATTACAGTCTTCTTTTACGTGTTGTTCACCAACATATCTAGTGTAAACAACCTTACCATCGCTGTTCTTAAAATCAGGTCCGAAGACTCTTTCCATTTCAAAAATACCTTCTGAATGATGACGGAACATTCGGTGATGGGAATGTCCTACCCAAGATTTGGTTTCATCCATCCAATTATGGAGATGAATATAATCTTCAGGTAAACCACCAAATTGTTTGGCGGACGATTTTGCGTGTAATAACGGATGTGCCATAATATGTTACCTCAGCGAGTAGGGTTAGTGCATTACCCCCCTTCCTTAGCTCCTAACCGGTCAACCCATCACCCTCTATGTGAGTTTTCGTTTGGTCTTCGTACAACAGTCTACGAAGAGGACAGGCACGCAGGAGAACTGAGTATTGTGTAGTCGGTACGGGAATCGAACCCGTGTGTCCACCGTGAAAGGGTGGCATCCTGACCGCTAGATGAACCGACCAAAAAAATGGTGACCCTGGAACGACTCGAACGTTCGACCGTCTGCTTAGAAGGCAGATGCTCTATCCACTGAGCTACAGGGCCATTTGTTTGACAAATATACTAAAAAATATTATATCACCAAATCCATTATCATTTAATTAGTACCTGTATCAAAATAATACCCAAGGCCAAAATAAGACTCAAGATAGTTTTAAGGGATAATCCCTCATTCAACACAAAATAAGTTAGTAGTAACACCACAAGTATACCTACCGAAAATTGTATTAACCTAACACTCCATACAGAACTGAATTCAGAATACAAATATTGAGCACCCCAAATAAAAAAATAACTGATTGGGACACCTATTAGTAAAACACTCGCCCAAGTATTTTCCTTAAACCAAGGCCACTTCATAGGTGCAAATTGTTGAATCCACGCACCTATCTGTGCAATTACAATCAATAAAAGTCCTAATAATAAATTTTTCATATCTTATGAGTATAAATCATATAAAAAAATATTTAATTGTATATGAGTCTTAGCACAAATCGGATAACCAAACGAACCAATGACCATATACTTCACTCTTTAATTTTAAGGTCCCCTATCTTGGGGACTTTGATTTTAAATAAATTATTCCTATTTTTGACACAAATTAAAACTATATGGACCGAGTATTAGTACTGAATGCCGATTACACACCTTTGAATGTCACAGATACAAGGAGAGGTTTTATCCTTGTTATAAAGGGTAAGGCTGAGGTATTGAAACAAGACACAAGAAAAATTGTAACTACAGTAGGTGAATTTGTGAGACCTCTGATTATCAGACTTTTAAATTATGTTCGTTTCCATTCAACACCATTACGTTTGAATCGAAAAAGAATCTTCAAAAGAGATAATCATGAGTGTGTGTACTGTGGTAGCAAAAAACATCTTACATTGGACCACGTTACCCCTCGTTCTCGTGGGGGTAAAAATTCATGGACTAACCTTGTGACTTGTTGCTCTCCATGTAATATCAAAAAGGGTAACAAAACTCCTGATGAAGCTTCAATGAAACTTCGTGCAAAACCGTATGAACCAACTATCTTCTCATCTATTCTTAGTATTGAGGTAGAGGATATTTGGACGGATTTTCAAAAATCATTTGTCTAATCAATTTTAGTTTATATATTTGACGAACTAACGATTGCCGCCTTGGTGAAATAGGTAGACACAAGGGACTTAAAATCCCTCGACCCGAAACGGTCGTGCCGGTTCGATTCCGGCAGGCGGTACTAACTTTAAAAACAAATAAATGGAGAATCTTCAGAAATATTTTAAATTTTCGAATACGATTTCAGGTACTACCTATTTCCTTCGAAACGCTCTTGTCACTTTCTTATCTTACTGTGTTGGATATATGGTAGGTCTTTCCATCAAAGACGATAATATTTCAGGTATCGTATTGGGGTGTCTACTATTCATTCCAGTTCTGTGGTACGCTTTATCTACAATCTATAAACGAATGAATGCATTGTTTGGTACCGAAAACGCAGGACTATACACAGGTATTCTTATTGTTCTTCAATTTGCCGGAACACTAACAGAAGAGCCAATCAACAACTTAATTAAAGTTATTTTGTTGATTATTGCAATTGTTCTTATTTTCAAAAATTCAAATATTACTAATCATGAAGGATAAACCTTATATGGAAATGTCGAATGGTTTTTTGGGAACTATTTGGCAGATGTGGTTGGCCGGTATCATCAATGAACGACATATTGAGATGTCACTAAGTCTACACGATTACAAGTTGGCAAAAATCGATGACAAACACATCGTAGCAACAAAAGAAAACGAAACTTTTTCATTTTATTCTAACTAATAAAAACTAAATATGGATTTTGGTAAAGATTTCCGCAAGTACGCGATGAGCGAACATGGATTATCAACGATGAACCTTCATTATTATGAAGACCAAGTAAAAGCATCGATGACACCTTATATTTTGGAGGAACGTGAAATGCGTGTCACTCAAATGGACATCTTCTCTCGTTTGATGAGAGAACGTCTGTTGTGGGTTGCAGGACCTGTTGATGACCGTATGTCAACTGTAGTTCAAGCTCAACTTATGTATCTTGATTCTGCAGATAACTTGGACATTACCATGCACATCGATAGTCCTGGTGGTTCGGTAAAATCAGGACTTTCTATGGTAGATGTAATGGACTATATCAAATGTGATATTCGTACTGTCAATACAGGTATGGCTGCGTCTATGGGGTCCGTTCTCTTGGGTGCGGGTACAAAGGGTAAACGTTCATCACTTCGTTTCTCTAAGACGATGTTACACCAAACATCAGGTGGTGCCGGTGGTAACATCCAAGATGCTCGCATCAATTTTATTGAATGGGAAAAGACAAACAAAATTTTATTTGAGTTGTTGGCGGGTTTTTGTGGTAAAACACCTGAACAAATTACTGAGGATGCCTCTCGAGACTTTTGGTTGACGGCACAAGAGGCGGTTGATTACGGAATCATCGATGAGGTCGTAATGAAAAAGAAATAAAAAAGGGGGTCTCACGACCCCCTTTCTTAGATATAAACCACCCCCCTTCTTTTGTTGGTTTAGATTATGGGTATCTACCCCATAATGTTATTAGGCCGCGACCTTATCTTTAATATCTTCAGCTTTGTCCTGTAGAGTAGATGCTACTTTACTTAATTTTGGACATATAAAATCACCGATCTTATCTTGTAGTATCTGAATGATACCGTCTTTTTCTTCCAAGAAATAATCGGCAATTGCGTTTCTCATTGCTGAAGTAATAAATCCTGTAGCTCCTTGGGATGTTGCCTCAGCTCTTTGTTGCATTTGTAGTAGATAACCTTCGATGAGAGAATCCGCAATTTTATTAGACGCGAATCTACAGTCTGTAAATAATTTATCGTAATCAGCAATGTTTAGGTTACCAACTAAAGCAACGATTGCCGATTGTAAGTAAGAACCTTCAGGTATACCCAATTTTTTTGTCAACCATTGTGCGATGTATTCACCAAATACTGCTGGTACTGATTTTACAGACCCTCCAAATAGTCCACCTAAAAATGAAAATAAACCTTCATTTATTACTTTTGAAGAATAACCTTGATTAGCCAAATAATTTAACTCTTCAGAAATTGTCTGAACAAAATCAATTTTTTGATCTTCTGTTTCCAACACCAATCCTTCAGAGATTATGTTGAATCTGTTTTTGATAATTTTTGATTCGATGATTAGATTTTCCTCTAATCGTCTTTTTTCGTTTAAAGTTTGTTTCAAATTCTTCTTCAAACTTTCTTTGATAGTTGGTTTGTTATTCATATCATTTTCTTTTACTGAAGGAATTGTTGATTGACGTCTTATTCTTCCTTTTGGGGTTTCAGGTTTGACATCTTTTATTGCGGGAATAGTTGATTGAGGTTTAACTTCCGCTTTTGAAATTTCCGGTTCAACATCTTTAACTGTTTTTGTCTGAAGGTCTATTTTTTCAGGAGTTTCTCTAAAGAGTGTTTTAAATGTTTGAGTTCCCATGATACCATCAGGCTTCAACCCAGCACTGGTTTGGAAATTTGCCAAACCTCTCTTTGTTTTACGACCAAAAAAACCATCAACTTTACCTACATTGTAATTTGGATTACCATCTTGTTCTGCCGCCTTATTCAATTCTGATTGTAATTTTTTTACAAATTCACCCTTCATTCCAATTTTCAATAATTTGGAACCTGATTTTACTTCATTCTCGGATGGTGCATTTGCCCAAACAAAAGGAACCTTGGTTTTTGGTTTTCCGCCTTTTATTGGTTTACCAGTATTTGACTTACTTGGTTTTGAACTTTTATTTTTTACTGGTTTCATATTAATCTACGAAAATGAAAGTATTACCTTGTTTTTTATATTTGTAATCATCAGAACCATCGTTCACGATGAAAAATTCACCTTCTTTCTTGTAAGTTTCTTTACCATTGATGTCATTACCCCAATCTTTTGCGATAAAAGATTTGAAGGTTTTGATTTCATCTGTTTTGGGAGCCTGTTTAGATAACTCTTGAGATTTTCTCATTGCTCTTCTCAAAGGAACTAACACATAATTTTTCCATTCAGTATCACTATCTAAGTCACCGTCTAAATCTGAAAACAAATCACCGTGAACTTCTCCATAGGCCTTTATTACACCACATAAATCAGGAATTGTTGGTAATTGTGACAGTGCTTCCGCAATTGCATCTTCATCAGTACCTAACCCTTCAACAGCTCTGTTGATTTGGTCGCCAATCATATCCAAGTCATCAATTGATAATGTTGGTTTAAATTTGTTAGATTTACAGGCTTGAAACAATTTTTTTGCCGTTTCATATCTCTCATTACCGAAAGCAGCTGATGCCGCGCCTAACAATCCCCCAACAATAGCACCTGGGACTGCACCAACACCAAAACCCGCCAGACCTATAGAAGCCCCTGTAGCGGCACCTGTTGTTGCTCCCTTGGCAATCTGTGACCAACTCTGCTCGTTTATATTTTCTGTTGAGTCAACATTTTCCGTCAATGTTTTTTTCAAGTCATAATTCATAAGGAGTAGGGCTCTTTTCAATGCCTCATTACCTTCTTGTAAATTTACCTTTTTCATGGCTTTTTTATTATATAAATATCTTTATCAAAACAAAGTGTTACCTACACCCCTTTTTATTGGATATGAGTCACTCCATTTAGTATTTCCGATTTGATTTGCCACTCCACGATTTGGTTTATATAAATCAAAATGTTTTGTAGGAGCAGCACCCCCACCTCCTGAGTCACCTCCACCATCATCTTGTTCATCCATTTCAACTTGTTTTTTTGACAAAGTATCGAAGATGTCAATTAATGTGTCAATATCAATAGATTTTTGTGGCATACCAATAAATACCACTAAAAGAATTCTGGTTCAGGTAAATCACCTGAAATCATGAAAAATTCATTCATAAATGCAATTAACTCTTCCTCATCTACCTCCATTGGTTCATCATCTGAATCGTCGTAATCATAGTCTTCTTCATCGTCAGTCCAGGTAATAGAATCAAAAATGTCAAAATTTTCCGTGAGGACATCGTAACCGTAGTCTCCGATCTCATCGATAATGAATTCTTTAATTCGAATTACATCGTCACCATCAATATCCATTCTAAAATGGACTTCCAAAATAGGTTCACGGATAATGGTTTCAACAATTTCTCTAACCTCCATTTGTTTTCTACTTGTTGTTTATTATATTACAAATATCATTTTCTTTATAAAAAGAAAGAATATCATTGGAATATGCGAGTAAATTCACTAATTATTGACGACTTTTATTCTAATCCAGAAGAGGTTAGAGACTTTGCACTCCAACAAGAGTTCTTTGTTGAAGGTAATTTTCCTGGTTTTAGAACTAAATCATTCCTGAATGATGATATAAAAGAGACAATCCAAGATATATTACGACCTTTTGCTGGTGAGGTAACTGGTTGGGGAGGAGAATATACAGGTTCATTCCAATATACCACCGCGTACGATCGATCTTGGATCCATTCTGATTCTTATACTGATTGGGCGGGAGTTTTATATCTCACACCTGACGCACCATTATCGGCGGGAACTGGAATATTTAGACATAAAGAATCAGGTTTGATGACTTGGAGACATCAAGACCATACTGAAGAAGAAACTCAAAATGCCCCACATTGGAACCATGGTAGAGATATCACTAAATGGGATATGGTTGATAGATATGGTAATATATTTAATAGATTAATTATGTACCGAGCAGACAATTTCCACGTTTCTTTAGACTACTTTGGTCAATCAATGGAAGATGGAAGATTATTTCAAGTATTTTTCTTTAACACCGAAAACTAATATGCAAGACACTCTAAAAGAAATTATAAATTTGGGTATTGACTCTTCAAAAATTGCTGAAGAATTCAAAAAAAATAAAGTTGTTGTAATCCAGGACTTTCTAAAACCAGAAGTTGCCGAAGAATTTTATAAATGGTTCAGTGAGGATATGCCAGCTGAATGGTGGGAAGTATCTTCTTGTCCAGCATACGGAGAGGAAAAACCTTCATTTGTCAGAAATACTGAAGAAAACACTGAAGAAATAAAAGAAAGATATGATGAAGCAATAGAGTCATTTTCTAATGGTAATTTCGCTTATAATTTTTATAGGACATTACCTAATCATCATGATGATTGTACTTGTACTGAATGTCAAATACGTAAGTGGCTTGTTAGTTCAGAATGTTTAGATTTCATTTCAGAAGTTACCACAGAGAAATATACAGATTCCGATGAAGTGTTTGCAGCTTGTTACACACCTGGTGACTTTTTATCCCCACACGTAGATTCACCGAATGGGACTTTAGGATTTGTATTACAGCTCACAAAAGATTGGAAACCAGAATATGGTGGTATGTTACATTTTATGGATGATGACAGATCCGTAGTTGAGAGAATTGAGGTCCCCGAGTTTAACTCTTTGACTTTGTTTTATCTACCAAAAAATAAAGGTAAGTGGCACTTTGTAAGTGCTGTGAGTCCAGGTACACCTGAAATCAGATTGACTTATACAGGTTGGTTTAAGTAATCTGTAAATTTTTCTGGATAGATTTCAATTAACAACTCCAAAAGGGTCTCAAAACAATAACATCTTCCTATTGAGGAATTGTGGATCCAACCTTTATCAAATGAAATCATAACAGGATGAATTGGTTTAACTTCTTGTTCCAACATCCATTCACTTGGTAGTCCAAGTTCTAAAAGGAAATCAATTTCGTCCTTAGCGATACTTTCCAATATTATTACACCTTCGGGCAAAACCCCAATTAGGTCTTTAATTCTGTTTGGTCTTTGCACATCTAATGGTTCGTACCATGAGGGAACTATTTCCCTAATCATTTTTGGTATTTCTAAATCATCTTCCGGGAAATTAAAAATCCAAACAAATTTTTTGTGTTCCTGTATTAATTTTGGAAATTCTTCCCGAGCATTTACAATTCTCATATCATTTGAATGTTGGTCCTGAAATCCAAGCAACTAAACTTTTTCTTTCACCAGCAACAACTGGTGTCACTCTATGTAACATATAAGTAGGAAAAATTGCCACATTACCTTTTGATCTTGGGACCTCTACGATTTGATTACCCAAATTAAGTTGTAAAAGTCCGCCATCATATTCATCAGGTTCAGATAATTGTAACACTATCGAAATTTTTCTGTTTGCAACTGTTGCACCAACGTCGAAATGCCAATCATAGTGACCACCATCCTCATAGTATTTGGTGTATTGAAGACCATCTCCAAAACCCCATAGTTCAAAATCCCACATTGTATTATTGGCCTCAATTGCACATTCTGCAATTTTGTCAAACACCCATTGGTTTTCCATATCGAATTCTAAGAAACCAACTTCAGATTTTCTTATTGTGGGGCGTAAATCATTGTCTCCACCGCCTACTCTTCCTTGAAATAGGTTACTACTT
>Ga0222714_10004585_pt1 | contig 13441 bp, 9 predicted proteins | sample C33_3DmetaG_FD_165048 | JGI IMG/M metagenome (GOLD analysis project Ga0222714, IMG submission 165048) | Estuarine water microbial communities from San Francisco Bay, California, United States - C33_3D | ecosystem: Environmental > Aquatic > Marine > Unclassified | place: USA: California... | reverse complement strand
CGTGGTTGTGGTTGTGGTGCGACGACGACGACGCGCGCGGTGGTTGGCGTCGGACGATGTGGCGACGACGTCATCGTCGTCAGCGTTCTGGACATGTTTTCATCCATCAGCAGCAGCGTCGTCGTCGTGCGTGCGTCGCGACGCTCGTCGCGACGCTCGTCGCGGTGCGCGGGGCGTTCGGGGCGATTGATATACACGCGGTGACGACATCGAGTGGGGTGACGTATGCGGGCGCGGCGGGGTATCGCGGTGGGGTGGTGGACGCGTGCGGGACGTGCGAAGGCGACGGGACGGCGTGTCAAGGGTGCGACGGGTTGGCGAATTCGGGGAAGATTTTCGATGCGTGTGGGTCGTGTGAGAGCGCGTGTCAGAGCGGTGGGTCGTGTGCGTTTAATGCGACGTGTGCGAGCTGTGATGGGACGGCGTTGGGTGGGGCGGTGACGGACGCGTGCGGGGCGTGCGAGGCGCCGACGAGCGCGACGTTTTCGCGCGCGGGCGTGCCGGATTTTCATCTCGGTGGGTGCGTCGGGTGCGATGGGGTGCCGAATTCTGGAAAGACGCTCGATGTGTGTGGTGTGTGTGGGGGCACGGGGTGTGATGACGTGGATAGTGAGAATTGGAGCTGGTGTTGCGACTGCGCCGGGACGCCGTTTGGGACGTCGGTGATAAACTTGTGCTGCGAATGCGTGGAATCGACGTTGTATTACGGCACCGATGTCACCGCGAAACCTGCGGAGCACGCCGAGGTCGAATCGCTCTGGGCGCAAGGCCGCGCGGCGTATGCGACGGCGAAATCGTTACTCGAGACTTTCAGTCTGCAACTCGCGCCGCGGCCAAAGACGAGCGCGAGGGCGCATTTGGAAGAGGCACAAACCGCGTTTACCGCTGCGTGGACGCTGGTGAACACGCTTAAAGCGGCAGAAACCGGTGATGTGTGCTATCCGACCCTAGCGGCGAATCCGCAAGTGGTAGGATCGCGAGATGCGTGTGGTGTATGCGGCGGTCAAGTGACCGAGTGCCTCGGATGCGCGTCGACGGGCGCGGTGCTGCCCATCGGTCCGCTCGGGGGGTTACTTCTCGATGATTGCAACAAGTGTGACGGCGACACGGATGCTGATGTGTGTGGTCTGTGTAATGGGCCCGACGATGGTTTAGCGTGCATCGGTTGTGATGGTGTCGTCGCGAGCGGTAAAACATTTGACGCGTGTTTCGATTCACGCCTCACCGACTCGCGAATGTACACCGTCGACGGCGTCACGGGTGCGAAATCTGCCACGTATGCGCTCGGGGAAGTAGGTAGTGGGTGTAGCGACCCTGTAGCGTTCGAAGCGGCGTGTGATGCTGGAAATGGTGGCTGTTGTGGTTGCGATGGTGTACCGAATAGCGGTAAATCTCTCGACGCGTGCGGCAACTGCTTAGTTGAAAACGGCGAAGGATGGATCTCAGACGAAAACAAATGCGACGAAATTTATCTCATCAAACTAGACACTGGGGTGATCATCGGGCCATATTCACGGGATGAAATCGTTGCTGGACAGGTGGTGTACACCGACCTCACGACGGACGAACAAACCGTCTACGTGATTGAGCCGACGACAATGATTGCTAACGCGGCCGTGCAAACCGTTGTAGAAGTCGTGACATATGGCGAGACAGCAGTAGAGTTAGAAAACGTTCTGCAGTGGCAGTCTATTTACGTAGACGCTCGGGATGACATTTTGTCTTCCACCGCCGAGGCAAAGGTTCCCAACGAAGTCACGGTGTCAGGGCAGCGCGTGTTGAACACGACGGCGTACGAGCAGCTTCAAGTCAAGGACGGTTTCGTGGGTGTATCTTATCCGTTTTGCACCGGAGTTTCGTACCGCGGTGAGCACCGTTTACACGGTAAGAAAACTGGGGCAAACTATTTCGGCATCGTCACGTCGAGCGCGTCCATGCCCGACAATTGGGAAGACGCGCAAGGCAAGCAAGATTTCCCGTGGAACTCGCACTCTGAACGCATTTATGACTACGTCACTGACTGGGCCGATCAACGGTGCACGTGTACGGCGGATTGGCGATTTGATAGCGAGCCCGTCGTACCGACATGCGAACGGGTGTGGTTGCAGCCGAGTGAGAAATTAGAACAAGCGTCAATCTCTCGTTCGTGGGCGGGCGGATCGTGGCGCGTAAGCGGCGGCTGGTGGACGCAAGATTACGGTCAAAAAACAACAACAACTGCTGACATCGCGCGCGGCCCGCGTCGTATTGATTCAACTGGCGATTTTCGCGCGGTCAGTATGACGACAGCGAGCCAGACGAATGACGAGCTGGGCTCGTGCGACTACGCCGCACTTCGCGTCATCAACGCGGCGAGCGATTCCATTGGTGCTGTGTGGTATCCAGACGCCCAGGAAGTCGTCAAAGCGTTCAACATTAGTTTTTCGTTTATGATAACTCAGCCCAGCGTGACGTGTGATACCGTAAGTAAAGTCACAGGTGCGTTTGTGCAAACGCTGCACTCGCACTATTACGAGACGTGCACCACGTCTGGAGGCGAAGGCTTCGCGTTGGTCATCCGCGACGACACAGCTGATGCTCCGACGAATACAAACTACGGTGATGGTGGGTCTAATTTAGGCTACGGTGGTATTCCAAACTCTATCGCCATCGAATTCGACACTGTGTACACCGCAGACAATATCGAACCTCGCGAAAGTCACGTAGCCATTCACTCTCGCGGCAAGAGCGCGAACACCGCGCACGGATCCGCGAGTCTCGCCACCGTTCCCCTCAACGGTGCCACCTTCAACGACGGCAAAGTCCACCAAGTATTCATACAATACTTCCCAAACATTACCGTCGATGAGATGTTCATCGCGATTGAATCCGGCGAAATCACAGGGTTAAGCACGGCGCTCAGCGCGCACACCGCCGACTCCATCGGCTTTATCAAGGTGTACGTCGACGATTTCGACGCGCCCATGATGAGCGTACCATTCAACATGGAGACCGTCTTGCGCGACAGCAAGACAAATTCAAAAGCCTACGTCGGGTTCACCGCGGCGTCGGCGAATTCGTGGCAGGCGGTGGATATCATCACGTGGAACATGACTTCAGACGCGTGAGCGCTCGCCCAGTCAGCGCCCCTTCGTAGCTCGCGCGGGTGTAGAAACTCGCCACTTCCAACCACGCGCGTCGCGTGCGTTTGTAACCACTAAATCTAACTCTAGCAATCACCGACGCATCGCACATCAATTTGACGCCGCGCGTCATGTCCTCCGACGCCGTCGACGTGCGCCCGCGCGTCGAGCCGCCGCCCGCGCGCTCGGCGAAACAGTTGCAACAGCAGCAGCGCGGCTCCCCGACGGACGTCTTCGCCGTCGCCGATCTCGCCCGCGCGTTAGCGCCAGAAGTCGACGACGAGGGTAATCATGAATATAAACGGCACCTATGCTCGCCATCGCCGACGCGGTTCGAGGAGCTCGTGACGCAACTGCAATGGCGAATCAGCGAGGGCGGGGGCGAGGCGTTGTACGAAATCGGCGTCGACGACGACGGTTCTGTGTTCGGCTTGAACGATGAAGACATGGATGCGTCGATACAGACATTGACGCGTATGGCGGATGCGCTGGCGTGCGACGTGAGCGTGGTGAGCCGCCGGGAGGTGATGAACGCGCGAGGGAAAAGCGCGACGACGGCGCTGGTGCGACGACGACTGGACAAAAAGTGCGCGCACTTGGAAATTCGCATCACGACGCTTGGCAACGTGGATTCCGGAAAAAGTACCATGCTCGGCGTGTTAACAAAAGGTGGTTTAGATAACGGCCGCGGATTGGCGCGAGGGGCAATCTTCAAACATAAGCACGAGCTCGAAACGGGGCGCACGAGCGCCGTGGCGACTGAAATTTTGGGCTTTCACGCCGACGGTTCGATCGCAAATTACAGCGATGCAGACGTTCGCGATGCGCATCAGTTGCGTTGGGAACAAATTGCAACGGCATCATCAAAAGTGATACACTTTTCTGACCTGTGCGGGCATGAAAAGTATTTGAAAACCACCATGCACGGCATGAGCGCGTCGTTGCCCGACTACGCAATGCTCGTAGTCGACTGTAATCGCGGCGCAGTCGTGGGTATGACAAAGGAACATTTATCAATCATGCTTGGTCTAAAAGTACCATTCTTTGTGGTCATGACGAAGGTTGATATGGCATCCGATGAAAACCGTCTAGCGACGCTCGACGCGCTGTTGAAAATGTTGAAGCGACCGGGGCTTCACAAGACGCCGATGTGCGTAAAGACTATGCAAGACGTGCTGACGTGCGTGAAGACGATCTCTGGTGGAGTCGTGACGCCAATTTTTCAAACGAGCTGCGTCACCGGCGACGGCATGGATCTCATTCGATCGTTCTTGAATCACGTGCCCTCGCGTAAAATGTTCGAGTCGACGGTGGGTGACGGCAATCCGCCGTGCGTGCACATCGATTCGTCCTTTTCGGTGCAGGGCATCGGGACGGTGGTGAGCGGCGTCGTCACGAGCGGCACTATCGTTAATCACGCGACGCTACTGCTAGGCCCAGATGGAAATGGCGTATTTGTGCCCGTGATCATAAAAGGTGTGCAGAACAAGCGCGTGAACGTGGAAAGCGTCGAATCAGGCAACACTGGTTCCTTCGCCATCAAGCTCAAGACGCGCAAAGACGGAGGTCATCTGAGCAAGCACGACATTCGCAAAGGTATGGCATTGATTTGTCCAACTGTTAAACCTAAAGCGACGTGGCAATTTAAGGCGGAGGTGCTCATTTTAACGCACCCGACGACGTTAAAGCGGGGATACTCGCCCATTTTGCATTGCTTAACCGTCCGTCAGTCGGCTCGCATCGTCGAGATCGCCGATAAAGATTCCAAGCAAAAGGATTTACTACGCTCGGGCGACCGTGCGATGGTTACCTTTGAATGGAGCCATCGTCCAGAATTTTTATGCGAGGGCAGCCGAATTATATTTCGCGAAGGGCGAACGAAGGGCATCGGAATCGTGCGATGCATTATGCCAGAAATACCGCGCACGCCATCAAAGAACAACAAAAAGTTTCCTACGATTCACCGAACGCTGGATACCAATATATGAGGTGCCACATGACATGAATGCGTTTTACATACACACGAATTTCTACCACTACTGCTACGACTATTGAACCTTGTACAAATGACATGATCAGACTTACGACGTCGCCGACGAAAGTATTCGCATAAATTCGCCGTACGCGTTTTCCACTTCATACAACAACTCTCTCACCTCATCTTCGCTAAATGACTCGCTCGCGCGCATGGTATCTAATTTCATCATCCATTTTCGCGCGATCGCCGTACCCGCGAAATCTTTAGGCACGCGTGTCACTTTATGCAACGCCACCAACAAGTCGCCGAGCGCCGGCGCGACTTGGTCCTTGGCGCGCATATCTAATTTTAACGTATCCAACACCGTAATAAAACAATGCGTCGCCTCCGCGACGTACTTTGCCTCATTCGCATACCTATCATTCGCTCGCCCGCCTCGCCCAGCGTGATGTTCAAGCGTCGCCGGCACGCCCACCTCCAACCGTCTTCGAGCGCTCGGCACGCGCGCGCCGTACGCCTCGAAAAACGCATCCAAATCCGGCACGCCCTCCCCCGGACCGAGCTCCAAGAGCACCGCGCGCAGGGTTTTAAACTTCCCCATGAGCTCAACGCACGTGCGCTCGTATTCGTCGTCCGCGATCGCGCTACGCACGTACGCGCGCTCGAGTTTTTCAATCGCCCGCGCCAATGCGAAAAGCGTCGCGTAATCGTCGTAGCGCTTCTTCCCGGCGTTCGTGTCCCACAGCTTCACGCGCGTCGACGACGGCGTCGACGACGGCGACGTCATCGCGCGGCGTCGGTCGATCGCACGAGCGAGACGACCGGCGGCGCACGAGCGAGACGACCGCGCGCGCGCGAAGTGCCGTCGCGTCAGACTGCGACTCGCGACAACACAATGTCCACGAGCGACTTCATGCACGACGATTTCGCGCCCCCGCCGTCGTCGGCGTCGGTGGATGACATGACGCGTAACTTGAGTGGTGCGTGTGTGACTCGAGCGCGGCGCGATTCGCGCCAGTCGCGTCGTCGTCCGACGCGCGTTTTTCGAGATCTGGTTGACTCGAATGACAATCTCGACGACGATGATTCGCACGCGCGCGCGTACTGACGACACGACCGCATCGATTTGACGCACGCAGAAACTGCGCTCACGGACGGTGGATCTCTAGACGGCGACTTTATGACGCGTTCGACGGAAGGGTCGGCGCAAGACTTTCAAAGCGCGCAATTCGCGCCCCAGGCGAACAACGCGTCCTTCGCGAGCGTGAGCTCGTTGAGCGGTTCCGTCGCGGATCAGGGCGTGGATGCGACGGTGGAACGCGTGGAGCACGTCATGAGTGACGGTTTGGATGATTTTGGTGATTTTGCGGCAGAGCCGACGGCGACGGTAATGGCAACGGAGCCTGAGATGATGACGTTCGCGGAACCCGCGCGCGAGGTCGACGCGGGCGCGTGGACGGAGGAGAACGTCGTCGGCGTCGCGGAACCCGCGGTGCCGATGGAGGAACACGTATCCGCGCCCCCGAGTGTGGTGAGTGAAGCGTTGAGTGAAGAGACGTTCGCGGCACCGGTAGAATCTGCGCCGGTGCCGGCGACGGAGCCGGCGCTCAACGCGTACAACTCGCCGTTTTTGCAAGCGTTTCGCGCCCAACAAGCTAAGCAGCTCGCCGAAAAGGAAGACGCCGAGCGTCTTGAGATTGAACGCATCAAGGAAGAAGCTCAAGCTGAACTCGAACTCATGGATTCGCAGCGCGCCAAGCAAATTGCGGCAGCCAAGGCGGCGAACCGCGAGCGCCAGTCGGCGGAGGTGGAGCTCTTCGCCAACGCCAGCGGATGGGAAGCCGTCGTCAACTTGGTCAGCGATGAAAATCTCGTGCCCGAATCCCTCACCGATTTGTCCAAGATGAAATCTTTGTTGCGCGTGCTGAAGAACACCCCTCCAGTGAAGGCTTAGAAGTGAAATAATAACGAAACGAACGACATTTAAACAATCAACGTCTCGTCGAGTCAAGTCGCGCGTCCAACAGTAATTAGGCTTCACAACTTTCCGACGCGTGCTTCGGCGTCGTCCTAGTCGCCACCGTTCGTGCGCGCGCGGCAGCAGTCGAGTCAACACGCGCGCGCGCGATCGCTACCGCGCCATGTCGCGCCCACGCGCGTCGTCGCCGTCGTCAGCGACTCAGTGGACGACGCGCCTGCCCTCGGTGCTCCTCCTCGCGCTCGCCATGTTTTGCGCCGCTGCTCGCGCGTCGCGCGCGGAAATCGTCATCGCGCACGGCGCGGTGACCATGCACGCGCGCCAAAACCCGCTTCCGAGCCTCACGCTCGCGGACATTGTCGCAAAACACGTGGCGTTTCCAAAAGAGGAGCTCGCGGAGGAGTTGCTGGACGACGTCCGGGACGCGTGCTCGTCTCTTCAGGGCCCGACGTGCGGTGCGCTCGGGGCGATGGCGTCCACCGCGGATGTCGACAATGGTCCGTTATCGCGCGCGGACACGATGGTGGTGCCGCAAGCCGGCCGTCGGTCGCGGGTGAAGGTGGTTCGTTTGGACAACGTGGAGGATTTGGTGACGTACTTTCACAAGCACCACGCGACGGCGAGCGGCGACGGCGGCGTAAAAATCACCGCAGATTTCTCCCGCGAAGGGGCGGATATAGGTGAAATAGAGCGCGACATGGATTCCGACGGAGGCGGCGCGCGAACGACACACGAATCGATTGAGAGTTTATTTAGCAATTTAGAGAGACAGTCCCGAGCGGACGCTTCGGCGGTTGGAGGCGGAGGCGCGTTCGACGCCACAGTCAAATCCGTTCCCGGCCTCGCACGACGCCGAGTGTCCTTCTACAACTCCAAAACAAGACTCGTCTCCGTGTACTGGGTGAATTTTGACGGTCAAGAAGTGCACTACGTCGATGTGCATCCAAAGGAAAACGGCGTCGTGCACACGTTTCAACGTCACGTCTGGATCGCTCGCGACTACGAAACCAACGCCTTCATCACGCAATTCGTCGTCGGTGACGACGGCACTAAACCTCAACGGTTTATTATCGTGTAATTGCCTCGTTTGTGTCTCGCTATTGTAATTGTATCTGTCACATGTACACCGCCGACGTCGCTATCCAAAACGCGCGGTGCACGGCGCTCGAAGCACCCACCGCCCGCCTCACTTTGCCGCACGCACGACTTTCCCTCTACTTTTACACCGTCGCGCGCGCCCGCTCGCGACTACTCGACGACCGTACAATCGCGTCGACGACGACCGAACGCTTCGACGCTCGACGCCCGACGCCCGACGTTTCGCGGCGCCGAACCCCGACGAGGTGCTGACGAGGACACGCTTTTCGGGACGCTTTTTTGAGCTCACGTACATAACGCGCGCGTGCGATGTCTGCGCTCGATACCGTGCGCCGCGTGCACGAGGAAAAGTTCTTCAAGGTGGAACAGGAGCGCGAGATAGAGCGCTACGTCGCGCGGTTAAAGGCGGAAGGACGGTATGAGAGCGCGATGAAGGCGGCGAGCGAGGCGGCGCCGACGACGAGAGCGTCGAGCGCGTTGCCGCAAATCATGGCGCACTCGTTGCGCTTGAGCGCGGTGGAGGCGGTGAAGCACGATAAACGCGTGATTGATCGGGAATTCATGAATCGTCACGTGTTGACGACGAATTTGAGGTTTACGGATGGGTTTTTGATGGGTGGGCGCGTGTCGCTCGGGAAGAGCAAATGGACGGCGGGTACGACTGGGTCTGGCGTTGAAGGCACGACGATTTTCAGCGTGCACAAGGCGCCTGCATTAATGGCGACGCAAACTAAGCACGTTTCCAATGCGTTGGAATCGCGCGTGGCAAAGCACATGGTGGATACGACGTTTGTAGAAATTGCTGGAAAGCGCGTGAAATTGCTCCCAGACCCGACGCCCGGGCGCGCCATGGCGTGGGGTGGTACGCTCGCGGTTTGGGGCACACTCGGCTTGACGCTCACCGCGTGCAAGGCTCTAGGCATTCATAACATCGGCGACGTGTCGATAGTCATGAAGCGCAACATGGAGCCGTACGCGATAGCGCTCAAGGAGACTTTATCGCCGCTCAAGTCGCAGTTTGCGCTGGACGCCAACGCAGAATCACCAAAGTTCCGCGACTCAGACTTTGCGCACGGCATTCGCCGAGTGTTCGCATAGTGCGAATATCAAACGAAGTGTGTGCGCGTTTAACGACCACACGCCGTTGCATGTTGTTGTGAACTATGTTTAATTCTCAAATTCTCTCTATAAACTAATTTTTCCAGCGCTCAGTTCTCGCTCACGCCTCTTCGATGCCATTAATCTCCAACACGCGAAGGCCTGTAAGCTGCGCCCTGTACCCATTTGAGCGCCTGTAATTCTTTCTTCGCTTCTTCTTGAAAATAATCTTCTTCCCATCGCGGACTTGTTCCTCAACCAACGCCAAAACCTCCGCGCCCGGCACCGTCGGTCGACCGATCACCGTTCTATCCTTATTCCCCAACATTAACACTCGTGGCAGCGACACGACGTCATTGATATCCACACCTTTGATCTTGTCTACGAGTATTAAATCATCGGGCGATACTTTGAACTGGTGCGACCTGATTTGCACGACGCCGTACACCGCCTTGCGCGCGACGTGTAACCCTGATTCTGGATCAATCACCGGCTTTCGGTCGGCGCTGACGAGCACCACAGACTCCGGCACGGCTTCATACGCGGACGTGACGCCACCGTCAATCGTCAGCCCGCTCGCGAACGTGCGCGCGGGCGCCCATGCGATTTGGGCGCGGGTTGAGCTCGAGGCGAGCGGCGCGCTGAGCGCTGAAGCTTGCACCATCGACGCGGACGTCGACGCGGCGGCGTGCGTCATAGACGCGCGTAGCGTCGTCAACGCACGAAGCGTTGCGTGTCGCGACATTGTGAGGTCACAGCCTGCGAGTGTAGCGCGAATGCGCGAGGCAGTGACTGGCGGTGGTGGGCGATCGAGCCCGGCGTAAATACAACACGCGACGTGAAATATGTACAAATTGAAGCTACAGGCACAGAGCTAGCGCGCCATGTCGGTTTCGACAGACGCCAATGCGTCTGCCATAGTTCGTTGTAGATTGTGTAGCTCGAGCTCGAGACTGTCCATATCTCGACGCAAGTCTCTGGTCGATGTAGGCGTCGACGGACCGGCGTCTCTAGGCGACGGGACGTCTTCGTCAGAAGACGTATCTTCGATATCCATCGGTGTTGGTGGCGGTTGATAATCCGTCGCTTTTGTGACCTTTGATACTCTGACCATCTCTATAGCGCGCGTTGTGGCCTCCGCGGCGGCGCGAAGCTCCGCGTCATGCGCGTCGGCTTGAACATCGAGCTCTCGGCGTGCCGCGGCCAACTCGCGTTCGAGCACCACGCGCTCTTTCTCAGCAACGCGAATGACGTCGTATGCATCATTGAGTTCGCGTTCTAAAACTTCTACTCGCGCCTTAGTGCGTTCCATGTCACTAATGCTCCACGACGATGGAATCGGTCGCTCGTCTGCGACGGGTGCCGCGTCTTCGACATCCTCATCCAAGCTATCGCGCAGCGCAATCTTTTCCGTCAACGACGCGAGCTCTGCGATGACCGCACTCACCGCTGAGCCGCCTAGCTTCTTTCCGCTCGGCGCCGTCGGTGCGAACGCACGCAACGCTTCCAATGCCATTTTCAGCGTCGCCACTGATTTCTTACGTTGCCTCGCCTCGCGTTCGAGCGTCTGTGTGAGCTTCTTCTTTAATCCCTTCACCAATCTCGCACGTTCTTCGCGCATATCATCGTGCTCCTGCTTTAATTTATTATGCGAGTACGTCAGCGCGGCATGCGCGCGCTTCAACGCTTCATACTCTTCCCTTGAACGCTCGATTTCGACGCCAGCGGCGTTCCGGCGCTTCTTTTCCCTCGCGAGCTCCTCGCGAAAATGTCCAGCTTCCTTCGTGAGCGCCCTGAGCTTCGCCACCGTAGATGCATTCGTCTTAACGCCATTTGTGCCCTGACGCACGTACGCACGCGGCGGTGCCCGATCCGACGGCGTGGGTGGTTCGCTCTCGTCGCTCGTCGTCGAGTCGTCGTCGACGTCGTCGTATCCACCCACATGCGCGCCGAACGCGCGCACCTGGCGCGGCCGCGCGCGCGACGGCGTCGCATACGTCTGCGCAGACCTTCCGCGCGCGTGCGCTTCGCCGTCCCGCGCTCGAGCGCTGCGCTCGAGCGTGTAGTCCCCTGAACGTCCAACGGTCGCCGGTCGCGCGCGAACGCGTCGCCGCGCGCCCTCCTCCTCGTCGTCGTCGAGGTGCATGAGCCAAGACGAACGAAGTCGCGCGGCGTCCGCGACGCCCGCGCCGGCGTCATCGGCGCGCGGCGCGCGGCGACGCTGCATTCGTCGCCGCAACGACAAGTGACGCCACACCGGCGCGGCAGACCACGACGCGCGCCATGGTGGACGCCGCCAAGCCCGGCGCGAAGAAGCGCGGGCGGCCGAAGAACCCGAATAAACCGCGGCCGAGAAAGCCTGGTCCGCCTCCAGAGGCTTTGCGAGTGCGTGTTTAGACGAGCGACGTCGAGCGATGACGAGACTTGGAAAGACAATTGCAACCGCCCCAGCTCGCTTTCTGCGCGCGAGAACGAGTTGACTATCGCGCGTGTCGCGTGCGTTACACAGAGACTGACGATAATTGTGTTGGCTGATGCGTATAGGTTCGACATAACCCGATATTTGATGAAATGCGCCAGCAAATGGATGCAGTCGTGGCGGCTATACACCCCAAGCGAGGCGGCGCGGCGCAGACGTCGTCGAAACCTTCAGAGACGTTGGCGGATCGCGTAGAAAAGGTTGTGGGGATCACGATGACAGAAAAGGAAAAGGCGGCGATTGAGAAGGAGCGTCGGGAGGCGGCGATGTATTGGCCGGTGACTTTAAATCCAAAGCTCAAGCCCAAGGGGTGCGTGGTGAGCGACGACAGAATGTCGTTCACGAGCACGAAGGGCTATAAGACGTGCGTGGCGTCGCACGGGGTGAAGACCGCGGGGGCGTATTACTACGAAATTACTATTATAGCGCTCGGGGAGACCGGGCACGCGCGCGTCGGGTGGAAGTCTAAATCGGGTGAGCGAAACGCGCCCGTCGGTTTCGACAAGTTTGGCTATGGGTATAAGGACATCGGCGGAGAAAAAGTACATCAGGGCGTGACGTCAGCGTATGGTGAACCGTTTAAAGAAGGTGATGTGATTGGATGCTATATTTATGTCGACGCAGACGTACCGGTGAAGGCGCGCGGAACGAAGGTGACGACAGTGAATGCGGCAAGCGAGCCGACGGAGAATGCGAGTTTTATCGCCTTTGCCAGAAACGGAGCGTTTCAAGGTAAGGCGTTTGAAAGTTTAACCTCGGGCGATGGCGCGTACTTTCCGGCAGGGTCGCTCTATACCATGCCAGACGTCGAGCCCGCGCAGTTGAAATTTAATTTCGGGCCGACGTGGGCGTTCCCGCCGGATGTCGATGCGGTTGGATTTGTGGCGCCGCGGCCGATGTCGCACTTTGCCCCTCCGCGTCCGCCGCCGCAAGAAGTGAAAACCGAGCCTGAAGACGCCAAGCCCGTAGATACCGAACGGCAAGACGCCGAACCAGCCATAAGTAGCGAGGAAACCAAACCAACGATAGCACTAGAAGGGTTTCCGACGTCATTAAAGCCAAGCGCGACGTCCTTATAGTAGTAGTGAGACCAAATTTGGATGTTTGTTTTACAAATGTTGACAACTAATTATAGGCACGCGCGCTCACGCCGAAACCTTCAACCTCGCAGCTTTAACTTGTTTTAATTGTCTCTTCATCTTCTTCCTGCTCTTAGCGTCGCACTGAAACGTCATCGCCGCCGCTTGTTTTGCCGCGCTTCCTTGTCGAACGCGACCCTTGCTCACGCCCGAGTTTTTCTTATTCGTCTTCAAGAATATATCAGCTTTACCCACCGCGTTCAATCCCCATGCCATGGCCTCGTCATTTCGCCTTTCTGCATCTCTCGCCCGAGCTACCGTCGCCTCATCGACTTCTAACGGCGCCTTGTCGTCATCCGCGTCCATCATACCGTCGTCGTACTTCATGTTTTGATGCGCCTTTGAGTTCACCACTGGGATTTTCGGCTTGGCCATCGCCTTAGCCATCGCCGCTTGCTTGGCGTCAAACTTCTCGCGTTCGGACTCGGTTTCCGACACCGCAATTTGCCGCGACAGGCGCACTTCGCGCTTGCACGCGGCGCGCGCAGACTTGCCCATGGTGCGCTGGCGGCGGCTGGCGGCGGCGGCGTAAAAGTTGGTTTAGTGTCG
>Ga0222714_10004584_pt1 | contig 13441 bp, 10 predicted proteins | sample C33_3DmetaG_FD_165048 | JGI IMG/M metagenome (GOLD analysis project Ga0222714, IMG submission 165048) | Estuarine water microbial communities from San Francisco Bay, California, United States - C33_3D | ecosystem: Environmental > Aquatic > Marine > Unclassified | place: USA: California... | reverse complement strand
TACCCTTGAGTTTGCGAGTTTAGCGCTGCCTTCTTCCCAAAATCTGGAAGCGAGTTCCGATAACAGCCCCTCTCTTAGTTCGTTAAGTGGTGCGTTAATCGTTTGGACTCGGTCTAGACGCATGTCGGCAATATTTGCACCTAAAGCAGATAAAACGCCTGGGTAACGAGGTGAAAGAGCTCCCGCCAAGCCAACCTCGCGTATTAGTGCGCCAGCGTGAAGGGCTCCACCACCGCCAAAGGGCATCGCAACAAATTTGCTGGGATCATGCCCGCGCTCTATAGAAACAATTCGTATGGCTCCTGCCATAGCCGCGTTTGCTACTTTGATTATAGCCTCAGCAGCATCTACTTCTGAGAGGCCTAAAGGCTCGGCTATGGCTGTACTTATTGCTTTCTCTGCCGACGTAATATCCAAACACCCGAGCTCACCGCCTATAGGGTTATCGGGGTTTATGCGACCAAGCAAAACATTTGCATCGGTTACAGTCGGCCGATTACCGCCTTTCCCATAACAGGCGGGACCAGGATCAGCACCAGCGCTCTCAGGACCTATCCTCAGCATGCCTCCTGCATCAATCCAAGCGATAGAGCCTCCACCGGCTCCAATAGTAGTTATCTCAACCATTGGCGCCCTTATGACCATGCCAAAATCGATAGAGGTTTCAGCCGCGAGAGCGGTCCGGCCATCAGCGATAAGGGAGACATCAAAACTCGTACCGCCCATGTCACAACCTATGACATTTGGATATCCCGCTGACAGTCCAACAGCTCGTGCCGCAACGACCCCAGCAGCGGGACCGGATAGGGCGGTGCGGACAGGAGAGCGGCTTGCTTCATCTGCAGTCATTAGGCCACCGTTTGACTGAACAATAAGAAGTGTTGCTCCATCTGGACCGAGTGCGCCTTGGAGGCGCCCTAGGTACCGACCCATAGCCGGCTGAAGATATGCATTTAATACGGCAGTTGATGTTCTCTCAAATTCACGGATCTCAGGAAGTATATCCGTTGCAGCAGTAATGTGAGCATTTGGCCAAACACGCATCACAGCTTCGCGGGCGGCTTGCTCATTTTTAACGTTTGCATAGGCGTTAACGAACGCGATAGCGATTGCCTCGCAACCGGCGGACGAAGATCTCGAGCAGCTGTTTCTACTGCCTCAATATCTACAGGATGCTCAATTGTACCGTCTGATAAAACGCGTTCGGGAACTTCCTTGCGATCTTGGCGCTGGGCGACAGGTCGAAAAGTACCTCTTAGACCCCACGTACGAGGCCGATCGCGTCTTCGCATTTCGAGAACATCACGAAATCCTTCAGTCGCAATTAATCCAGTGCGCGCTCCTTTTCGTTCCAGTAGCGCATTGGTGCCAACAGTGGTGCCGTGGACGACCGCATCAATAGACTCAAGGTTCGCCACGGAGGTTAATCCGTTAAGGAATCCGATAGATTGATCAGATGGTGTTGAAGGTGTCTTTGCTGTTTTTACTTCGCCGGTTTTAGGATTGATGGCAAAGATGTCTGTAAATGTACCGCCAACGTCTACGCCGACAATCCAACTACTCATGAAAAGTCTCCATAGTCTTGTATAGCGGCATCAAAAGAGATGTAGCCGGCATTTAAGTCAGCAGAGATTGCTTGGCGGGACCGTTGTTTGGGATCCCCATAGCCTCCGCCGCCTGGTGTCTCGAGCCGGAGCCGCATTCCTCTTTTCAGCGGAATGCCAACGATTTTTGAAGCCATGGGAGGAATGTTTCGGTCTTCAGCACCTTCTACATCATAAAAAAAGCGGTTCGGAGCTGCAGCTTTGCCACCAAGAACACCTGGTGGAGATGTTCTTGCACGCTCTCCAAAAAGGAATGCGTGGGCGCTTTCTTCCAAGAGCTCAATTTCATAGATCGCTCCAAGCCCACCTCGATGTTTGCCTGGGCCGCCAGAATCAGGCCGCAGTGCCCATTGTCGGAACACAATTGGGTAAGCTGCTTCGAGAATTTCTAGCGGGGGGATAGTTGCTGTGGAGATTGGTGCGTTGCCGTGTTGGAGCCCATCTTCATCAAATGAACCTCCGTGGCCGCCTCCAAAGAATGAAAACATGACCCAGGGCGCGCCAGTCTTGGTTCTCCGCCCCGCAATAGAAAGAGCATTAATCGTGCCGTAGGCGCAGCCATTGGTTCGTTGAGGTGCGGCTTCGGCGATGGCTTGGAACACGAGATCAATTAAGCGCAGAATGGTTTCGGTGTAACCGCCCACAGGTTTTGGCGAAGTGGCGGCAAGGACAGAGCCTTCTGGAATAATTACTTCTATAGGAACCATGGCGCCTGCATTAGCCGGAATTTCATCAAAGACGTGCTTCATAGCAACATAGCAGGCAGCATGAGTTGTTGCTTTTGAGATATTGATGGGGCCGAGGCAGGAACTAGCTGAACCGCTGAAGTCGAGTTTCATGGTGTCGCCGTTTACGGTGATTTTTAAACACAATTTCAATGCTTCATCGACCACGCCGTCATTGTCCATGTAGTCGATAGCAGCAAAGACACCATCTGGAAGTCGTGCAATTTCACGCCGCATCAGCATCTCTGCTCTGTCTTTCAGGGCCATCATCGCACCGTCAATAATATCGTCGCCATATTCGTCGAGGATTGCGTGAAGGCGCTGGGCCCCGAGATTTAGAGCATTAATTTGGGCGTTGAGGTCACCATAGAGGCTCAATGGTAGACGGGAATTAGCTTCAAGCATTGCTTGAATATCTCGTTGGTATTCCCCTTTGCGGAAGAGTTTAACTGGTGGGCAAACGAACCCTTCTTGAAACGCTTCTGTCGCCGCTGGGTTATAATTTCCTGGAACTGCTCCACCCACGTCGTGCCAGTGTCCTACTGATGCAATCCAGCAGAAGACCTTATTGTTGCGGTAAATTGGCTGCACCAAACGAAAGTCGGAAAGGTGAGTGCCTCCATCCCACGGATCGTTGAAAATATATACATCGCCATCCGCCAGATCATTATCGCTAGCTGCCTTTTCGATAACGGTTTTTACTGCGAAGGCCATAGCGCCTACGAATATAGGCAAACCAGACTTGCCTTGGGCTAGGGTTTCGCCGGTACTGCGGTGGTAGATTCCATGAGATGCATCATGCGCTTCGGCAATAATTGGATTGAATGCGCTTCGGAAAAGCGTTGCATCCATTTCATCGACTATTTGCTCTAACCGGCCGTTCAGAACTGCCAGGGTAACAGGGTCAAGGGTTGTCATTTGGCAAAGTCTCGGTTTGAGGTCTGATAACTCGGCTTTTGTGGTGTCATTTGCCTTCAAGGAGGCTGTCAGCAACTAAAGTTTTTTTTAATCAAAGACCGATGGCAGTTTTCTTAAAGATAAGTCAATACAATGAATACAGCGGTGTTGTCGCCAAATTAAGTCTCACGTCTGCGCTCACTGTGATATTTTTCATATCTGAGGGCAAACTGGATTTAACGAAAGTGATTTGACAGCAAATCAAGGTTACATGTCAGTGTCTTCGATGAATAACCACCCCACTAAAGGTCTGGATTAGGTTCGGACAGGTCGGCGACAGCCTGACATATTTGGCGCAGGTCACTTTCTCTGGAAAGGCGATGGTCACCATCTTTTATTAGTTGAACACGCGCCTCGTTTGTTTCGATCTGAGCTAAAATTTTAAGAGACAGTTCCCAGGGGACCGCTTCGTCTAGCATGCCATGGAGGAGACGTAGCCGGCCCTTAAAGGTCATTTTCTTATCGAGAACTGTTCTGCGATTTCCATCATCTAAGAGAGCTTTTGTAAACACGTAGGGTTCAGGATCATACTGACTTGGCCGATAAATTCGACCATCACGATTGAGGAGCGCTTTGTCATCGGCTGAGAGACCGTCATAGAATCCACGGGTGAAATCAGGTGCAGCCGCAATGCCTACTAGGCCAGAGACGCGGTTTGGTAATGCAAGGGCAGTGAGCAGCATTAGCCAACCACCCATGCTGGACCCAACAATTATTTGGGGACCTTCGGTTAATCTCTCTATTACGAGTTGGGCATCTGAGGCCCAGTCGCTCAAAATCGTATCCTCGAATTTGCTTGAAGATTTTCCATGTCCGCGGCAATCAAAGCGGACATAAGCCTGACCTCGTTCGGCGCAGAATTCGTTAAGACGTTCGGCCTTGCCGCCGTCCATGTCTGAACGGAGGCCATGTATGAAGACAACGCCAGGAAGATCATTCCGCTTGCCGTGACTTTTCCGGTAGGCAATATACCCACCATCGGGTCGATTTATATGCTCTACTGATGTCAGCCCGGTCATGGTCATTATTTGGGCTCCAAAGAGGAAGTGGAAATGATGCATCAAGGCACCATGCCGATCCGCTTCGCATACTCTAGCGGCACTCTTGGACTGAACCAAGCGGAACGGTCGGAAATACGAAATTCGTTCTTTGCGCTTAAACGAGCTCCTGTCATCGTTCAGGCGATGCCGTTGATAGATGCTGGCGGTGCCGAGGCAACGGCATTATGGGCTGCTGAGGTGGTGGCTATAGCAGGAGGTCGCTCTATAGTTGCATCTGGGTCTGGGCCAGCTGAAAGACTAAAGAGGTTTGGGGCTCAGCATTTGACGGTTTCCCTCGAGCGAAGTGGACCTTTAGCGGTCAGCAGTAACATCTCCCGGTTGAAAAAATTAATCGAGGAAACAAAAGCAGATATATTACACGTCCGATCACGTGAAATTGCATGGGCGGCTCTGCAAGCTGCTCAAGACAGTCGGTGCATGGTCGTTACATCATGCGGTGATGATAATGTCTTCTCCAATGTAATTAGAGACGCCGGGTCACTAGCAGACGGGGACTGCATCGTGGCAGGCTCGAACCACGTAAAAAACCTAATTAAGAATGCTGATATAGAAAAAGGTCAGCGCGTTGCTGTCATCCCAGATGGTGCAGATCTGACACATTATTGTGCAGAATCTGTTTCTGCAGAGCGTCTAGCTCACATAGCGCGAATTTGGGGCAATTTAGAGGAACCATCCCCTATTATCCTAGCCCCTGGCGACATTGGTTCCCTGCGCGGGCAAACTGAGCTTGTGCGAGCGCTCGCAATAATCACTCAAAATGAGCCCAGATGTTCTGATGTTACACTCATTCTTGCCGGCTCTATTGGTAGAAGTGACCCATATGCCAGAGAATTAAGCCGTCTTGTTAGTAATTTTGGTCTTAAAAATCGGGTTTTTATTGCTGATCAATTGGAAGATCTGCCAGCCGCGATGTTAATGGCGGATCTAGTGGCTTCTGTTCCAAATCAACCTTTGGGGCAGGACACATTTGCTGCTATGGCGGCTGCTCTTGGAAAGCCTGTTGTAGGCTCATACCATGGTGCTACCGCGGAAACAGTTGAGGATAATGTGACGGGGCGTCTTTGCTCTCCAGTTAGGCCAGACTCAATAGCAGCTGCTTGTACTGATATTCTTACTCTCTCTGCTGCCGACAGAAATACCATGGCAAGGAATGCGAGATTGAGAGCAGAAAAACTTTTCTCTGCCCGCAAAAGTGCGCTAGCTCTTTCCCGTCTATACGCAGCGCTTCTTACCTCTTCAGAGAACAATCTATGATTAAAGATGAGTGGTTACGCGTTGACAGCTTAAGATCGCACGCTAGTTTGCGGCCGCTTATTGGTTGCAAAATAAAATGAGATCGACATGCCGAGCAATGCTGAGTCCGAAGCAATGATTGAGGTGATCCTCCCTGATGGCGCTAAGCGTCAGTTGGTGTCAGGCTCCACTGGGACTGCTCTCGCCACAAACATTTCAAAGAGTCTGGCTAAAAAGGCCATTGCAATTAAACAAAACGGCAAGCTTGTCGATCTTGCCCTTGAGTTAACGGACGGGGCAGCAGTTGAGATTATCACGATCGATTCGCCTGAAGCTTTAGAGCTCCTGCGTCATGATTGTGCGCACGTGCTTGCTGAAGCTGTGCAAGAACTTTTCCCAGGGACCCAAGTCACTATAGGTCCTGCAATTGAAAATGGTTTCTACTACGACTTCGCCCGAGAACAACCGTTCACCCCTGACGATCTCGAAATAATCCAAAAAAGGATGAAAGAGATTATCGACCGAAATGAAGCGTTCATTCGGGAAGAGTGGGACCGGCAGGAAGCAATTAAATTTTTTGAGAGTAAGGGTGAAGTTTATAAGGCAGAACTCATCCAGGACCTGCCTGAGAGCGAGACAATTTCTATATATCGGCAGGGAGAGTGGCTGGACCTTTGTAGAGGTCCTCACATGCCATCAACGGGCTGGGTGGGTGCGGCCTTCAAGCTCATGAGCGTTGCAGGTGCCTACTGGAGAGGTGACCATAGAAACGCGATGTTGCAGCGGATCTACGGCACTGTGTGGCGGTCTGAAAAAGAGTTAGCTGCGCATCTGACAATGTTGGAGGAGGCAGAAAAGCGGGACCATCGTCGGCTTGGGCGAGAAATGGATCTTTTTCATCTTCAGGAGGAAGCAGCGGGATCTATTTTCTGGCATGCCAAAGGTTGGACGCTTTACCGACAAATAGAGGCTTATATGCGCCATCGTTTGGAAGGTGCGGGCTATTTTGAAGTGAAGACCCCGCAGCTTGTTGATCGCGCTCTTTGGGAAGCTTCAGGCCATTGGGACAAATTCCGCGAAAACATGTTCACAGCTGAGACGGAAGATGAACGTATACTCGCGTTGAAGCCAATGAATTGCCCATGCCATGTCCAGATTTTCCGGCAGGGTCTAAAATCTTATCGCGAATTACCGATGCGAATGGCTGAGTTTGGTTCCTGCCATCGCAACGAGCCTTCAGGGTCCCTGCATGGGATTATGCGGGTAAGGGCTTTTACCCAAGATGATGCGCATATCTTTGCAACAGAAAATCAAATTACAAGTGAATGCAAAGAGTTTTGTGATCTTCTTTTATCAATATATGAAGATTTTGGCTTTACAGAAGTGCGGGTAAAATTTTCTGATAGACCAGATGTTCGTGCTGGAGAGGACTCGGTTTGGGATAAGGCAGAGACGGCTTTGATGGATGCTGTGAATGCCTCCGGTCTCGAATTTGAGTTGAACCCGGGCGAGGGTGCATTTTATGGACCAAAGTTAGAGTTTGTACTTCGTGATGCTATTGGTCGCGATTGGCAATGTGGCACTTTCCAAGTGGATTTTGTGCTTCCAGAACGATTAGGTGCAACTTATGTAGGAGAGGACAGCCAGCGACACACCCCAGTAATGCTCCATCGAGCCATACTCGGATCTTTTGAACGTTTCATTGGGATCCTAATTGAAAATTATGCAGGACGATTACCTATATGGTTGGCGCCAGTCCAAGTCACTGTCGCAACGATCGTATCTGATGCTGATCAGTACGCACGCGAGGTCTTTAATCAACTTAAGGCTGCAGGAATACGAGCGGAAATTGACCTTCGTAATGAGAAAATTAATTATAAGGTACGAGAGCATAGCCTTGCCAAGACACCGATTATGCTAGTTGTTGGCCGCAGGGAAGCCATTGAAGGTACAGTGGCAGTTAGGAAGCTAGGCGTCAAAGAGCAAGAAACTCTTGCACTTTCAGAAGCTATTAGTAGGCTTCAGATTGAAGCAAAGATGCCGATAGGCCTATAGCAATTTGTTTAGAGTAACTCTGTTGACGTGAATGCTCTCGAAAGCTATCAGAACGGCAGAGTTCTGGTATTTTAGAGAAAAATTTTATAAGGAGTTTGTTCCATAGCGCGTCCCCATATGCAAGCGCCGCCCCCCAAAGACGGCCCCCGTATCAATGACATGATCGACGTCCGCCAAGTCAGGCTCGTTGGTGCTGATGGTGAAATGGTCGGCGTGGTAAGTATTCACGCAGCTCTGGAAGCAGCCGACGAAGCAGGTTTAGACCTTGTAGAGGTATCGCCGAACGCAGATCCTCCTGTGTGCAAGCTTTTGGATTATGGTCGCTTTAAATACGAGGCTCAGAAAAAGAAAAATGAGGCCCGGAAAAAGCAAAAGGTAATCGAAGTTAAGGAAATTAAACTTCGACCTGGCATAGAAGATCACGATTACTTTATTAAGATGAAGGCAGCCCGGAAGTTTCTAGAAAATGGGGACAAGGTTAAAGTCACCATGCGGTTCCGCGGGCGTGAATTAGCTCATCAAGATATAGGCGCAAGAGTTTTAGATAAGGTCAGAGACGAGCTGGATGAGGCTGCTAAGGTTGAGCAGATGCCAAAAATGGAAGGCCGCCAGATGGTTATGGTGGTTTCGCCTCGCTAACTTTGGCTTAACTTTCCTTTTCCTAAAAATTCGTTTGGTTTGACGCCAAGTCTGTCTTCCAGACACGATGAAATCGGTGTGTCATGTAACTGGTGGCCAGAATTGGGGCCACCAGATTTACAAGTGGCACTGAAAACAAGAAAGTCAGTAGTATCCCGTCCCGTAAATTCTGACTCGAATGTTGTCTTCGAATTGCTTTAAGTTCTGATGGCAAAACCCGTCTTAAAGCTATCAATTCAAAATACTCTCTGCCCAATAAGTAACCGTTGACCAGAAAAAACGGTATGGGTGCAAGAACTGGAGCTATTAGCAGGAATAATAACCAAAAACCCAGCAACAACAGGTTCAAAGCTAATGCTACCGTCGCGAACCGAAAACTTGCTGTTATTATTTCTTTAAGGCGTTGTAGCCGACATGGTTGCAGGTGCGAATAATACTTTGTTTCTACCGCGTCGACGACATCGTCTAAGAAGAATGCCTGCAAAGAAACAGCGATAGCAGGAAACAGAGATATTCCAATTAGAACTGTAAAACTGTCGATCAAAAATCCTAATGCACCATTGAGAAACTTTAAATAGGACGAGCTGAAGTTCCAATTGTTCAATCCCAAGCTATCGACTAAATAGAAGCCAAAATAGATTAATGACCCCAGCATTATCGTTGCAGCTACAACACTAAGCACTAGTGGCCGGAGGACCCGTCTATCGCCTATCTGGCTTATTGCTCTTGCTAGGTCATTTAACATGATCTGGAAACTCTAAATTTGCATTTGTCAGGGAAGAAGAGGTGTAAGAGTTTGAGCTCTGCGTTCTCGCTTGGGTCGGAACCTGTTATCCTTCTTTATAGACAGAATTTAAAACCTGAAAGGATTTGCCCCCATGGATCATAAGGCCCTCGACGTTATCGCTATTGGTAATGCGATAGTAGATGTTGTCGTTGCGGTTGATGATGCATACCTGGCAGCTCAAGGGATACCCAAGGGCGGTATGACCTTGATTGATATGGAACAAGCTGAAGCCATTTACAAAAGTTTAGAAAAGACAAATGAAATTTCTGGTGGTTCAGCAGCCAACACCGCTGCTGGGATAGCGTCTCTTGGTGGCAAGGCATCTTTTATCGGGCGTGTACGTGACGACAAACTGGGACACAATTTTGCTGAAAGTATTCGAGCAATAGGAGTTCATTACGAAACCTCACCCGCAAAAGAGGGAAAGGCCACCGCCCGCTGTTTCGTTTTTGTAACACCCGATGCGCAACGAACGATGATGACCTTTCTGGGTGCCTCGACAGAAATAGGCCCTGACGATGTTTCAACCTCAGCTCTAAAGCAAGCTGGCATTCTTTATATTGAAGGATACCTGTGGGACGCTGATGGGGCAAAGAAGGCAGTTTTGAAGGCTATTCATGCAATAAAAGAAGTGGGCGGTCGTGTGGCATTTTCCGCGTCTGATAGTTTTTGCATCAGTAGGCACCGTGCAGAGTTTCGTGACCTTTTAAGGAATGATGTCGATATTCTGTTTGCTAATGAGGATGAGATCACCTCTTTGTATGAAGTTGATGATTTTGAGGATGCAACTAAAGCCGTTGTCCGGGACGTTGGCATTGCTGCTTTAACCCGAAGTGAAAAGGGATCAGTGATTATCAGCCGCTCTGAACGACTTGTCTCCCCAGCACTACCAGTTGAGCATGTTATTGACACAACTGGTGCTGGTGATCTTTTCGCCGCCGGGTTTCTTTTTGGTCTTTCGAAAGGGCGCCGTCTTGCGGATTGTGCAAGGCTTGGAGGAGTTGCGGCGGCTGAGGTGATCTCTCATTTTGGCGCTCGCCCGGAAAAATCCCTTGCAGATTTTGTCCAACTTCACGGTTGTTAAGAGGAAGCGCTTCTGCACTGGGTCATGCGCGATCAGGGTCTTTCCATCCTCTGGTCTTTGCTTGCTAAGCATCGTTTTTGCGCATTACTTCAAACACATGCTCGGCCTGCATTCGCTGGCTTTGATGGGGGTAGGGCGTGATAATCTCCGGTGAAGTAAAAAATTTGATCCAGCTTTATTTTAGGCCAAAATTGCTTCTGGTCCTAACGCTCGGCTTTGCAAGCGGCTTGCCATTACTTCTAACTGGCTCAACGCTGACTATTCGCTTGCGAGAGGCTGGAATTGATCTTGCCGCGATAGGATTATTTTCGCTAGTTGGGATTCCATATTCACTAAAATTCATTTGGGCGCCTTTGCTCGACCGATTGCCGTTACCAATCCTGACCAGGGTTTTTGGTCGTCGGCGAGGATGGATGTTAGCCGTCCATTTTCTACTAATCATTGCGATTTCAGTAATGGGTTTGATTCCACCGACCGATACCTCGATCTGGTGGATTGCTTTTGTTGCGATTGCTGTCGCATCTCTTTCGGCGACTCAGGACATAGCAATTGATGCCTATCGGATAGAAATTCTGGATGAACAGGAATACGGAGCTGGTGCAGCAATGGCTGTGTATGGGTTTCGCGTTGGCATGTTAATGTCGACAGTTGGAACCCTCTATCTGGCTGAATATTTAGATTGGGGACTAGCGTATGTTTTAACAGCTTTGACGTTGTGCGTTGGCATCATCGCTATTCTTTTAGCTCCAAGCCCTAAGAATGAGCCAAAAGTCACAATTTCAGGCTCTCTCTCGTCAATATTCGGTGAGACTTACTGGGCGCCATTAGCCGAATTTAGCCGAAGGGATGGCTGGATAGTTTTATTGCTTTTTGTGCTTCTTTATAAGTTTGGTGACGCCCTATTGAGCCAGATGATGGGCGCTCTTTTCGTAGATCTCAATTATGATAAGTCGACTATTGCCAACATGGGTAAGCTTTTTGGCTTCTGGGCAATGATGGTGGGCATATTCGTTGGTGGTTTGTTGGTTGGTGCACTTGGTCTTGGTCGAACCTTATTAATTGCGGGTGTCCTCCAAGGTTTGTCTAACTTAGCTTTTTGGCGCCTAGCAGTCGTTGGGCAGCAACACTTAGCTGCCGGCGAGGGGGCAGATGCTAGTTTGCTGGGATGGGTCGTTGGCATTGAAGCGTTTGCGGGAGGACTTGGGCAGACGGCATTTATAGCTTTTCTCATGCGTCTCTGCGATCCGCGGCACACGGCAGCTCAGTTTGCGCTTCTAACCTCGATTATGGCCTTTTCACCAAAGGTTCTGGTTGCACCAGCTGGATATTTAGCTAGTGAGCTTGGTTGGGCTAATTTCTCGTTAGCAACGGCTGCGGCTGCAATTCCAGGTATTCTATTGCTGATTTGGCTTTTGATTTCATACCCTGACACCTGGCGTACTCGCGTGACTTCCATAAAGGAACCTGGTTTGGAAGTTTAATGTTCAGCAAGGATTCACGACATGGCAATCGATCCTGTACAGGAACGTCTCTACAACATACGTGCCGCGATTCCCGACCATATGAGCGTTTTTGCAAACTGGCGAATGTGGTCTGATGCCTATAGACAAGAACGTCCACAAGCAAAACTGGATTTAGCCTATGGCAAAAAATCCCGGGAAACGCTTGATTTCTTCCCTCCAGTTAGACAAAACCCGTCACCGTCGCCGCTGGTGGTCTTGATCCACGGCGGCTATTGGCAGGCGATGGACAAACGTGACAATAGCTTTGCGGCGCGCGCCCTTTGCGATGCTGGTTGTTCTGTAGCGGTGCTGAACTACACCTTGTGTCCGGCGATCACTCTTGAAGGTATAGTGGATGAAATTCAACGTGCCTCCCTCTGGCTTTGGCACAGAGCCGAAGACCTTTTGTTCGCGCGCGATCATATGTATGTCGCCGGTCATTCTGCAGGTGGCCATCTGGCAGCGATGATGGTCTGCACGCCATGGAAAGCGTTCAACGCTCAAGCGCCAGAACAAGTGTTCAAGGGAGCCTTATCAATTTCCGGCATCTTCGATTTATCTCCGTTAACGAAGACCACGATCAATGATAATGTTGGTATGACGCCGCAAAGCGCCCGTGAACTGAGCCCGGTTCATCAGAAACCGTGCGGTGGTTTACCATTTATTGCGGCGGTTGGTGCAAATGAGAGCGCTGCATTCCATGAACAAGCAGACCATCTCAAGCAAGCCTGGGCCCACACAGATGTTGAAGTGCGGTACATGAGAATACCGAATAGCCACCACTTTCAAGCTTTTGAAGCCTTAGCCAATATGAACAGCGATATCTTTAAGGCATTTTATGAGCTCGCGTTTCGTCGGAGTGGGCCTCATGGCAAACTTTGACTGTCGGGTTAAATTTCCACAACGACTCTATCGTATGCGGTATCGCTTTGAATGAAGCCGCCAGAAATCAGAGCAGATTTAAGACGAACGAAGCCATCAACAGTTATTTTAGTGTCTGATGGCCAAATGTTGAGCCGCTGGTATCGGCTGATAGCCGCGGCAAGCAAGGGTTCATCAAATTCTTGGAACCATGCCTTCACTTTGGATGCGGCTTCCTCTGATTCCATGCTGTTTATACGAGCGAGAGATAGGCTAAGGCCCCTTAAAAGGGCGCTAACAGCGGTTGGCCTTTTTATTACAAAGTCGCGAGACCCATAAAAGCTTGTAAAGGCAAGAGGGCCACGTCGTGCGCCCACAGACAACACACTCCCGGTACCTTCAAACTCTGCTTTTGACCCCCATGGCTCAAAGGCTAGGACGTAGTCAAAGCGACTATTTGCTAACCCTTCAAGGGCATCGATTGGATTAACCGGGTCGGTGAGTTCGATTGATGTTGGGTCAAAACCGAGCCGGCGAACGTCTTCTTGTAATAAAAGCCAGGGGGTTGGTGCCTCGGTTGCAACAGCAAGTCTCCTTGTAGGAAGGTTTGCTATCGTGAAATCTGGATCTGGCTCTGCACCGATTATCAGAAAGGGATCCCGCTGCACAGCGAGCCCAAAACACACAAGATTACTGTTAGTGTTGCGATCGTGATCTCTCATAACGCGCATCGGGCCGCCCCAGGCAATTTCAACGCGACCAGCTGCAGCGCCAGCCAGAGTTTCTTCTCCAGAGGGAGAGAGTGACGCTAGTAACTCCACTCCCGCTTGCTCAAAGAGGCCCTCGGCAAGCCCTATGTAGAATGGTGAGTAAACCAGGCCGCGGAGGTTTTCGTATGCTATTACGCGCTCCATTGTTGCACCCCTTTGATAA
>Ga0222714_10004583_pt1 | contig 13443 bp, 4 predicted proteins | sample C33_3DmetaG_FD_165048 | JGI IMG/M metagenome (GOLD analysis project Ga0222714, IMG submission 165048) | Estuarine water microbial communities from San Francisco Bay, California, United States - C33_3D | ecosystem: Environmental > Aquatic > Marine > Unclassified | place: USA: California... | reverse complement strand
CTAAATCTTTTAACCCGCCGGAAGACTGGCTCATACGAACTACTCTATCTGCATACTTAACAGCAGTAGCCGTATCAGAAGGATCAGCTTTTAACGCTCTATTGTACGCAGCCGTCCATACAGGAATGTCTACAGTATAAAATTGAACGTGTGCAATTGCTTCCATAGCAAAGCGCTGCCCGCGTGAATACAAGCCTTCTTTACCTGTTAATCTGCGCAGAGCAGCTGCTATCTCACGATCTAGATTTTGCCTTCTAGCACGCATCTCAACGGACACTTCTTGAACAAAACGCACATGATCAGGAATAGCAGCGGATATCATTCCAGCTGCAATGTCTTTTTGCACAGCCGCTAAAGTTATCGGTCCGTAAGTAGTGTCAGCTGCAATACGATCTACACCATTAATAAGACCTAAAGTCTGCATACCTAATGTGCTGTAAGAGAAACCTAGTACAGCTATGGTGGTGTTGCTTTGCAAATGCACTAGTAGTTTTTGGATAATATCTACAGGTGGACTGTCATTGCCATTAGAAGCAAGTGCAGCAACCCACTTTAATAATTGATCTGTATACGCAATACCTACTTTATCCTCGAGCTCCGCTCGAATAGTACGGTCACCTAATATCTTATTGGCATTACGAACTGCACCATAATGCGTAATGAAGTGGATAGTATTATCCATACCTAAAGCTAACCGACTTATGTCTAGATCTACTGGAGCAGCATAACCAGTACGAGCTTTAGTCATGGAACTATTAACAGATGCCCTACCGGTCTCAGCTTGCATAAGCTCAAGTGCAGTTTTTTGATTAAGCTCAGCAGCGGTGCCGGGAACAGTGCGGTCGTACATCATAGGGAAGTACCCGCCCTGGATATCGCCATAGGGAGTAGAAACGATACGCGGCTCAACACGATCTGGAGATACACCGTGTTCTGCCCGGTATATCTCTTCTACTGCAGGGTAAAGTTTTTCAGCATGACGCCATACACCTTCAACCAAAGCCCACTCTTCTCTAGTTAACTGCTGTAAAGCTTCATCAATCAATTGCTCATTAATATTCCAGCCTGCGCCTGGCACGTTGGTGTCAGGGTCACCGCCCATACCTCGAATAAGCTTATCGAGGTTACTTGCATTACCAACGTTTAACGCCAGCATGATTAAACTACCGCGCGTCATCTTTAAACCTGGCCTGCCAAGGCGGCCTACATCGACACGCTTACCAAAATTTCTGCGCACGTTTCTAGGAAGGTCAGCAAGCAGTTGACCAATTACTTGAGAGACTTCCTCTTGCAAAACATATTTATTAGCGGCGGCTTTGTTAAACGGCTCGTAAATAGTTTGATGCCATACGCCAAGAGGCTTACCATCAAGGGCTTCAAGTAAATTTTCTATTTTTAATAACTGTGCGTCAGCACTAGCGAGTATAGATGCGGGTTTATATCCAAACCCAGCATCACTAGTGGTAGCACCTTTATCTCGTAAACGATTTACAAGAGCTCTATTTCTACCACCCAACGCTGCAAGTAGTTCAGCTTTAGCTAATTCTCTATCAACTTCAGCGTCACCTATACGGATCTTCTTAGCTGCGCGGCCCTGCTTCTCATAGCGCTGCACGGTCTCATGCAGCTCAAGGAAGTGCAGGTATTTCATTTTTCTAACATCGCGTTCAGCAGCTGTATCCAACAGCCAGGCAGGGACATCAAGTAAAGATCCATCCTCTGCCTGCTTGGCAGTTATAAACTCCTGGAGCGCTATGGTTTCAAGAGAGCGACCGCGCTGCCTTTGCGGGCCAACATCTAAATTAACGGCAGCAAGGATGCGTAAGATATTGTCTACATAAGAAGCTTCAATCGCGGGGAACTTAGCGCCACGCTTTGTAAACGTGCGCATATAACGAAACTTCTTCTCAACATCGCGCTGCGCTCTGATCGCTTCGCGTGCCATGTAGTGGCTCACCAGGCGCTGGAACTGCTGCCTATAAGCCTCGACCCTATCGCCTTTCTTTAAAGCTTTTGCTGCTAGTTTAGCGTGCCGGCGTTCAGCTAATAAAAACCTGTGAGGGCGTACTTGCTCTGACGGTAAGTCGAGGATCTTATTGCGTGCATACGCTCTAACAAATTGCTGTTTAAATGCTGGCTCTGTGGTGCGCAAAGCTTCTAGTTCAGCGGCCAGTATTCTAGCAGTCTTATCGCTGTATGCGCTGTGTAGTGCTTCCGTTTCACCACTGGTTTCTATTGAGCCGTGCTCGGCTTCCATGCGGTCATCAAGGCGAGCCTCAACAGCATCATTAAGGGGTATGTAGTCACCGAGTGCTTCTATCATCTCGTTAACGTCAGCGTACCCGTACTCCAATGCAATAGCGGCAGGCGACACACCGTCTGCTTCGTATATGGCTCTATTACCTACTCGAGGTAATGCAGTTATATCGATGCCTTGCTCTTTTAATAATTCAACTAGCGTAGCGCGATCCATACGATCAGCGCCTTCAGCTGTTAATCCGAAAACTAACTTATGCTCACGCTGATCCGCAATCTCAGCAGTAACTTCTGCGCGCATCTTTTCGCGCTCTGCGTTCCACCACTTAGTTCTAGCGCGTTTTAACTCTTTAATATGTTTAGCCAGGTGCTTGGCGCGCCTATCTATCCTGGTCTCGGCAAGCTGCTTTTGATAGTCAGCAAATTGACTTGGCGTTAAGCCTGCTTGCTCAGCGCTATCAAACAATGCTGCCAGCTCGTATTGGCCTTCTACTAAAGCAATCTCTTCATCCGCTGCCAACATCCGGTCCATGACCTGAGTGACTTCTGGAGAGAATTGCACGTCCAGCCTGGCACCAAATAATTTGGTGTACACCGACAACACCCACACTTTAAAGGCGTTGAATGCGCCCGCCAGGGAAAGGCTAGGTGCGCGGCCGGTAGCAAAATAATTTTCTACACCTCGAGCAAACTGCTCATGCATAGCAACGCTAAGGTAACGCATTGTGCCTTCGCCTCGAAGGTCACCCGCTCTAGCATAAGTAGCAACTTGCGCCTCAGTCATCTTCTGCAGCGCAGCCACAGCATCCTGATCTTTAGCTTTCTTAGCGCGGCGCACTGCTTCTTCACGCAGCTCGAGCGGCCTGCTGCCCCACCAATTACGGACTACATCCCAATCACGACCGAACTGCCCACCGACAGCGGCGGCATCGCCCTTTAATTGCTCAAGCCAGAAGTGCCCACTTTCATGCAAGAAAGTAGACACATCTGCTTTTTCAAATATCTGGATTAAATTGACCGGGTTACCGTCTTGGTCAGTTATTCTGTCGGCTGGGGTGAAGCCACCTCTTGGCCCTGCGTCGAGGGCTTGCTGCTCTAGCTCAGGCCGTCCAAGATCTCCTGCACGTCCGGGTCGTATGGCTTCTGTACCCCGCTCAGCAGCAGAAAGTTTTCCTTCGTAAGTGGCGTTCCCATCCGCTGCATCGCTCGTATCACTGGGTCTGATGTCGGCCCAGAAAGGGGCACCGACGCCCCCTGCAATGGCTTCGATTTTATTTCGCGCTTCATCGTCGGTGATTTTGCCATCTGTATACTCCTGCCAAACAGCATCTATCTTAGCTATGTTTGCTGTAGTTTTAAAGGTGTCTGTAAATAAAGTTCTAACGGCTTCCCATGTAATTGATTGCATCTGGCGGGCAAGTACACCGCGCTCTTCCGCTGCTCTCCGGTACGCCTCGGCGTGTATGGCATAAGTGCCCACAGCGCCTAGTGGTGCGGACTTAGGTGGTCCGCTCAAGTTCTGTGAAACCGCCAAAGCAGATCCGCCTAATGGGCGCAACTGCGCCGCAGCAACTGCGTGTGTGTCGATGGTAACGTCACCGTGCGGATTGTTGGGGGCTAAAATGTTGTTGTAGAAATTACGGACTTTATGCTGCGTACCTAAAGATGATGAAATATTTTCTGGAGAGGGGTCTCTTAGTATTGATACTGCTTTAGATATATCGCGCAGGCCGCCCCACCTACGTGCTTTTTTACTTCCATCAGCATTAGTTGGAGACGCAGTTAAACCACCTTCTGGAGTTATGCCTGTGTACCACCGGCTGTTATTTGTTTCGTCATACACCCGTATCCAGGCAGCTTGAAAGTAATCTCCCTCGGGAGTTCCATCTCCAAGCTCTGATAAAGTTTTACCTTCAATTTGCGCCCGCAGGTCCGCATAACCTTTGACGTTACCTTTCTTATCTAAGACAGGGTCACCGTTTTTATCACGTATAACCTCGGGGAAGATGCGATCCATAGTGGCCTGCATATCGGTATCCCAAGGGATATCCTGGCCGTATAAGAACGTATCGATGACCCGCTCACCCAGACTAACATTGGTAAACCAATCCATTTGAGGTGATAAAGCTGCCAGCACGCCAGCAACCTGGTTGTCCTCGATGCCGTACCGCTGCATCCACGCTTCAGTTATGCGCCGCGCACCATCATACCACTGAGATCCTCGGTCTCGATAGTCGTCACCATAAGTATCATGCAACCATAAAAGATTACCCTTTACCTCTTCTATATACCGCTCAACGCTTTCGGCGTCTGTCTCGTTTTCGTCGGGGCGGAAATTAGGGTAGCTATCAATAGCCGACCGCATTTTCGCCATATACACTGCATCATCTCGAATAGTGTCGAGACCAATTGTTGGCTTATCTTCTCCGGTGGGCTGCGTAGGTTGCCTAGTAGCGATGCGAAGAGGATGGTCTCCATCTTCTTGGAGTAAACTATCTTGATACAAGAACGCTTCAGCCTCACCAAACTGCGCATTCTTAGCTAGAACTAGTGGCCCTACCTGAATAACCTCATCGGCTGCCAGGACCGGCTGCTGTGTTTTGCGGTCATAGAAAAATGTATGCCGGCGAGGATCGTAACCAACCTGTGTCCACGCAGGATCATTGATCGCCTGCTCAGCCAATGCTTTTAGCTCTACAGGATCTACGCTCTGCAGCGTACCTTGGATCTGAGCAAACGGAGATTTAGTTGCTTCGCCTCTACCAACACGACCGGCTTTGGCTTCTGCAGGAGCGCCAGGCTCAGTAAATGAAACACCTGTAATTTGAGCCGCCGCTTCATGCGCAATAGGCTTACCTCGAGGATCATGAATAGTAGGAACCCACACGCCATATTGGGTGTACGCTGGGATATCTAAGCGAAGTCCTACTTGCTGACCTACAGCTTCCTGACCTTTACCAAGACGACCTACTTTGTTTGAGGCTAACGCACCTTGCATCTCCTCGACCGTTGCAGGCTCAGGGACGCTCTCATAAGGCAGCACAGGCTTGAACTCATCAACTACTGCCTGATACTGTTCTTGCGTTATCTCGCCTGCAGAGCGCTGCCTGGCGGCCTCTTCGAGCTGCGGTATACGCTCATCAACAAAACCTTTTTGTGCTTGCTCAAAGGTGACTTGTGGGCGTACTTCAGCCCGGCCAGTAATTTGTAAATTATCTTGCAGATATAAATTAAGGGCGTCGACAGGACGACCTGTTTCTTCTGTGAGGCGCACTGCTCGAGTAGCGTAGCGCTGGGCAGTCAGTAGCGCCATAACTTGGCTGCGCTCAGCATCATATACGCCAGTGCTTTGAAGCTGAGCAGCGACGGCGTCTTGAATAGTAATGACATCGTTAGAAAGTTTTTCGAGGGATTGATCATCAATGCTGGGCGACAATCTACCAAGAACACGTTTAGCCAGCGTTTCTGTTATCTGACCTTCAATATCTTCTTGCGTGTACTGCTCCGCTTCGTTAGCGGTCAGACCGGCAGCATCGTCAGTAGTGTGCTGCAGTAGTTGGGTAAACCCATCACTGCCAACAATGTGGCGAATATATGTTTCAGCACTTACCTGGACGCGGTCACCTTCAGCGGCAGCGCGGCGTACATCGACCGGATCTAACCCCAGGGTCTCGGACACGTTGCCGTCCTGGTCAAACTGTAAGAGCGCCCCAGCGTCTATGAACACATCGGGGCTACCATTTAACTCCAACCTTGCACCCAGGATCTCAGCTACAGAATTTAATTTGTTAACATCTACGCCAGCAATTTCATCGCGTACTGCTTCGCCTGTGCGCAACCACTGCTTGGCTGCTTCAACGGCTTGTCCTTGTCTAAAATCAGATACACCTGCAATAGTACCTTCCATAAGGATCTGACCTGGGTTCATCCCAAAAGCTGTTTCAGCAAGAGCTTCTTTAGGATCACCTTTACCGGTCGAAACTACACCAGCTATATACTCAGCACTACCTTCAACAAAACTTTGGGAGCCTGTTGCATATGCAAAATTTAAAGCAGCAGATTTATAAGGAAGTTTTTGCAACATTCTAAAACCGACAGCATTGCCGCCAGCAATAGTAAGACCTCGTAAGATTAAAGCTCGGTTATAAGCATCCACAGCAGCAGGGTCTTTCATATACGCAGTAAGACCCTCTTGCGTTTCCATATCATAGCCAAATTTAGTTTTAATTAATGCTCTAGCTTTTTCATCCGCGTTAAAACGCTCTTGCGTATAGGCACCTAGTGTAGCCAGGGTGATACCCGCTTGAGGACCGGCAGCAGCGGTTAGTGCAGCGGAGCCGGCAAGTATTAAACTTTGCTCACCTAAAATTTCTGTAGACGTTTGAACAAAGGCTAAAGGATCTTCAGCAATAAGCTCAATCATGCCGACCGTAGCGTCTGCCCAGTTATTAGGAAGCTTGTCGAACTTTTGCATGAACTCAGTAGCAGCAGGCGACATAGGAAGGTTTGCTCGTACCTTTTTAAAATAGGTAAACGCTTCTTCCATACCTTGCAAAGCGTCTGCTTGAAGTCGTGCAGCGTTCTCCGCAGAAAATCCTCCGGCACGGTTTACATCTAAAACAATACCAAGACCAGCGCCTAAACCCCTAACCCAATCTATAGGATTAAGGCCAGGGATGAGAGACAAATCATCAAATGCGGTTTCTTTAAACTGATCTATAAAAGCGTCTAAAGGTGTTTTACCGGCTGCCACAGCTACGCGGTATTTACCTTCTGAAATACGCTGCATTAACCCTCCCCACGCATTAGAGGGTCCGCGCTTTACAGAGTTTGCAAGAGCTTCAATGGCTCCATAAAAACCACCCTGCTCAACTAGCTGCCTAGCCTCAATGGCTTCTACAGTCATCTGTTCAGGATATAGTTTGGACATACCTATACGCTGCAGCGCTGCCAGGTGCCCCTCAGCTGCCAACACCGTAGGTATATCGCCTTTAAGGATGGCGGCCATCTCAGCATCAAGCGCAAGCTTTTTACGAGTGATCGTATCTTTATTTAAAGCTTTAACTATGGTGGGAAGTTTAATTAAATCTTGAAGATATTCTGGCGTAAGCTCGTCAATAACCTTGCCATTAATGGTGTCGCCATAAACACTTTTAATAACTTTTTTGATTGCAGCTTGATTGCTATCTATATCCCGCGTCAGCTCTACAGTTTGTAAAGCAGCCACAGTTAAAGGATCGGGTACAGCTTTAGTTTTAGCCGCCAAAGTGCCAGGCAAAGGTGTGCCAAAAATACTAAATTGCGGACCCTTCGTATCAACAGGAGGCCCTGGCTCTGGTGCAGGTGTAATCGGCCCGTCACCTACCCAAACTAAATCAGGGTCAATAATAGTAGGCTCTTTTTTAACAGGAGGCTCAACAGCCGGAGGAGCAACAGTAAGGTCAGTAGTTTCGCCGGTCCAAATTAAATCAGGATCATCGGCCATAAGAGTTGCTCCATCTTAAAAATAGATCAGCCAAAGGTACATCATTAACAGCATTTTTTGTATTAAGAGCGTTTATAATCTTCCTAGCCTTCTCTAAATTATGTGTTTTGTTTCCAGTTTGTTTAGCTATGTATTCAATAAAACTAGGAGCATAACCTGAGTCTATAGCAAGCTGATAAATATCATCCATCTCACGATTTACATCGTTAAGATCTTTTATAGGATTTTTATTTAAAACGCCTGCTACACCGTCCACAGTAAATTTTTTGTCGCCTAATTCTTCGCGGATCTCTTTAATCTTGTCTGCGCTAGTATCAAACAAAATACTTAAAGTGTTATAATTATTAGCGGTGCCTTTTAATACGGCACTGTAGGGATTAAAATCTTTATTACTTAATTTTGCCTGCGCTGCTAAATCATAAATATCTGTACCAAAAAAGCCGCCGTCTTTTGTCTGCACAGAAACCATTTGAGCAGCAACGGCTTTTTTCAATTGAGCTCTATCAACAGGCTGTCCGGTCTCTGCCGCTTTTTTGTAAAAGGGAAGCATAACATCTGTGATGGCGTTTTTCGCAGCGCCAGGGAGAAGCTTCTGTAAATCAGCGTTTGAGTAGCCAAACTCTTTACGCAAGTAATCGGTAACATTTAAATTGGGATGCGCCTGCTCTTGTATAGTACGGGCAGCAGTGTCCGCTAAAGCTTTTAATTCGTTGTATTGTTCTAGCGTCACAAATTGAGCTAACCTAGAATTACCGACAGCAGCAACACCACCGGCAGGGTTATTCTTTAGAACCCTTTTTATAGTTTCAAAAACGCCGGGCTTTATATTTTGTCCTCCACCTGTAGCATTATAATTTTGCTCAGCTGCAGTTAACTGTTTTTGAGTCTGAATATTTCTAGTTTGTGCACCTAAAAAAATTTCAGTTGCAGTTCCTGGATTATTAAGCAACCAGGTAGGCACCTGCTTTAATAAGTCAGGGTCGTTGGGAGCTTTGTTATTAAAAAAGACTTCTCGAATATACAACTGACCTTCGTCATCAATTTGCTGCTGTTTCACAGCCGTGCGGGCACTGCTATAAATACTAAATTCGGTTCTTAATCTATCGCGTTTGTCAGGGTCAGTTTCTGCAGCCACAGCACTACTTAATGCAGCAAGTGTAGGAGGAGTGCCGTCCTGAGTGGTCTTACTACTCACTAAGGCAGCAAACTCATCCATACCCAAAAGGCGATTTTGAAAAGGAAGTATTTGAGATTGCAGCTGAGTATACGCTTTAGTTCCTGAACCTTTTTTAGCAGCTTGACTTACAATAGCGGCAGCGTCTCTAAGGTTGCCTTTAGCAAGCTGATCGGCAACTACAGCAGATATGACTTGCATTTCTACTTCTTGACTAAGAGCTTCAATTCGCTGTTTCGATTCTGGAGTGGTACCGGTCTCTCCTACTACAGCAGCCATACCAGTTTCAGTATCAGTAACTAAGCTGCGAATTTTATTAAGGAACGCGGGCTCTTGTAATAGTGCAGGTTTGTTGACCGCAGCTTGAGTTGCATTAATAAGACTAACTTTATTGGTCTCAGTTAAAACAGTTTTATAAGCTTCCTGACGCTGCCCTAGAGCAAAGTTAGTAAACTTATTAGTAGCCTGTTTAGAATAGATGCCTTTAACGGAAGTGTTATTTTCAAAAGTGAACTGATACTTATCAGTAACTTTAGCAAGATCTTCTTTGTATCTGTCTACTGAGTTGTTTAGAAAATCTAATTTTGCTTGACCGGTAAGGCTTTGAACCTGGGTAGTATACTCATTATCCAGCGCAGCTACTTCATTCTCAAGCTGCCTTAATTTTAAAGCGTCCTCTTGCTCCGCCTTTTTTACGGCAAAACCTACCACCTGCTCAGCAGCCTGGCCTACCTTACTTATGGAGCGCCCCATGCTGGCACCAAACATATCAGCATTTACATCTAAACGCAGCCCAGGCGCGCCTCGAGCTTCGGGAGCAACAGAGCCTACAGGCCCTGCGGGAATTGCTGGTTGTGGAACTCTAGCCATTACATATAGCCCCACGATTGGGAAGAAGAAGATGCGGCTGAACTAGTCGAGGTGGTTGAAGTGCTAGGAGTTCTACTGCTTAGTAACATAGCACTTTGACCTGCTGAAGACGCAAACGCCAGACCCGCAGATACTAAAGGTTTTTGTTGCTTGGCAGACAGATTAAACAAACCTGCTTGTAAATCATAATTCTCAGCCTGTAACTCAGCGTTTCTCTCTTCAATTGCCGTGTTACGTTTTATATGCTGTATGTCCAGCTCACCACCTGCAGCTAAATCTTGAATTAGTAAACTAGCGGTATCATCTGGAGACGCATCCACCAACAGACCAGAGCCAGCTAATCTAGCGCGAGCAGCACCTTTAGTGCGTGCAATTTGCGCGCGTGCGGCTGCTTCGTTCGCCTCGCCTACTTCGCGAATTTCTCTAGCATTTTGTAATGCCACTTCGGAATTGTAATCAGCAATTTTAGCTTGGTATTTAGCTTGCGCTTTTGCAGCGGAGGACTGCATATACGCACCAACACCAGAAGCAGTAGCAGCGACCACTGCAGCTACAATAGCAATCTCTGCACCGGTACCCATACTATAGCTCCTTCATAAGCGGATGGCCTGCTTGTCTAAAGCCAGAGCGAGAAAAGAGCAGAGCGCACTTCTCATCGTCTACGCCACCCGTAATGTCGAGATACATAAAGTTTGCGCCACGCGATCTAGACCAATCCTCAAACATACGAACTAATTTACGCAAAGCTAAAGCGGGTGCTAACCCCGGACCTTCGCCGTACATTAAGCACGTCCTGGCGGTAAACACGTCTATACTAAGATCCTGGACAATCTCACCGAATAACATGGCAATAGGTTTGTCGCCGTGCCAGGCCGCTTTAGAGAACACATCATCATAGCTAATTAATTCTTTTAAGATAAAAGAAATGCGGTCATGGTTAATGTTGTAGTTTTTAAAGTTACACCGACCATGGAAGCCTTCACCCAATTTGATAAGGGCTTCTGTGTCTGCTTCTATCACGTCTCGTATAATCATTAATTACCACCTACAACAACGTCTGGAATAATGGACAAGACCGTCATAGGTAAAGGATCTCGTTGTTGCAACACGATCTGTCCGTCCTTATTCCAAGACGGTGACATCATAACATCTTTATCGCCGGTAAGCCATTCGGGAGGTTGGCCATAAGATGGTGCTAACCCATATTTAAGTTCGCGCATGTGATCTAAGTCTGGGCCATACCAACCACCCAAGGATCTTTCAAACCGCACAGTAAGGCGGCCAATCTTTTTAGTCTTACCCTGGATACTGTCACCCAGCTGACCATTATCGATCCGTAAAGTCTTTATCTCAGCTTGATAAGGCAAGCCAACATGAATGCGACTTGCAGCTGACGGCAGGGTTATAGAGCCATTAGTCACAGTAAGATCTGCCTGCACCCTACCATTAGCAAGAGCTGTCACAGTCATGCCTTCAAGATGCCACAATCCGCCTATGGAAGAGAGTGCTTTACGCGCTTCTCCACCTGAGTGGTATGTGTTGAATAGCGTGCCATCGACATTGGTGCCTGCGTTAATTAACTCAAACGTGGTCGAGGTCACAGCGCCTACAGTGTACCCTGTGCCATTAACGTCAGTATCCAGGACAAAACCGCGAGTATAGGCGTCATCTGAAACTTTAATCCCTGCTATATCTACGGTGTCGCCTGGGCTAAGTCCGTGAGAAGTGGCAGTGGTGATAACCACTGGGTTAGTGTTGCTAAATCCTGTAATGGTTACAGGGTTATCCAGAGACAACCCACTATCAACAAAGAAGCTATCTTGTAAGTCATCGAAGTCGCGCGTGCTCATACGCTCAACCGTCTTTTTAGTAACGCCATTAAAGTTGCGCTCTACTACAAAGTAGGCAATATCTTCTTCATCTTCGCGAACACAGGCCACCGATTTAAAGCTACCTAGAGTACTGTGTGTCGACCATCCAAAAACATTTTGCTCACGCGAATATACTAACGACAAAACAATACCATCGCTGCGCACGCACCATAGAATACTGTGAGGCGCAATTCCAAACGACCAATCAACAACTGTATTATAATCGAATAAATGCCTGGCTAAGACGCTGAGGTCATTACCAGTGTAGCTATCCGTCTCAAATTTATAGCCCATATCGCGGACAACCTGGCCTGGCTGCATGTAGAGCACAATGTCACCAGCAATAATTGGCGGCAGCGCTACGGAACCAAAGTAAGACTGAGGCTCAATCTTCAACCCAGAGGGTGTGATGACGCCATCAACACCATCAACTGTCCACTCGCCGCCAGATGTCAACAGAATAAGCTGACGCAACGATATCATGTTAAGAATGGCATTCACCTGGCGAGACGCAATGGTAGCCGTAATACTGTCATCATCTTTTAGCGGGCTAGAAAAAGACATATTACTTATGTTTGCAGTTTGCGTCATATAGAACGTCTGCGGAGAATTAATTGTATTTGCAAAGATGCGACGCTGCTGATGATAGGTAACAGCAGACGGGTAGTTATCGGCACCCACAAAAGGGTTCTGTCCTTCAGGTGGACTATCTAAAGTGTCGGCTTCAATAAAATCATCTCTAAAAGAAGTGCTGCCAGCGCGACCAATAAAACCAAAGATGCCATTCTTTTCGCGATACACATTGTAATACTGAGCATTTGCCGCTGCCGTCCAGGTAACATTGTTATCCCAGTTAGTGGCAGCAGCGTTGGTTACAGTAGCGGTGTTAGACTGCAAGCTTTCTTCTAGCGTCTCTGCGTTAACAGCAGTAACAACGTATCTATAAGTAGTAGATCCTGTAGTGGTAGCAGAAGCACTAACACTAGTCGGAGCTGCTTGATCAGGTGCAAAGGTTAAGGTGGTTAAAGTCCAGGCATCATGATCAGTGCGTGTCAGATCTCTAGGTTCAAAAGAAGGATGCACTAGTGTCATCACATCAGCAGACTGCGTGTAATTAAGCTCCAAAATATCGGGGCCACTATAAGGCAGGGCTATCTCGTACACTTCCTGAGCAGACCCGCCAGAAGTGTATGCTGTAAACCCAGTGCTATCTAAAGCGTTACCAACACTGTCTTCCAAGGAAAATGTCGTAGAAGACAAAACAGCTTTAACGGTAAACGTCCGACCATTTAATTGGGTCATACCACCAATACTGCTGAGGTATACAGAATGCCCAGCAGTAAAACCGTGAGCGCTGCTAGTGGTAACAACGGCAGGATTAGCTTGAGTTACACCGGTTATAGTAGCAACTTTAGATGTGTCTAATACATAGCCGCCGTCTTTAATGACGCGCATGTAGTATGGACCCATCTCTAAAACATAAGTTTGCTCGGTGCTAAAAGAAAATGGGATAAGGCGGATATCACCTATACCCTTAGTAAACCCAATAAATTGCAAACCGGCACGATTAGTCATGCCGCCGTGTACTTGTGGAAATACGTTTTCGGCCTTTGCTACAGAGCTTCTGTATTTATCGATATCGACGCGACTACCAATGGCATCGGATACCTCGCCTCCAGAAAGACTAGACTGGACTATTTTAACCATTAGACGCGCGCCCTGATCCAGTCCGCATCCGGTGTACCCTCCTCAATCCCTTCGTTTGCATCTAACGCGCCGGCACTGGC
>Ga0222714_10004582_pt1 | contig 13445 bp, 14 predicted proteins | sample C33_3DmetaG_FD_165048 | JGI IMG/M metagenome (GOLD analysis project Ga0222714, IMG submission 165048) | Estuarine water microbial communities from San Francisco Bay, California, United States - C33_3D | ecosystem: Environmental > Aquatic > Marine > Unclassified | place: USA: California... | reverse complement strand
TCGGGTTCTTCAACGTCGATCATGACAGAACTCCCTATAAGGATTGGGGAGGCCCAATCCTTCGCACCAAGGTCGACCATGAGTTTACTTGATGCCGAACAAAACTGGGGCGTCGGGCAGAAAATGGGCGTCCCAGGCGCCAGCCAAGGCGTGCATGGCTTGGGGAACCGTTGAACCGGACAGTACGCAGGCCTTGGCGATGGGCCGAACGCAGGTTACCGTCGCTGTCATCAATAACCATGCGTTCACGACCATGTGGGACTGTCTGGCCCTCCGTTGACCGGGACCATTGACGAATACGGGCCCAGAGTAAGTGCGAGGGCTTAGGCCGCAGCCGACCATGAATGCGCATCTCGTCGATATGAATTGCAGCATGAAAAAAATGCTGAAGGCCTAGCCGTTTAACAACCTCTTGTGCATAGGCTCGGGGCGCATTGGTAATTAACCAGCGCTCACCCTTAAGTGACGCAAGCCTTCGTGTAAGACCCGGGTTTGGAAGGAAATAGTTGTCTAGCGTCTCTGTAGGATGTGTCTTTTCCAGAAAGTCTGCGGCATCAACCCCGTGATGAGCAACCAATCCCAAAAGGGTTGCCCCATAACGCTTCCAATAGCGGGTTCTAAGGGCCGAGGCCTGTTCCTCATCGAGGTTAAGCCTTGCCTGAATATAGAGCGTCATGCGGCGGTTGATTTCCTTCATAAGCCGCCAGCTTGCGTCATGCAGTGTGTTGTCAAGATCAAAGAGCCAAAGCCGAGACCCTCGCCCGGCCTGCCCAGTGAACGCTTTGCTGTAACGACGCTTATGAATCGGCATAAAGACCCAATCACACCTTCTCAGTGCGATCGAATCATGGTGCCTACGCCTTCAGCCGTAAGGATTTCAAGTAAAAGACTATTAGGTACACGGCCATCAATAATGTGAACCGAGTGCACGCCAGCCTTGGCTGCATCAAGAGCAGAGCTAATTTTTGGAAGCATGCCTCCCGACAAGGTGCCATCGGCAAAAAGGGTGTCCACCTCTTTGGCGGTCAGCCCGGTGATGAGCTGACCCTTGCGGTCGAGCACGCCGGGGGTGTTGGTCATAAGAACCAGCTTCTCGGCCTTTAGAATTTCGGCAATCTTTCCTGCAACAAGATCGGCATTGATGTTGTAGGTTTCGCCCTGGTTGCCCGAACCAATCGGCGCAATGACTGGAATGAAACCAGACTTCAGAAGCGAATAAACGATGTCGGGATCCACCTGCTCAATCTGGCCAACATGGCCAATATCCAGGAGTTGGTCGGGAAGGTCCGTTGAGTTGATCATGAGCTTTGAGGCACGAATAAGTCCGCCGTCCTGGCCAGTGAGGCCAACCGCCTTGCCACCCGCGTGGTTAATAAGCTCTACGATTTCTTTGTTCACCTTGCCGGCAAGCACCATCTCGACAATGTCCATGGTCTCGGAGTCGGTCACGCGCATGCCCTGAATGAACTCACCCTTCTTGCCTACCCGGCTTAAGAGTTCTTCAATTTGCGGCCCACCCCCATGAACCACCACAACATTAATGCCAACAAGCTTAAGAAGGACAACATCATGAGCAAAGCCGCGCTTCAATGACTCGTCCGTCATTGCATTGCCGCCGTACTTCACCACCACTGTCTTGCCATGAAACCGACGAATGTAGGGAAGCGCCTCAGCAAGAAGCGCTGCCTTTTGGCCAGCCTGAAGGATAGGCTCGGTCACGGTGGATTGGCGAGCGTCGGAGAGTTAGTCGCCGAACTGCTTTTGGCGAAGCTCGCGACGCTCTTGTGCTTCAACCGAGAGTGTTGCCGTTGGCCGGGCTAAAAGTCTTTGCAGTCCAATGGGTTCGCCCGTTTCTTCGCAGTAGCCGTAGTCCCCGGAGCCAATGCGGGCGATGGCCTGCTCTACTTTTTTTATAAGCTTGCGCTCTCGGTCACGGGTTCGTAACTCAAGCGAATGCTCTTCTTCAATGGTTGCGCGATCGGCAGGGTCGGGAACCAAGACCGTCTCTCGGAGGTGCTCGGTGGTCTCACCCGCATTGACTCGAAGCTCGGCCTCAAGGTTCTGAAGTTTTCGTCGGAAGTAATCGAGCTGCGCAGGACTCATGTACTCGGAGCCCGGCTGCGACAAGAGCTCTTCATCAGATGCGATGGGTTGTTGAACGACTTCTTTCATAACGCCTACTTTCTACAAAACAAAAACAACCAATGGATCTGCCCGTCGGAGTACGCTAATGGGCTTTGTATGTAAGCTTTAGAACAAACGACGATCCATTCCAGCAGGCTTTAAACCAGGCACTGCTGTAAACCTTTTTCGATTGTATCTCTGGGAAGGTCTCGACCAATAAAAACAAGCCGGCTTTCGCGAGCCTCTTGCGGCTTCCAGGCTCTGCCCTTGTCACCGCCCATGAGCATATGAACACCTTGAAAGATCATTTGATTATCGTGGCCTTTGAGCCAAAGAAGGCCTTTGTATCGAAAGAGTTGGGGCCCATAGGTCTGGGAAACAGCCGACATAAACGCCTCGAAACGGTCGGCGTCAAAGGGCCGGCTGGCCTTAAAAATAAAGGATGAGACGTCATCATCGTGATGGTGGTGCTGATCGGTATCAAGAAAGTCAGGGTTAATTTCAAGGGCCGCATTGAGATTAAAACCCCGAATATCCAAGATCGCCTCAATGGGGGTCTGACCAAAATGGACCTCGCCAATGGCGGCGCGGGGGTTCATGCGGGTAAGCCTTGTCCGAAGCGCCTGCACCGCCTCTGGGCTCGCCTTATCTGCCTTTGAAATAAGAAGGCGGTCGGCAAAACCCACCTGAGCACGTGCCTCGGAATGGTCACTTAACTGCTGCTCGCCGTGAACGGCATCGACCACCGTAATAATGGCATCGAGGAGGAAATGCTCGGCCACCTGGTCATCCACAAAAAAAGTCTGCGCAACAGGGCCGGGTTCGGCAAGCCCCGTGGTCTCTATCACAACGCGATCAAAGGCAAGCTCATTGGCCTGACGCTGCGACCGCAGCCGCCCAAGAATCTCCGCCAGGTCGCCGCGCACGGTGCAGCAAAGGCAGCCATTGTTCATCTCAATAATCTGCTCGGTCTGGTCGTGAAACAGAAGATCATTGTCGATGCTCTCTTCACCGAATTCATTTTCAATGACCGCAATCCGGTGGCCGTGGTCTTCGGTGAGGATTCGTTTAAGAAGCGTGGTCTTGCCCGCGCCGAGAAAGCCAGTAAGGATGGTGACAGGAATCATGACCCGATTGTGCCAAAGCCTTTGATCTTACGCCGGGCTCGTGGATGGGTCTGGTCGTAAACCTGGGCAAGTCGCTGAAAATCAAGGTGAGTGTAGACCTGCGTGGTTGTTATCTGGGCATGGCCAAGCAGCTCCTGAACGGCGCGCAGATCGCCACTGGACTGCAGAAGATGACTCGCAAACGAATGTCGCAGCATGTGCGGGTGCACCGGCTGCGAGAGCTTTAGCCTTTCGGCGGCTACCTGAACAAGACGATGCACGGCCCGACGATTCATACGCTGGCCTGATCGATCAATAAAGACTGGGCCTTTGTCAGGCTCAAGGTGCAGCCCACGAAGAACCCGTGCACGCAGCTCGAGCCAGACCTGAACAGCCTTAAGGGCAGGGGCGCCCACAGGAAGCCTACGCAGCTTATTGCCCTTGCCCACCACAACAATGTCGCTTGCCTGTAAGTCAAGCCATCCGGTCCAAGGGCCCGAGGGCTGGGTGTCAAGCCCAGTAAGCTCTGAGACGCGAAGCCCACAGGAATACAAGAGCTCAATGGCCGCCCGGTCGCGCACCACTGCCCATGAGGCATACCACGCCCGAGAGCCCATCGGCATGGCGTCCCAATCGTCCATAAGGTCACCTGGTTGCCTGGGCTCTAATGCGTTGGGGCCTTGGGCCAAGGACACAGCCTCCTCCACCGACAAGAGTTTGGGTAAGGGCCTGCCAGGACGCGGGGGTCGAAGGGCCTTTAGCTGGCCAAGAAGAAGGGCTGCCTGCGAGGCAGCACCGAGTTTGGTTTCTGCAAGCCAGCGAAGAAAACTTCGCCATGCCGCAAGGCGCCGAGCAAGGCTTGAGGGCTTGAGTCCAACGCCTCGGGCTTGAGCCAGATGAGCACGCAGCGCAGCCACGGGGCTTGCCTGCGCCGAGGTCTCCGTCAGGGCGGCCTTAAGTTCCTTCAGTTCGCGTTGGTAGGCAAGCAGCGTCTGGTCGGAAAACTGACGACTGCGCAGACTCTCTAGATAGCTCTGGACATGGTCGTCGGTCACGCAAAAGTACGCCTCAACCGTCTGCATCGCCCTTTACCCTCTTGAGCTTGACGGGCCGCGTAAGGGCCCCGCCAAGAAGGCAGGCACTTACTAGCTCGGCAATGCTTACAAGGAAATCAATGCCATGGTCCTGACTGAACCGGCCCGGGTCATCACTGGCCAAGACCATCAGCCCTGCGGCCTTTGGCGCAAGACCAGCCCTTAGCGGAAGCAGGGCAACGGAGCCCGATGGATTGATACCAAGGTCCTGCGATCCCGTTCTTGCACCCACCCCAATAAAACCAAGCCCGGCCTGGTAGGAATGCGCAGGAAGGCAGACCGGATGCGCAAGCGCCGTTGCCATCTCAATCAGTCGGCCCTGCGTCTCGTGATCGATCGCAAGTGCAGACAGAACCTGGCAATCGGGCTGAAGGCCACGGAAGACTTTCTCAAGCTCGGGCTGCCAGGTCACAAGCCTGACCAAGGGAACCGAAAAGGCCTGGGCGAGCCCACCGACCGACTGCTTCACCCGCAGACTCTGCGTTCGAGCCAACAAAAGGCTGCGAATCCAGCCCAAGAGCTTTTGATGAATCGCGTTGTTTTCTTCGACCACCCTAAGCAGTTGGGCCACGCGATCCTGTTGATGGCGAACCTTGACGCGCAACAGGGCAGCCTGCTTCTCGACCAAGGAGACCACCGAGCCACCCTGGACCTGATCGGCAGGCTCGGCCTCAATCTCAAGTTCAAAAAGAAGTTCGGGGTGGTCTCTGAGAAAACCAGGTCGCTGCAAAAGAAAGGCCTTCACCTGGTCATCGGTCATAGCTCAATCTCCCCAGAAAACACGGTGACAGCAGGCCCCGTGAGCAACACCGTGTTCTTTTCTAGCTCGGCATTTTCAGTGCGCCAATCAATGCGAAGAAGCCCCCCACGTGTCACCACCTGAACCGGCGTTTGATGGGCAAGGCGACCCTGCGCCAAGGCAGACACCGCTGCCGCACAAGCCCCTGTGCCACAGGCAAGGGTCTCGCCAGCACCTCGCTCGTAGACGCGCAGATGCAGGCAGTTGGTCTGCGGATCAAGACTTGCAAAGCCGGCATTCACCCCCTTCGGAAGTCGTGGGTGGGCATTAAGCCATCTGCCAATTTTCTCCACCGATGCTGTCTGCAGGTCATCAACCCATTGAACAAGATGCGGGTTGCCCATAGAGACAGGGGCTGCCCAGAAGCTTTTAAAACCCATGCCAGGATGCTCGGGCTCAAACAAATAAACCCACTGACCTTCATGCTGCTCGGCCTCAAGCCCCTCAACCTGAAGGGGAAGGGCCTTCGGATCGAACTGGGCCGGGCCCATGTCAACCGTGACACTGCCATCGTCATTAAGCATCGGCTCAATAAGGCCTGCAAGAGTGTTGACCTTAAACGTTTTGGCTGAGACCAGGCCCTTCTCGGCAACAAAACGCGCGAAGCATCGCGCGCCATTTCCACACTGCTCAACTTCAAGGCCATCGGCATTAAAAATTCGATAGTCGAATTGCGCCTCTTGCACAGACGGCTTGGCAACAAAAAGCACCTGATCGGCACCAATTCCGAACCGACGGTCTGCAAGCCTACGAATGGCCTCGGGACGCATCAAGGCATCAAACGGATTGTGGCGGGCATCAATCACAACAAAATCATTGCCTGCGCCGTGCATCTTGGTGAATTGAACTCGCATGGGCGCAATTATGGACGGTAAATACGCAGGCCTCCAGGCTAGCTGACCTGCGGCGGGGGCCTGCCGCGGTAACGGTTGTAACCCCAGAGGTACTGCTCAGGCGTAAGGGCAATCAAATCTTCGAGCTGGTGGTTCATCGCCTGGAGATCGAGGGCAAGACGATCTGGGTCCTCAAGAGGTCTCGATTCAAGCCACTGCCAGGGCTTAAATACAAGCGACCAGCCGCCGGGGCGGCGAACGGCGAGCACCCAGACAAGAGGTGCCCCAGTGGCCTGGGCCAGTCGAACTGGCAGACTCATCGTGTAGGCAGGCCGACCAAAGAAATTTACCCAGACGCCCTCGCCCTGGGAGGGAACCTGATCGGGAAGAATGCCGATGACACCGCCCGACTTTAGGGTGCGCAAAAGGGCGCGCACACCCTGGCCATTAGCAGGCACCGCCGTTAACTGGTCTGCGGGACGAAACCTTTGCAGGAGCCTCTCCATCGTGGGCGAGGGTGAAGGCCGATAGAGCACGGTAATTGGATGTCGCCGCGCGAAAGCACGGGCGCCAAGTTCAAAGGCGCCCAGGTGCGGGGTCAGCACAATTAGGCCCTGTCTTCGCGTAAGCAGGCCCTCCACTAGATCCCACCCCTCGATGGTCATGCGGTCCACCGTTTGCGGGTTGCACCAAATGGCAGGCAGTTCGGCAGCCAGACACCCGGCCTGAGCCAAGGCCCGAACCATGCTGGGATTTCTCACGGGGTGTTTAGGAGACGCCTTAAAATGCGCCCTGGCCAACAACCAGTTTTCACGAAAGCGGCGCCTGTATTTGCCAGAAAAAAGCCAGGTGAGAATGCCCACGAGACTGCCCACGGCGCGGGCCGGACCAAGGGGCAGAAGGGAGCCCCATTTGATAAAACCCTCAAGCCTCACTATAGTTTCTTTGTCGCCGATTTAATCGACAACTTGCGGGGCGACATGGTTATAAATACCGCTAAAGCGTTTGCATGCATTGCAAGCCCTCTTAGCCTCCGCAGCCTGTCGTCATGTTTTGCGTGAAGGAAGCTTGCCATGTCCAACGATTATCTTTTTACCTCGGAGTCGGTGTCAGAAGGACACCCCGATAAGGTGTCCGATCAGATCTCGGATGCCATCTTAGACGCTTTGCTTGCACAAGACCCGACATCAAGGGTCGCGGCCGAGACTCTTTGCAACACAGGGCTTGTGGTTCTTGCAGGCGAAATTACCAGTCGGGCAATAGTCGACTATATCCAGGTTGCGCGCCAGACGCTTAAAGAAATTGGGTACGACAACACCGACTTTGGCATTGATTACAAAGGCTGCGCGGTTCTTGTTGCCTATGACAAACAAAGCCCCGACATTGCCCAGGGCGTGGACAAAGCCCAGGACGACAACCTGGACCAGGGCGCCGGTGACCAGGGCCTCATGTTTGGCTATGCCTGCACCGAGACACCCTCACTCATGCCAGCGGCCATTCACATTGCCCATCGACTCGTTGAGAGGCAGTCCATGCTACGACGAGACGGCCGGCTTGCCTGGCTGCGGCCCGATGCCAAGTCGCAGGTGACACTGCGTTATGTGAACGGCAGGCCCGAGTCCATTCAAACGGTGGTGCTTTCCACACAACACAGCCCCGACATCAGCCTTGAGCAGCTGCGGGAAGCGGTTATTGAAGAGATCATCAAGCCCGTTCTGCCCAAAGATCTCGTGAAGGGGGCTATCCAGTTTTTGGTGAACCCCACCGGTCGGTTCGTCATCGGCGGCCCGCAGGGCGACTGCGGCCTTACGGGTCGAAAAATAATTGTGGACACCTATGGTGGCGCAGCACCGCACGGGGGCGGAGCTTTTTCAGGCAAGGACCCATCCAAAGTTGACCGCTCGGCCGCCTATGCGGGCCGCTATGTGGCTAAAAACATCGTTGCCGCAGGCCTTGCCGAAAAGGCGCTTGTCCAAGTGAGCTATGCCATTGGCGTGGCCGAGCCCACCTCCATTAGCGTAAGCACTGAAGGCACCGGAAAGGTCCCCGACGACAAGATTATTCAGGCGGTGCGCCAGGTCTTTGACCTTCGACCCAAGGGCATTGTGAAGATGCTTGACCTTTTGCGGCCCATCTATCGAAACACTGCGGCTTACGGTCATTTCGGAAGAGAAGAACCCGATTTCACCTGGGAGTCCACCGACAAGGCCGAGGCGCTTAAGGCCGCATGCCTTTAAAAAACCCTGGTTGTTGGCCGGTTTCTCGTTTAAAAGCACTTGACCAGGCCAAACGACCAGGTCACACTTTAGAGCTGTTCAAGGAGCGCTGCGAGGCCATGCCCCCAGGCTTGAACAGTTTTTACGAAAACGGCGCTCGCGATTCCCTACTACACGAAAGGAGCGCGAGATGAGCGCCGTTTTAAAGCATAAAGTCAACCCCGACTACGTCATTGCCGACCTAAGCCTTGCAGGCTGGGGGCGAAAAGAAATTGCCATTGCCGAGACCGAAATGCCGGGTCTTATGGCCATACGCAAAGAGTATGCAGATCAGAAACCCTTAAAAGGCGCGCGTATTACCGGCTCGCTGCACATGACCATTCAGACGGCAGTGCTCATTGAAACCCTTACCGCCCTTGGTGCGCAGGTTCGCTGGGCGTCTTGCAATATCTTCTCAACGCAAGACCATGCCGCAGCAGCCATGGTGGAGGTTGGGGTACCCATTTTCGCTAAAAAAGGCGAGACCCTCGAAGAGTATTGGGACTACACCCATCGTATCTTCGACTGGGCCGATGGTGGCTGCACCAACATGATTCTTGATGACGGCGGCGACGCCACCCTTTTGCTGCATCTTGGCGCCAAGGCTGCGCGTGATGTTAGCGTGCTTGACCACCCCCAGAGCGAAGAAGAAATTGAACTTTTCAAGTCAATTAAAAGGCGTCTCGGGGCGGACCCAGGCTTCTATCAGAGGAACCTCGATGCCATGATTGGCGTGACAGAAGAGACCACCACGGGCGTTTTGCGACTCAACGAAATGGCTGCACGCGGTGAGCTTGCATTTCGCGCCATCAACGTCAACGACTCGGTCACAAAAAGCAAGTTCGACAACCTTTACGGCTGTCGCGAGTCGCTGGTCGATGCCATTAAGCGTGCCACCGATGTCATGGTGGCAGGTAAGGTTGCTGTCGTCTGTGGCTATGGCGATGTTGGCAAGGGCTCGGCCCAGGCGCTTCGTGCCCTTTCAGCCCAGGTCTGGATCACCGAGATCGATCCAATTTGTGCGCTTCAGGCCGCCATGGAGGGTTACCGAATTGTCACCATGGACTATGCAGCGGACAAGGCTGATATTTTTGTAACAGCCACGGGTAATAAGTCGGTTATTGGCTACGATCACATGGCTCGCATGAAGGATCAGGCCATCGTCTGCAACATTGGTCACTTCGACAACGAGATCGATGTCGCGGCACTCTCAAGCTGCACCTGGGACGAGATCAAACCCCAGGTCGATCACGTAATCTTCCCCGACGGCAAGCGCATTATTTTGCTTGCTCAGGGTCGACTGGTGAATCTTGGCTGCGGAACGGGCCACCCCAGCTATGTCATGAGCTCTTCTTTTGCCAATCAGGTTATTGCCCAGATTGAACTCTTTGCTCACCAGGCGTCTTACGAAAAGGGCAAGGTTTATGTTCTGCCTAAGCACCTCGATGAAAAGGTGGCAAGGTTGCAGCTTGCCAAACTTGGCGCGATGCTTACCGAACTTAGCGCAGAGCAGGCTGGCTACATTGGCGTACCCGTAGAAGGTCCCTACAAGGCCGACACCTACCGGTACTAGTTTAGACCGCTGTTGCAAGGTTGCTTACAGGCGTTCGAGGCCCTGGCCTCGAACGTCAATGCATACTGCGGCACCCGATTTTGTATAAGAATCATGACCATCAGCTTTGAATTTTTTCCCCCAAAATCGGCCGAGACCCAGGCCCAACTTGGACTTGACAGTCAAGCACTTGCCAGCCTGAAGCCCAGTTATGTCTCAGTTACTTACGGGGCAGGCGGCTCAACCCGGGATGGCACTCGGTTAACCGTTGAACAGATGAGGGCCCAGTTTGGCGATGTGGCCCCCCATGTTTCTTGCATTGGTGCAAGCCGCGCCGATATTCAAGGGCTTCTTGAAGACTATAAGGCTATGGGTATTCGCCGCATTGTCGCCCTGCGAGGTGATCTTCCCTCAGGCTACGGCCATGGCGGGGAGTTTATGCATGCCATCGATCTGGTTCGATTCACTCGGGAGAAATTCGGTGACCAGTTTTTTATTGAAGTGGCAGCCTACCCCGAGTTTCACCCGCAGGCGCGGTCCGCCGATCTCGACCTGCACCATTTTGTCGAAAAAATGAAGGCGGGCGCCGATGGCGCAATTACTCAATATTTTTTCAATAGCGATGCCTACTTTCGACTTGTTGACGAGGCCTACGCCAAGGGCATCGACAAGCCCATCGTTCCGGGCATCATGCCTATCACCAACTTTAACCAGTTGGCACGGTTTTCAGATGCCTGCGGCACGGAAATTCCACGATGGATTCGTCAGAGGCTGCAGTCCTACGGCGATGACGCGGCCTCCATTCGGGCCTTTGGCCACGAGGTTGTCACCGACCTTGTCGATCAACTCCTTACGGCAGGCGTTCCCGGCATTCACTTCTACACCATGAATAAAGCGGAGCCCATCTTGAAGATCGCTGCGGCGCTCAAGCTTGATGGGCGTGATGGGCTCTGTCGGGCCGGTTAAAAAAACCGAATGCCTTCTTCGGTGAGGCAGGCATCAAGCACAAGGTCGTGCGCCTGCGCAAAGGAGGTCGGCACGAGACCGGCCTGAAAACAAATGCCAATCGTCGCGGGGCGTTGGTTCGGCTTTAGCGCTGCAATGGCCCTGTCGTAAAAGCCCATGCCGGCACCAAGTCGTTTGCCTTCAGGCCCAACGCCCAGACAGGGGACCAGCCAGGCGTCACAGACAACCACCCCGGCTGAGGCAGCAGGCGCCCTAAGACCAAGGGCATCATGCTCGAGGGGGCTCGTGGGTTCCCAGTTGCGCATCTCCATGGTCTTGCGGTCTTCCAGACAGGCCGGCAAGGCTAAGGCATAGCCTTGCCCGTGCAAATCGTGCCAGGCCTTTGTTAGATCGGGCTCGCCACGCCAAGGCAAAAATACGGCACAGCGTTGCCAGGGCTTGGTGGCAAGGAAATCTTTAAGACAACCCGCCATTTTTATCTCGGCCTCGTGGCGGTTCACGGACGTTAAATCTTGCCGCTGGGCTAAAAGTGCCCTGCGAAGAGTCGATTTAACAAGGGAGAGCGAGGAATCGGACATCCATGGCAATTTACCCTTCTTTGTCGCGTTTATCGCGACCATCCCTCGCGCAGTCCAACCAATCGGGCTATGCTTTCCCAATGATCTTTGCACGATTGACGTCTGCTCTTGGTGCATTTGCAGCCTGCACATTGCTGGCTCAGCCACTTACGGCAGTCGGTCAGCAGGCGGCCAAGACTGCCGTTGCAGTCCATCCGGTTATTGATGCAAAGTCGGCCTTCATGCGCAAGGACAGTCAGGGCCTTGCCCGCTCGCGTGCAAGGCTTGCGGCTCAAGACGATCCCCTGGTGGTCTGGGCCGACTATTGGGAAGCCCGGCTTCTTATTTCGAAAAAGCCCTTCCAGCCCGTTACCATTGAGCGTCTCCGGAGTTTTCAGGCGTTGCACCATGATCACCCCCTTGCACGAGCCTTGCAGAACGACCTGCTTGTTGCAGGTATTCGCGGCCGAAGCTGGCCCGATCTTGCAAGGCTTCTAAGCAACCTGCCCCCGGACCCGCACCACCCTGAGCCCACGGGCATTGCCTGCTCCCGTGCGCGGTTGGTGCTAACCAACGAAACCCTGGGCGAGGCCATGGGACTCGCCCGCGGCAACGAGACTCTGGAGGGCTGTCTCAGCCTCTTGGAAGATGCGGCAGGTAAGGGACTGCTTAACCGAAACGAAATCACCATCCGAGCGCGCTGGGCGGCCTTAATGGGAAGCCAGGCATCCGGTAAAAGGTTGTGGAAGGCCAGTCAGGCTGCCGGTATTCGGCCCATGCCCTATGAGTTCGACCTGCTGAGCATCCTTGCTACCAGTCGCTCAAGTTCGGCAACCGCAGCCAATCGCTTCGAGCCCCTTGCCAAACGCTTCAACCCCGAACAACAGTCCTTTGCGCGGTTTGCGCTGGGCTCTCGCCTCTGGATGCGCACCGACCGACGTGCATGGTCCTACCTTGCTCTGGGCATTGCCTCGGCGCCCGACCAGCCCCCTGAGATCGTCGAGGCCGCGGCCAGGCTCGCCTTACGGCGGGCCGAGCCCGAGCTTCTGCGGCCCATTCTTGCGGCCATGCCCGAACTCTTACGCAACCAGGAGACCTGGGTCTATTGGCGGGGCTGGCTTATGGAGCAGCAAGGCAGGCCCGAGCTTGCCCGAGCTCTTTGGGAGACCATTCCCGAGGGCTGGTCGTTTTATCGGCTGCTGGCCTCCGAAGCTCTCAACCGGCCCTTGCTGCCCATGAAGTCCGAGCCCGACTACCCGGAGCGCTACACCATTGGCCTTCTCCGACCATCGGTTCTCAGTGACCCGTTTCTTGGTCGCAGCCTTAGCCTGGCAAGCCTTGGGCTGCGCGCCGAGGCCATCGTGGAGTGGAACGCCCTTATCAACCGGCTTCCAGACCTCGGGCTTCTTGCGGCCAGCCAGCTTGCCCTTGAGGCAGGCCTTCCCGACCGGGCTATTGCCGCGGCCATTCGAACCCAAGACGTGCATGACTTTCGGCTTCGCTATCCCAAACCCTTTAAAGAGCTCATTGAACAAGAAGCCGACCGCAAAGGGCTTAAGACGGGCTGGGTCATGGGCCTCATTCGCCAAGAGTCAAGGTTTCTTCCCAAAATCAAGTCGCCCGTCGGGGCGGCAGGTCTGATGCAGATCATGCCGGCCACAGCCAATTCGGTTGCTCGAGGGCTCGGCATGGGCCGTGTGGATGCCCGCAGGCTGGTCGAGCCTTCTTTCAATCTGCGGCTCGGGACGGCCTACCTGCAACAGATGCACAGCCGCTTTAATGGGTCGGCTGTGCTGGCAAGCGCCGCCTACAATGCGGGGCCCTCGCGCAGCCAACTCTGGCAGAGCTCCATCGATCGCCAGGTACCTGGAGCCGCCTTCGCAGAGTCCATTCCCTTTACGGAGACACGTGATTACGTGAAGCAAGTGCTTGCAAACACAGTGATGTACGAGACCATGCTTGCCCTGAGCCAGGCCCCCTCTCAGCCTGCCCAGCACGATGATGTCTCCTCACAGCGTCTGTCGGCCTGGCTCTCGCATATCGAGCCCTCGAGTCGTTCCTCTTCAAGCCGCTAGAGTCCTGCGCCTGGCTGAGGCCCCTTTTGGCAAGGCCCACTGGCATCAACTTCCGAGCACAGGTCCATAAGGGTGTTCACCCTA
>Ga0222714_10004581_pt1 | contig 13445 bp, 5 predicted proteins | sample C33_3DmetaG_FD_165048 | JGI IMG/M metagenome (GOLD analysis project Ga0222714, IMG submission 165048) | Estuarine water microbial communities from San Francisco Bay, California, United States - C33_3D | ecosystem: Environmental > Aquatic > Marine > Unclassified | place: USA: California... | reverse complement strand
AAAAGCAAGAAAAACCAAAGACAATAAAAATTTGTCTATCTCGTTTTATATCAGTAATTTAGTATGACTATTAAAATCATTGATTTCTATTGTTTGGTTTAAAATTATGACTGTTAATCAGAGGGTCGCTGGTTCGAGCCCAGCAGGAGGAGCGCTGAAAATGAAGCACTTACGTCACCCGATGTAGGTGCTTTTTTCATTATTTGCATACAATTTGCATACAAAATCGGACCAAAACGTTGAAATGAGTCCGCAAATGACGGTAAATAAGCGCCCCTCTAACCAGCTCGGTTGAGCCGTGAATTTGGGTTAGTTATTGTTGTTTGGGTGGTCGTCCTAGCCTCTTTCGGGCTCCTCGGCTGATCGACGCTATTCGCCTTTCGATACCCATCGAGTTTAAATCTGCCGTTTTGTCTCTTGGGCGACTGTCCCAAAATGAACCAAAGTGTACCAAAACACTCATTTTAAGGGTGTTGAAAACCAAAACTTATCAACATTTTCCACTTTTCACTGCGCAATATGCTGCACTTCGACGCAGGTATTGAGAAGGAATCTTGCTTCATTTAACCTTAACTTTTTGATTGTCTGAGATTTAATGGCATAGCGCCATTGTTAATAGGGATTTGCTGTCCCATTTCCTACCTCATTCTTGGTGGTTTTTTACCGTTACTTGTCCAGTACTATGAATGCTTTTGATCTACTTTCTCTGGACGAAGAAGTTCCTTGCCAAGACCTGTGCGATAAAATAGATGCGTTGACCCGATTCCAACCTTCTCAACGGTTACTTTCCCTTGGGGACCTCGGATTCTTTACGGTGGCTCCTGAATATTTTTTTCCATCATGTGTGGAATTCGCCAGGCTGATGTTGTACGAAGTTGTTAATGACAGCTTTGATAATGGCACAAAGTCGGGCGAATTTGAAGTCAGTGAATTGTTTCGGTGCATGGGTATGTTATACGCTGGAGATTCTGCCTGGCTCAGGGAGTGGCTAGTAAATGCGCGGGAGTTTTTTGTTGGCAATGCAGATGTAATGGATTTTTCCCAACCTGAAATAATGAACAGTTCCGTACCCTTGATATGCCGTCGTGGCGTGTACAGTGAGATGGCTTTTATCTATAAGGCCATGCTCTCTACAAAAATGGTTTGGCTCGTTTTAGTCCAAGAGCAGCCTGCAATCAACAACCTACTTTCATCAAACATACTGTCGTTGATGGAATTTGTTGAAGTAACAGACGAGTTGTTACAGGAACTTCGGGACTATGTGCCGGGAATCTTGGATGAAATCAAGGAGTCCCGTGTAATCGAAGTCGAGCGTGATGATGAGCAGAGTGAAGGAGTCGTCGGCTCCAAATCCCTAGAAAACGCCGAGATGGTCATGGTAATGTATTTTATCCTTCGCGAGGCAAATGTCAACCAATGCGATATGACAGCAGTCGCTCGCCTATTAGTGGCCCTCAGCGGGAGAGGCTATGACAATCTCTATAAGAAAATTCGCGATCCCTTTCAAGGCAAGAAGCGCTTGGTACAGCGGCGCATGACACGGATAAAGCCCTTTTTAGAAGATCTTCAAAGTGATTCTATCATGCTGAGATTCAATAAAAAAATGCAAGAATTGAAAATATAGGGTGACCCATTGGGTGGGGCATTGGGTGACCCACTGGCATAGGTACTAGAAACATTTGCGCAGTAATTATTAAAAACAACTGCCAAATGGAACCTATCATTATTACCAACAAAGAAGAACTTCAAGCGCTCATTCGTGAATCATTCAGCGCCCTTCGTGAGGGTGAGGAGGTAGTGCCGACGGTCATTACTATCGACCCGCAGCCGCTGCTTACTGTCGATGAAGCCGTACACTACCTGCGAATCTCGAAGAACACGCTATACGGCTATACCTCAAAGGGACGAATCCCTCACATCAAGCAAGGTAAACGCTTGCTGTTTCGCAAAAGTCAACTTGACGCATGGTTGAATGCTAAGCAACGAGGCGGAGCGCTATGAATCGCGATCACCTCAGGCAGTTAGCAATGCTCATCCATGATCTTGAAGCTATTGTGGAATCCAATAATCCTCAAGCACACTCTGATTTCAACATTAGAAAAACCTTAAATGGCCATCTTGAGTTTCTGAAGCAGGAACTAAAGGAAACTTTAGAATTCAATCAAGAAGGAACGCCGCTTCGCCAGGCATTTCGACATATACGCCATTATCATCCAGAAGTGAACACCGTCTTGGCGGTGTATCGATTTAAAGAGGACTGTCCCGCGGGCTGTCCCTATTACCTGTCCCTTAACGACTTGTATCGAGGAACATGAATACGCCCATTTTCACCGTGCGTACGGCCAGTCAATGTCTGTCAGACGCCAAATCTCTCCCAACACCTATGATGCTCTTTGACGAGCTGTGGTTTGAGCAGGAGCTCTGTATTCTTTTTGCTGACACCAACGTTGGAAAGTCGCTGCTCGCGGTACAAATCGCACAGTCCATTGCCAGTGGGACAGCCATCCCAGGATTTCGGCTTGGTGTCCCGGGACAGGGGGTGCTGTATTATGATTTTGAGCTCAACGATAAGCAGTTTGAGAAACGCTACATCGATTCCCATGGGGATTCGTACACGTTCTCGCCCAATTTCTATCGAATCGGATACAATCCCGACTGCAAAATGCTCAGAATAAGGAGTCAAGATGTCTTTGCCGAGATTCGAAGCCATATTGAAGCCTTCCATTCCCGTGTATTGATCATTGACAATCTCTCCTATTTCGCAAGCAACTCACTCGAAACCGCCCAAGAGGCCATCGATTTTATGCGCGAAATGAAAGTTCTTAAAGAGGAGTTTCGCTTGTCGATCATGCTTTTAGCACACACCCCAAAGCGTAACAAGAGCTTTCCAATCAGCGAAGCGGACCTTGCAGGCTCAGCGGGTCTTTCGCGTGTAGCGGATAGTTTGATTGCCATCGGCGTAGGTTGCGATTCTTCTGATCAACGCTACATCAAACAAATCAAGGTACGTTCGGCGATGCTCTGCTATGGATCTGACAATGTGATCAAATGCCGACTTGCTCCAAAATATGGGATGCTAGGTTTCGTGTTTGAGGACTATTGCGAGGAGTCAGACTTATTGCGCGCCCCTGACCGTCAGGAGGTCAATGATCGGGTGATTCTTCTGCGTGCGAAAGACCCAGACCTTTCCCAGGCTGAAATCGCCCGCCAAGTAGGGGTCAATAAGATGCGCGTCAGTCGGATTCTTGCACGAGAAGATTCAAAGGATAAGGCGTAACATAGGTGTTACGTTTTGGCCCAATCGTAACATTATGTTACGCTTCACTTATTTTCATAAAACATTGATATTGTTGCATTTGCGAAATATAAGTGGCGAGAGAACCTCTAAAAAAGGGGGTAACGTAACATGTTACGATATGCCCTTTTAAGGCAAAGCTTTCTTTTCATGAACGCTGGGGCCGTGGTCTTGATGCACACCTCCGGGCATTCCAAAACCCTGTTCAGGATTTGCTGAACATCGATTGATCCCTATGTATGTGAATGCCGAATTGATGATAGATTTCTATCATTAATGTTATCAGAATTTTCATCAAATTGCCGCATTGGAATTGACTTAACTATCTGGTATGCAATCATCATCATCTCTTGTTTTAAAGTTTATAGCTTTCACCGTGTGTTCATTGTGGTTGACGCAGTTGAATGCCCAAGCTCCTTCTTCCCCAGGAGGAATTACAGGCGCGAGTCTTTGGAGCGCGGACGGAGATTCAGCGGACTTCGTGGCGAACTACCGGAGCTTAAACCTTTTGGATTTGAAGGTTCAGGCCGATACGGTGATCCCACCGCTCCAAGGGGCAACGACCTTGTTTTTAGCTCTCAAGCCCAATTTCACAACTGCCGCTGGCAACGAATTCTTTGAATTAGGGGATATCAAGGTCTACGATAATCTTTTGGTCCACGGAAGTGACTCCACGGCGTTGGATTTCAGTGATGGGAACTCGAAGATTCTGACGCTTTCGATGCAGCGCTCTCCGCGTTTCAAAACGAGCACCACTCCAACTTTTAATTTACTGGACTCTAATCTGTTCTCCATTGCTGAGTTGATATACTATCCCAAGCTTAAAAGCCGGCAGGACATCAAGATGGTCAACTCATATTTGGCCTTGAAATACTCTGTGCCGATCACCGGCGTTGCGGACCCAGATTGGAAGGACTACTGGGCCGCGGACAGCTCGCGGTACTGGAACTTTTCTACTGACAACCAATACAGTATCCGAGTTTTGGGGTTAGGCAGTTCCCAAGATGAGGATTTCTACCAATCACAGACGAGCGCTTCGAGTGGATCGTTCATTCAGTTGAGCCTTGACAGCATCAAGCCCATCGGGCAGATGCCTATGGTTTCCATGGATGAGGATGCCTTTTTGGTGCTAAGCGAGAGACTGCCCGCACAGAGCTCCTATTACAATGTCTGCCTGAAAGACGGCAGTAATCCGTTGGGCAACTGGAAGCTCAAGCCCCATGGGTGGAGTAGCGGCGCTCAATACTTGTATGTCACGATGGATGTAACGCTCAAGAGTCTCTCGGACTCGGTATGGATGACCGATGGCATGCGGTACACCTATGTGCCCGAGGTGTCACCGGCGTCATCGTCGAAGGTGATTTACCGCATCGAGCTCGACAGCATCCGTAACGGCATGCACTATTTCTTCACGGATGTCAAGGGCGACCCCTGTGATGAGATTACCATTGGAACCACCACCAGCGACCTTACGGTGGATAACCAGACGGGCCTTGGTGAGGTGACCCTCAAGTACCTGAATCTAGGCAGCGGGTTAACTGTTGAGCAGCCCGTGAAAGGAAAATCCTTTTCAACACCCATCGCCCAGGGCCAATACCAGGTGTGGCTTTTGGACAAAGATGGAAGTGTGATGGCCGAACGCATCGTCCAAACCCATGAATCGATGGTGGCTCAAACATCGAGCGTTGAGGCACCGATTCTGAAGTTGATTCCGAATCCCGTTTTGGTTGGTGAGACCTCAAGGCTCGTAATCAGCGGCCTTCCGACCAACAGTCCGGTTACGGTCATGCTCCATGACGGCACGGGCAAGCTCGAGATGAAGCAAAAGCTTCCATACAAGGATGGGATGACCGTGGAACTGACGGGGACGAGCCCGGGGCTTCACACCGTTATGGTGATTCAAGATGGAATCATCTACAGCCAAAAACTCTTGGTGGCAGGCCACTAATCACACCAACCTATTGAACTCAAAGACGATCGACATGAACCGTACTATGAATATTTTAGACCGCCTCGCAGCTGTTACTACAGCCCTTATCATGCTTATGCCAGATATGGCGGCATCCGCCAGGGTACTCGTTGAACAGCCGTGGAATGCTCCCGCGCAAATTGAGTATGTGTCAAGCCCAATGGCTTCAACAGTGACTGAAGCGCCCGTGTCCAATCGGATTGACAACCTCGTTGCGAGTGAATCAGAGGCTTTTGAAGTGCGTCTGTTAGATCAGCATGTGGCGTACCTCAATGGTCATAGTCTTGATGCATTGAACAAGCCATCGGATGATGTCTTTGAGTTTGAAATCAAGGGTGGGGCCAAGGAAAATGTCAAGGTGAACTTTGAATCTGATGCTCAGGATCTCGGAATCACGATCAACGGCCAGAGACACATTCAAACTAAGAACGGTGAGGTTGTATTGAGCAAGGAGTATTTGCACTCGGGTATTAACACAATTCTTTTCAATCCTACGGCGGGAGCACCGGTTGAGGTTAGTGACATCACTGTAGTGCCGACGACCGACATCGCAAGTGCGGAATTAGTACTCACCATGGCGGACAAGGACAATTTCATGATCGAGTCATCAGATGCAATGGCTTTTGCTCTCGAGCGTGGTCAGTCGGCAGCGATCCCCTACAATATGAGCAACGTGACTCGAGGTGCGGTGGCATACAGGTCCTCAGGGTTATCACCGGAAGTGATCACTGTGCGTATGGCGGTAAATCGCGATCTAAGTGAAAGCAATCTTCGTCAGGCGCAGATCATGTACTTCGACTATGAGAGCAAGACATGGAAGCAAGCTTTCACTAAAAGCGTCGACCATGCGGCTTACGTGTTGGAAGCGGACGTTCCTGGAGGATCGGATTATTTCTCTGCGCTTATTAAAACCCCTGACATGCCTGAGGCGGCGGCGTTCATGCCCACGGCGATTTCGGATTTGGAGCCCAAAACACCAGCGGAAGGCATCACGTTGATTCAACCACCAACTGTAAACCAGCAGGGCGATGCCAGCATTTCATATCCTTTGAACATCCCACAAGGACGACAAGGATTAACGCCACAGCTGGCACTTAGCTACAACTCATCGGGAGGTGACAGCTGGTGTGGCTTTGGTTGGAATATCTCGATGCCGAGTGTGTCGGTCGATACTCGTTGGGGTGTGCCCAGATATAGCGATACAACAGAAACAGAAGTTTATACACTAAATGGCGAATCTCTTCATGAGGAAGGCGGATTGAAAGCTAATCGCCCACAACTCGTCAATAACAAGGCTTCATATCCTACAAGAAATCTTACCGGGGTCAAACAGTTTTTCCCACGAATTCAAGGTGCATATCAAAAGATTGAACGGAAAGGAACTGCCACGGATGGGTACTTCTGGGTGGTGACTGACGCAAATCAGACCAAGCAGTATTATGGGACAAGGAATGGAACCAGCCTTGATACCAACAGTGTCTTAAGAGATCCCGTGACGGGAAACATTGCTCAATGGTTCATTGCAAGAACAGTTGACAAGTGGGGTAATTTCATTGACTACACATACACTCATCACTATCCTGGCTCAAATAAAGGGTTGCGTCAGGGTGGTGTGTCAATGTATCCTAAAGCCATTACCTACACTGGGCATGGAACAACAATGGGCAACTATCGTGTTGAGTTTATTCATGGAGAAATTCAAGGTTTCAATCGAGGAAGGTTCACTATGAATAACGGCTTCAAGGTGGTGGATGATAAGCTCTTGCAGAATGTTGAGGTTTATTATCAAAGCAGTAAAACTCGGGAGTTCAAGCCAACATATGAGCTAGGTGATTTCGACAAGGTACTATTGAGTAGTATCAGTGAATGGCGTAATGGCAGTGAGTTTTATTCCCATGCATTCAATTATAACACAAGGACTGACGAGTTTATCACCTTCAGTGGGCCGGAGGTTATTTCCATCAATACCAACGCCCATACTCTATTCGATCAAATCGCATTCGACTATTTAGCGAATCCTTTACACCACTTAATCACTCCATCGTTGTTAAAATCAACGACCACGTTGGGGTGGACGGCCGGGGGCGGTGCAGGATTGGGACTTGCGCCTTGGGATAGTTGGGATAAAGCATTTACTCTTAGCGGAAAGTTGAATTACTCCGAATCCTATTCGCGCGATAAGTATTCGTTGCAAGACATGAATGCCGATGGCATTCCAGATATAGTCATTGATAAGCGGCTTTCGAATCAGAAAGAATACCTACCTCTTTCATATGAGAATGGGCAGATGGTTGTTGGGCGCCCTCGTCTTATTGCCACAAACAGACTTTTCTCAAACTTCTCCTCTTCGATCAATACTGGTTACGACTTTGTTTTACCATTTAACCTTGCCTATTACGGGCGAAATTGGAATTTTTCAAAGACTAGGACTAAGCGTTATCTAATAGACTATAATAGTGATGGTGTGTTGGACCAGGTTGTTCCTACGAATGGGGGAGGTGCAGAAGTCCATTTTGGAAGCCTTTCACCTGAGGGCACCCTTAGTTTTGACCCGAACTCATTGATGTCATTGAGCCCTGTATTTAAAGGGGAGTCGGCCATGAATTATCCTGAAAGTGATCTCAAGGAGTTCGAGGTTGTGCGTACTTGGACAGCGCCAGTCACGGGAACAGTATATATTGGAACGCCGCCAGTGATGAACCCATCGATGAGTGGGAATATCAAAGTGTCTATTCAAAACGGCAGCACATTTGTGCAAAGTCCTTCTTCTGTACAGTCAGTGCTGCCCTACTATATTGAGAGTGTATCAAAGGGGGATCTTTTGATGTTCCGTTCTACAGCAAACGAAAGTGGTCATGAGGATTGGATGAAGTGGAACCCCACAGTAATGTATACAAGTTCCATTCCAACAGATGGCAATTACACCCGTTTGGATTCATCAAGTTCCAGCCGGGGCTTTGTGCTTTCAGGAGCTCAAAGCGTGATGTTTCAAGGCGATGATCTAATAAAAGTCACTCTTAATGAGGCTGGGACAGATTTTTCTGATGACATCTTTTATCGCGTGACGGTCAACGCACATGACACAATTACAGATTTGGTAACTACCCAGGTCTTCACAAGCAAGAAACCTAAGGGGAATGGCGCATTCGTTCTGAACTCAGAGAACTTCTTCAGCACGTTTGATAATGTGCCTAATACGGATTCTAATGATGCCTGCCAGTTAATTATTGAGGCTTTTTCTCACTCAAACATTGACTGGGATAGGGTGTCATTCAGGCCAAAGGTTGAAATCGAAACGGATTGCTATGATGACCCAATCGTGAGCTTTCCCGTAGTAGGGTTAAATACGTTCAATAATGTTGAAAAGTTAAATCAGTCAACATCACTTAACATTTCGCCTAACAACTATAATGCGATTCCAAACATCGCATATAGTTCCACTGGAATCAGTAATGTTTTCAATGGTGCCTCGGTTGCGGCTGAGCATTCCGTCTATATCGTTGTTAAAAGTGATACAATGACGATTTCCAAGCGAGAGATCGTTTTGTCCAATTCGTCAAGTCCACTTGGGAGTGCCGTCACCCAGTTTGCCATCAATCCAGCAGATGGAACTCGTGGTTCACAGTTGAGCTCTTCTTACAGCTCAGATGTTGAAAGTGTATTCCACAGTTCTGAGGTAGGGAGCAACGTTTTTATCGAATTCTTTTCGGCTGAAGGACCTTTTGCGGATGATGCTATTCAATATGTGAAGGACAACCTGGTCAATGTGAAATTCGTTAACTCAAGCAATCAAACTATAACTACAAAGTCAAAGAATGACTGCAATTTCTTTTATCGCCAGATAGATGAGCTTGGTTCACACTACAAAGGTTGGGGTCAATTCGTCTGGAATGGAGACCACAGTGCGGCTATTCACCCGGATAGTTTGCACTTGCCAGGGATGCAGGCAGCACAAAATCAAACAGCACCCTACGACAGCACAGACGACATGTCGGGGCATGGAAATCTGAGTCCATGGGATGCGAAGTTTTCGATGATGGTGCCTGTGCGCGGTGAAAACACCCCTGCTGCCCGGCAGTATATTGAGAGCACATGTGCAAGTATTCCGGCAAAGGACCACTGGTCCATTTTTGGAACTTACATGGGCATCTATCGAAATGCAGGAAATACAGCAGCTGGCATGTTCGGTGAGGATACGCCAGATCCAGAAGCCGTCATGGCGGCGTCAGGACCATATGTAGTACCAGCAGCTTATAATGTTACCAAATCAAAAACTCTGACTTGGAGTGTTGGCTTTGGATTCAAAGGAGATGGTCTCGGTTATTCTCAATCAGTATTAAACGACACTAATTATTATAGCCATGTCTGGAAATCATTCCAAGATTTTAATGGTGACGGCTATGCAGATATCATTTCCGAGCATGATGATACCGTAATGATTCAATTCACCAATCCAGGGGGTGACCACAACTATGCAGTGCCTTTATTGGTTGGTTCTGTGTTAAACAAATCCATATCCAATGATCGCGGATACTCGGCGAATGGAGCATTTTCAAATGAGGACCTAAGATTTCTCGATGACAAGCAGGATTTAAGCATCTCTGCATCGCATAACTGGGGAAAATCAACTGAGAAGGTTGAGTTATTTGACTTTAATGGTGATGGACTTGTTGACCGTGTGTACCATGGACTTAGCTCTCAGAGTATCGCACTGAATAATGGTTATGGATTCGATGCGCCACTTGTATACAGCGATGGTTATAATGATTCCTATTCTCAAGGTAAAAATTCATCAAATTCTTTAGGTCTGGGTTTGGGAACTGAGCTTCAAAAATTAGTGAAGGGTGGATCAAAACTTGGCAAGAGTTATAAGGTGGGCATCAGCATCAACAATGTGGGGTCTCATTCTACATCATTGCCGATTGATCTCAATGGAGATGGACTTTCTGACCTTGTATCGGCAAGTGGTGATACTGCACAGATCTTCATTAATGACGGATTGTATTACAATTATTACACGACAGTTTACCTTGCTAAAGAGCCTAATAATATCCAAGGATTTGGTATTTCAGGAGATGTTGGTGGCACTGTCCAGATTCCGTTGTTTTGGCTAATCAAACTTGTCCTAAGCGCCAATGGTGGTGCCAATTACGCAGTGAATGAGATGCGGTCATCCTTCATGGATATGAATGGTGATGGTGCCGTTGATTTTGTTGAGGCTAAAGAAACGGGAGAGCTGCAGGTGTACTATTCAAACGTCCAGAAGTCTAACCTATTGACTCGTGTTAATAATCCACTTGGTGGATCGTTCCAAATTGAATATGATTTGGTGGGTCACAAAACCGGAGTCCACAAGCCAATAGTCAAGACCGACAAGGGCAACGATGCCGTCCTTTGGGATATGCCCTCAGGTAAGTGGGTGATGAGCCAAGTATCAATCTATGATGGATTTAATATCGTAGCTAATGGAACAGATTTCGATGGTGCGGACACAACAAAGATGTTCTTCGATTATGATGGCGGTATCCAGGGGCGCCGTGAAAAGGCCTTTGATGGGTTCACGCGTATTCAAACACGTCACCAAAATCAGTTAGGCGGTGAGTCATCGTATCCAAAGCGATATCTAACTGAGACGGTCGAATATTTCGCACCAACGACATTGGACTTCGAGGCTCGCAACAGACATGAGTACCTCAAAGGACTTGTCAACAACAACTACTCACTGCTCCATGAAAAGGCTACGGTCGGTAGCGCTGAGACTGTGACGATGCTTTCACGTCAAACTAGCGACTATGATTTCCGAATCGTCAACACTTCAGGGCCAAACATTGGAACGGTTGCTGGTACAGCTAATAACTGGACCGCTATTGATTGGGCCAACAAGCAAGAGACGCAGACTGTGTTCCCGGCTGTTGTCGCTACTGAAGCGGTCAACTACCCGGACAAGGACGATCAAGACAACTACCACAGCCAACTTTTTGAACTTCGGTATGATAAATATTTCAATGTGGTTAGATATCAAGACATGGGGTACATGACCGTTGGAGAGCCGAAGGTGGATACCATTGACATTATTGTTGACAGGCACTTTGTGTATCACGACAAGCTAAATCTCTGCAGCAGTTTGTATTCGATGGATACCGTCATGGATGGCATGGCCGTCGGCTATGTCGTCACTTATCCTCCTTATGAGAATGATACGTTGTGGCTGATGCCGAGCGCTGGCGCAGGTTGTACGTCAGAGCTCTATTCACTTGATCCATGTTCAAGTGAGAATGACACCATCCTTTCTCACCACAGGGAGCTCGTCATTGACACAAACTATATCACCCAGACCGCCCTCCATGCGCAGTATGACACTAAAAGAATAGCGTTAATGACCTACCAGGCGCCTTCTGTTTCAGTAGGGTATCGCACCAATGCGCTTTCCAAACATGAGATCTATCTAGACACGGTGTTGGCAAATAACCTGGTGCGCCTGAGTGAAGTTGTCAGCTTCACAACAGGTGGTGAGGCGATGAACCAGTATAAGGTTCTTTTAAATGATAGTCAGGACTATGCCGTAAGTGATTTGACATATGATACGTATGGTAATATCACCTCCGTCACAGGTGCCGAGAACCACCAAGGACTTCGCGCCAGCTCGACATTTGATTATGACAATGTTGACCATCAGTTCGTTGCTATGGTCACGAATCAATTTAATGAGAGTGTGTGCTCGGACTATGACCATAATACGGGCAATTTGTTGCGCACAGTGGGCGTCAACGGCCATGCTATGCAGTATCAGTATGATCATTTCGATCGCATCCGCGCCATTTTTGCTCCTCGCGAACTCGCGGATCCCAACAGTCCAGCGACCATTGAGTATGAATACTATGTGTGCGGTCAAGTCGCGGCATCACCATCAGTTGCTTTGACCATTCACAACAACGGGTTTGCAGTGACTGAGCCTGATTACAACCCACCACCTGCGGATTGTAATAATCAGACTATTAACAGGCCTGCAATTCCAGCTGGAGCGCCCACCACGTCGACCTTTGTTGATGGCAATGGCCAAGCGTTGCAGGTAAAGTCCTATAAAAAGAACAACACCGGCACAGATGGATTTTTAGTATCTGGCTTCCAGACACTCAACAAGTTTGGAAAACCGGTAGCTTCTTATGAGGACTTTTTATCCACGGCTACAGCCACAGCCTTTGTGTACCCTGTCTCTGGGTTAAACAAGGTTGTAGACAGCATCAAGTATGATTATCAGTATCGTCAAGTATCATCAGACAACTATGTGGCTTATGCTGTCGGTAGCACTGCTGGACAATGGGTTAATAGCACCATTGAGTATGGCTTTGATAATCTTCTAAGTACGGGCCAGCCGGAGTTCTACACCCGTACTACGGTTCATAGCAGCGGCGCCTCGGTCAATCCGACCCCGAGTTCTTCCGCCTCGGAGTATGTGGATGCGCGAGGAAGAAAGATTGGCGTGATTCAGCACGGGCCGAGTGATCTGATCACTCATTTTGATTACAATGCTATTGGTGAGTTGATGACTGTCACGGATCCAATAGGCGAGGTCACCCAGTACACCTATGACCTTGCGGGGCGTCAGCTTTCAGAAAATCATCCCGACCGCGGTCTATCAACACTCACCTACGATAAGGCGAGCAATGTCATTGAGATGACCAACCCTGCGACGGACATCCAAAATGATAAGATTCAGTTGGCCTATGACTACAACCGTCTCATCTCCAAGACGATGCCTCAGAGTGGAGGTGCACCTGATCTCTACAATGTCGAATATACCTACGGAAGTGTAGGGGATGGCAACAATGGTGCGGGACGTATTGTGACCATCGCCCAAGGAGGAAACTTTAAAATAGACGAGCTCAAGTATGATGAGTTGGGCCAGGTGTCACAAGAGGTCAAGACCATCGATGTGCCGAACGTTGGGCCAAGGGTGTTTGCAACGACGTACAGGTATGATTCATTCGGGCGGATGCTCAAGGCTACTTATCCCGATGGGGATCAAGTGAGCTATGCGTACTACCCTTCAGGGGAGCTAAGCAGCATTTCTTCGGATTTGTTTGGCGACGCGCAGAGCATCATAGAGTCTATTAGCTACGACGGGCGTGGTAATATCGACCAGATGATATATGGCAATGGTACGGTGACCAACTACAAGTA
>Ga0222714_10004580_pt1 | contig 13453 bp, 12 predicted proteins | sample C33_3DmetaG_FD_165048 | JGI IMG/M metagenome (GOLD analysis project Ga0222714, IMG submission 165048) | Estuarine water microbial communities from San Francisco Bay, California, United States - C33_3D | ecosystem: Environmental > Aquatic > Marine > Unclassified | place: USA: California... | reverse complement strand
AAATAATGAAAAAAATACAGGCACCATTGAATTTGCGTATCAAGGCCCTCTATTAAAGTTAGTTAAGGGAAAAACTAAAATTGCAATTACAGGAAACGTTTTTTTTAAAATATATTCTAAAAAAGAGCAAATTAATGGTGAGTCTTACCGAACATATGATCTAAATGAGGGTGATCAATTAGATATTCTTGCAACAAAAGCTTCTGTTTATGGATATTTAAGTATTGAAGGTGGTTTTAAATTAGATAAATTTTGCGGATCGGTTTCATCACAACCAAGAGCATTTATTGGTCCAAATGATGGAAAAAAAATTGAATTAAAAGATAAAATATTAATTTCTAAAAATTCTACGATTAAAGAAAATAAAATAATAAGAAATATTAAATTTGAAGAAAAAAAAATATTTAGTGTATTGCCGGGTCCTCAATTCAATTATTTTAGTGCGGACTCTAAAAAACAATTCTTTTCAACTCCTTATTTAATAACAAAACAAAGTGATAGAATGGGAATGAGAGTTGTTGGAAAAAGTCTGAATAACTTAGTTAATTCTAATATTCCTTCTGAAGGAATTATAAAAGGTGCAATTCAAGTTCCGGGAGATGGAAATCCAATAATACTTTTGTCAGATCACCCAACAACAGGTGGATATCCAAAAGTAGGTTCTATTATTTCTTCAGATTATGATGATTTAGTTCAGCAAAACTCAAATAAAGAAATTTATTTTCAGCTTGTAACATTGGAAGCTGCTGAACAACAATTTGCCCTATATATAGAAAAAATAAAAAGAAAAATTGCAAATATCGAAAAGATATAATTATAAATATTTAAGCCATATTTCTTAGAACATACTGAAGAATGCCACCATGCTTATAGTATTCAGTTTCGTTATCAGTATCGATTCTAGAAAGAACATCTATTTTTTTAGAATTTCCATCTTCATATAAGAATTCAACGGTTACTTCTTCTCTAGGTTTTAAACCTTTTTCAACATTTAAAATATTTATAATTTCAGATCCTTTTAGATTTAATGTTTTTCTCGAATATCCCTCTTTAAATTGAAGAGGCAAAATTCCCATACCAACTAAATTAGATCTATGAATTCTCTCAAAGCTTTCTGCGATAACAGCTTTAACTCCTAAAAGTTTTGTACCTTTTGCTGCCCAATCACGTGAAGATCCTGTGCCGTATTCTTTCCCCGCAATTACAACAAGATCAACTTTTCTTTTTTGATATTCCATAGAGGCATCAAATACTGGCATTACTTTTTTATCAGGATGAAGCATTGTAACTCCGCCTTCTGTACCTGGTGCCATTTCATTTTTAATTCTAATATTTGCAAATGTTCCACGCATCATCACTTCATGATTTCCTCTTCTTGCTCCATAAGAATTAAAGTCTTTTTGTAAGACTTGATGCTGCATAAAATAATCGCCTGTAGGACCAGATTTTTGAATAGATCCTGCTGGAGAAATATGATCCGTTGTTATTGAGTCTGCCAAGATAAGCAGTGGTCTTGCATTTTTAATCGCTTTAAATCCTTCTGGCTTATCTGGTAAATTTTCAAAGAATGGAGGTCGCTTAACGTAAGTTGATTGTTGATCCCAATCATAAATACTACTTGCAACTGTTTTAATTTTTTGCCAGCTAGCAGGGCCTTCTGATACGTTATCGTACCTTGATCTAAACATTTGCGCTGTAATTGAAGTTAAAATTGTATCTGCAATCTCTTTATTAGATGGCCAAATATCTTTTAAAAATACGTCTTTGCCATTTTTATCTTTACCAAGTGAATCTTTGTAAAGATCAACCATCATAGAACCTGCAATAGCATAAGCTACAACAAGTGGAGGGGACGCTAAGTAATTTGCTTTAACTTGAGGATGTACTCGACCTTCAAAATTTCTATTTCCTGAGAGAACTGATGCTACGTACAATTCACCTTTGGTAATTGCATTATTAATATTATCATTCAATGGTCCAGAGTTTCCAATGCAAGTTGTACAGCCATAACCTACTAAATTAAAACCTAATTGATTAAGATAAGTATCAAGTCCTGCTTTTTCTAAATAGTCTGTTACAACTTTTGAACCAGGCGCAAGTGAAGTTTTAACCCAAGGCTTAGAGGATAGCCCTTTTTCAATAGCTTTTTTTGCAAGAAGTCCTGCAGCAATTAGAACGCTAGGATTAGAAGTATTCGTGCAAGATGTGATTGCTGCAATTACAATATTCCCGTCTTTTAACTTATAATTTGCGTTTTCAACTGCGTATTCTTTTAACGCTGTTCTTTTAATTGTTTCTTTAAAGTTTTTATCAAAATCTTTTGCCGCATCAGTCAATAAAACTTTATCTTGCGGACGTTTTGGTCCTGCAATTGTTGGCACCACCGTGCTAACATCTAGGCTTAAAGTGTCAGTGAATACCATGCCTGAGCTTGTCCATAGTCCCTGCTCTTTTGCATAAACCTCTATCAATTTAATTAAATCTTTATCTCTTCCTGAAAACTCTAAATATTTAAGTGTCTCTTCATCAATTGGAAAAAATCCACATGTCGCTCCATATTCTGGTGCCATATTTGCGATAGTTGCTCTATCTGCTAAAGATAGATTTTTTAAACCTTCGCCATAAAACTCAACAAATTTTCCAACCACACCTTTTTTTCTTAACATTTGAGTAACCGTTAAAACTAAATCTGTTGCAGTTGTGCCTTCTGGTAATTTTCCTTTAACTTCAAATCCAACAACTTCTGGAATTAACATAGAAATAGGCTGCCCTAACATAACAGCTTCAGCTTCTATTCCACCAACTCCCCAGCCAAGAACTGCAAGGCCATTCACCATTGTTGTGTGACTGTCAGTGCCTACTAAAGTATCTGGATAAGCAGTTAATTCTCCATTCATTTTTGAAGACCAAACTACTTTTGATAAATATTCTAAATTTACTTGGTGACAAATTCCTGTTCCTGGAGGAACCACTTTAAAATTATCAAATGCTTGCTGACCCCATTTTAAAAATGAATATCTTTCTCCATTTCTTGAAAATTCTTTTTCAACATTCAAATCAAAAGAGTCTTTATTTGCATAGTTATCAACCATCACTGAGTGATCAATCACTAAATCTACTTGAGATAATGGATTAATTTTTTTTGGATCTTTATTTTTTGCCTTCACTGCATCACGCATTGCAGCTAAATCTGCGACAGCTGGAATACCTGTGTAATCCTGCATTAAAACACGAGCAGGTCGATATGCAATTTCAATGTCTGAAGTTTTTGTCTTTAGCCAGCCTTGTAGAGCATTAATCTGTGTTTTATCTACGGTAGTATTATCTTCGTGCCGAAGTAAATTTTCTAATAAAACTTTAAGAGATTTTGGAAGTTTGTTTATATCCTTAAGTCCATTTTTTTCAGCTTCGGTTAAACTGTAAATAACGTAATCTTTATTGTTAACTGTAATTTTTTTCTTAGATCTAAAAGAATTAATTTGGCTCATAATTACTAAAGAAATCGTGATTTATTTACTATCACAAACATATAACTTCAATGGTTTATTTTCATTTTTTGGAAGTTCCTGACACTTCCCATTAAAACAAATATTCCAATTCTTTAGATTTATTTGAGATGTTGCTAAAATTAATTCGTCTTTCGCGCTAACGCGCGGTTTATAAACCCACCACCCTTTAACTAATCTTGCATCATCTGGTGGCTCCATCCCTGCTCCCGATCCTTTAATCCTAGCCTCTATAATTTTAAGTTTAGAATTAATAATTCTCCAATCTTCTTGCCATTCAACTTTTTCAACTGAATGAATCCAAGTTAATGTAAAGAAAGAAATAGCAAATGTTGTCACTTTAGCTCCAGCTAGTACACATAAACTCATGCTATAATTTTATTTTTTTTTCTTATCTTTAACCACCTAAGAAATAAAAACACCGCAAGTATACTAAAACCGATTTCATCACTAACAGGTAATGCAGTAATTAACAAAGCCGGGATAATAATTGCAAACAATCTTTCAGTAATAGAAAGTTTTTCTTTATAATAACCTATTACTGCAACTCCCCAAAAAATAATTGCTATAAATACTTTTAAGCAAATATATAAAACAGAAATTACAAACATATCCAAACTTTGACCTGAAATATTTTGCAACATTAAAGCTGGGCTATAAACTGCCATATAAGGAATAACAAAACCTGCCATAGCAATTTTAACTGCCTCGATTGAAATCTTTAATCCTTTTTCCTTTGCAATAGGCGCTGCTGCAAAACATGCAAGTGCTACAGGAGGTGTTAGGTCAGCAAGTATTCCAAAATAAAATACAAACATATGACTTACAATAAGCGGAACACCTAATTCTAATAGAGCAGGCCCTGCAACGGCAGAGGTAATTATGTAATTTGGAATAGTCGGAATTCCCATGCCCAGTATTAATGAAATGATCATCGTAAGAACTAATGATAAAAATATACTGCTCTTCCCAACGCTTATAATTACCTGTCCAATTGTGCTTGCTATTCCTGTAAGTGTTAATGTTCCAATTACAATTCCAACAATAGCACAAGCGATTCCTACCGGTAGAGCAGTCTTTGCGCCTTCTGCCAATGCATCTCTACAATCAGTCAATGTATTTCTTCCCCCTTTAGATAAAAAATTCCAAACTATCAAAACTAGTAATGTAAACATAATAACAGGAGAACCCATTTTAAAAAAACCAGAGGATACAAAACCAAGAGCGATCCAGAAAATAAACCTTATTGTTTTTGATGAAAATCCTAAAACAATTGAACTTCCTAAAATTAAAAAGGTAGTGAGAATTAATCCAATAGTTCCTGAATACAGCGGTGTGTAACCACTAAATAACAAATAAACTAAAACAACTACAGGAAGTATAAGATACCATTTCGTCTTTATTGCATAAAGCGCTGAGGGTAATTCATTTTTTGGCATTCCATATAATTTGTTTTTTGCAGCCTCAATATGAACCATCCAAAATGTAGAAAGATAATAGAAGAAAGCTGGAATAATAGCCGCTTTACAAACTTCAAAATATTTAACTCCTAGAGTTTCTGCCATAATGAAAGCAACCGCTCCCATGACTGGCGGCATAATTTGACCGCCCATAGAAGATGTCGCTTCAACGCCACCAGCAAAAGCAGAGCGGTAACCAAAACTTTTCATTAATGGAATTGTGAATTGCCCTGTTGTAACTACATTAGCAACTCCAGAACCTGATATTGTTCCCATCAAACCTGAAGAAATTACAGCAACTTTAGCTGGTCCTCCTATTTTATGTCCAACCAGACCTAATGATACATCGGTGAAAAATTTGATCATTCCTGCTCGTTCAAGGAAAGAGCCAAATAAAATAAACAAAAATATATATGTAGAAGAGACGTATACAGGAACCCCATATATGCCTTCAGTTCCATAAGTTAGTTGCTCAATAATTTGAGAAAAACTGTAACCTCGATGTTGAAAAATTCCTGGAAGATAATTTCCAAAAAAACAATATGCTAAAAAAAATCCTGATATAATTGGAAGTGAAGGTCCCATTATTATCCAAGCAGTGACGAAAATCACTATTAAAGCCAAAACTCCAAAAAATACATCGTTAGCCGTTGGACTTCCTGACCTAACAATTAAATTATTGTATTCAATATACTGGTACATCGCGACAGTAAAACCAATTATCCCCAAAAACCATAACAAATATCTAAGCCCTATTTTATAATTTTTTAAAGCACCGATTAAAGGCAAAGCAATCAAGCTTAAGAATCCGACGTGAGTTGCTCTAAGAATTTGTGTTGGCACATCTACAATATGAGCCGCTGTAAGCAATTGAAAAGTTGAAAATGCTATAGCTATATAAAATAAAACTTTACCTTCAAAAGTTTTTGGGAAACTTTCTAATATAGCGTCTGCTAACACGGCTGATTTTTTTTCAGCCGTGCTAACATTGTTTAATGTTTCCATAATTAAAACTGAAACTAATTAAAGATCAGTTCTTAAAAAGGTTACTTAACTAATCCTTTTTCCTTGTAAAACTTAATTGCTCCTGGGTGCAAAGGAATCGGTGAATTCTTTGCAGCGTCCTTAAGAGTAATATCTTTTGCAGCAGCATGAGAAGCGACTAGTGCAGGAAGATTCTCGTAGAACAATTTAGTCATTTGGTATGCTGTTGCATCAGAAACGTCTTTTCTAGTCACTAGGTAATTAATTACCGCAGCAGTGGTAATGTCTGTTGTTTGACCTTTGTAAGTGTTTGCGGGTATTTTACCTGAAACAAATGGCGCTCCCATTTTTTTAACAACAGAACTTGGTACAGTAACCACAACGATTTCAACTGAGTTTGCTAAATCTTTTAAAGAGGCAACTCCAATTCCAGCTGACTGAAGAGTGGCATCAAGTTGTCTATTTTTAATTAATTCAACTGATTCAGCATAAGGTAAATATTCAACTTTCGCTAAATCCTTGTAAGACATCCCAGCTGCAGCAAAAATTGCTCTAGAATTTAATTCTGTTCCAGATTTTGCAGCGCCTACTGAAATTCTTTTTCCTTTTAGATCGGCTAATGTTTTAATATTAGATTCTTTTGAAGCTACGATTTGTATATAATTTGGATAAATCGCTCCAATTAATCTTAACTTATCAAGTTTTCCCTTAAAGCCGGCCTCAGCATCTCCTGCCCAAGCAAATTTAACTGAATCGCCAAGAACAAATGCTAATTCACCTTTTCCGTCTTGAAGAAGATTTAAATTTTCAACTGAAGCTTTTGTTGCCTGAACTTGAACTTTTGAATCTTTAATTTTCTCTGCATAAATTTTAGAAATTCCAACTCCTAATGGGTAGTAAACTCCTGAAGTTCCGCCTGTTAGGATATTGATAAATTCAGCTGACTGAGCGGAGCTCATCATCAACATCAAAGCAGTTATAGCTCCTGATATTTTTTTTAACATGTTAACTTCCTTTTTAAATTGTTTAAAATAAGATTAGATTATAAAAAATATCAAAACGCAATAACTGGAAACAATCTCATACAATCTGAAGTGGTGTAATTATTTGAAAATATGAAAAAAGATAAAAAAAAAACAGATGAAATAGATTGGAAGCAAAATTTAACAGACAATCAATATGCAATATTAAGAAAGCACGGTACTGAGCCAGCATTCACAAGCAATCTTAATAGTGAAAAAAAAGAAGGGAATTATTATTGCGCTGGATGTAATGCAAAATTGTTTAGCTCAAAGATGAAATTTGACAGCGGAACAGGATGGCCTTCATTTTATAAATCTTATCCAGGTGCTTTTAAGACCAGTACTGATTATAAACTGGTGTATCCACGAACAGAATATCATTGCGCGACCTGTAAAGGACATCATGGACATTTGTTTGAGGACGGGCCAGAACCTACAGGAAAAAGATTTTGTAATAACGGTATAGCTTTAAAATTTATAGAGGAAGAAGTTAAAGATGAATAATGCCGAAAAAGCTTTAGAGGTAAGCAAAAAAGGATTCATCAATCACATTGGTGGAATAGATTTTAAGAAAGTTTCAGAAAATACCTTTGAATTTAGTGCAGTAGTAAAAAATTTTAATCTTAATTCAGGTGGCATTAGTCATGGAGGATATATAGCTGCAATACTAGATAATGGGATGGGCACAGCTGCCTATCATGTAATTGATGGAAAAAGATGCGTGACTATTGCATTAGATATAAAATTTATTTCAGCGTCAAAAGAGGGAGATACTTTGATTGGCAAATTAAAAATATCAAAAAAAACTAATTCACTAGTTTTTGTGCTTGCTGAATTATTTGAGAAAAATAATTTAGTTGCAACCGCTTCTGGAACTTGGAAAATTATATAATATTATTTCCAAATTTCATTTAATCTAGCTAATCTTCCGCAGCCAAGTAAATACGAATAATAATGTGTTGGATTATTTTTATAATAATTTTAATGATAATCCTCTGCTAGATAAAAATTCTTAAATTCAACAAAAGCGGTTTTAATTTTTTTTCTATTTAATGATTTCATTTCAATAATAGATTGATCGATTAACTTATTTTCTTCATTGTTTTGATAAAAAATTACCGAAGTATAACTATTGCCTTTATCGCAGAACTGTCCCTTTCCGTCATAAGGATCAATATTGATCCAAAAATTCTTGAGCAATTCTAAATATGAGATTACTTTAGGATCATAAGTTATTTTAACAGTTTCAATGTGACCGGTTCTTCCTCTTAAAACTTCTTCATATGTAGGATTTACTTTTGTGCCTCCACTGTAACCAGAAACCACATCGGTCACACCCTCAATTTTTTCAAATGCAGCTTCCATACACCAAAAACAGCCTCCGGCAAAATAGGCATTTTATTTATCTTGCGAATAAGAAACTGATGAAAAGAATAAAATGAAAAGTAAAATTAATAATTTTTTCATTCTAGTGAATGTAAAAATTTAAAATCCCAAATAAAATAATTCCAAAAAAAGAAGATAATAAAACATTTTTTTTTGAAATAAAAAGAACAACAATAGTAAGCACTGCTACAAAAATTCTTATAAACGTGGATGTTTGTTCTAAAGCACCTACTGGATGAATAAAAATTCTAGCAATTAATGCACTTAAAATTCCATAAGAAATACAAGAAACAAACTTAAATAATTTTCCCTCTTCGTTTACATATTTTGAGGATATTACTCCTAAAAATCTGGATATATAGGTTGCGAAAGCTGAGACTAAGATAGCTATATAAATATAATTTGCGGACATATTTTACTTTATAAAAATTAAATAAGAGGTTATTCCAGAAATCAAACCTGCAATTAATACTGACCAACTCGGTGTAACTAAAAACAAAAGAGGAGATAAAATTACCGATAAAAGAACTGTTAAAATAATATAATTTTTATTTAATCCAGCAACGATCATGCACATAAAATAAATTGGATTTAAATATATGATCGCTATAAAAATATTTTTACTAATAACTCCTGCTGTGTAAAAACCTATTACTGTTGAAATAGTCGACATAATCCAAAGCGTGGCACTAAGACCTAAAAAAAAAGTAAAACGATTTTCTTTTTCAACTGTTTTGTAATTATTAAGCATATGAACCCAGCTTGTGACCGCTATAAAGTGTGCAACTATATAATAATGCCATCTTGGTCTATTCTGCTCTCTGATGACTGGAATTAAATTTATAGTCATTGGATATAACCTCGCATTAGTCAAATACACTGATAAAAAAATATTTAAAAAAGTTCCATGCACAATTAATGTCTCGGCCATCACTACCTGACCTGGTAATGCAAAACTAATTAAGGTTGAAAGGAAACTTTGGGTAGCGTCTAGACCTGTATTTTTAAAAAGAGCACCTAATGCAAAAAAACTTGCTGCCAAACTTATACCTGGAATTCCCATTCCAACAATACATCCTTGTCTAAAATTTTGATTAAATGTTTTATTCATAAATTTATTTTGGTACTCAAAATTCTATAAGCCAGAAATAACAAAGCAAATCCAGATAATCTACTTATTAAATTTGGATAATTTTTAAGAAAAATCGCAATTCTACTCGAAACACCTGCATAAATTGTTAAAAAGAAAAAATCTAAAAGTACATGCGTTGTCATTAAAATAATAAAATGAAGTATAAAATTATTATTCGGATCCAAAAAATTTGGAAACATCACTACAAAAAAAACTATGGCGCCTGGACTAAACAAAGCAGAAATAAAACCATCTTTAAATAAATCAAATGCTGATCGAGTACCAAAAGTTTTGTCGATTGTAACACTGGTCTTTCTTCTTAAAAATTTTATTGCTAAGTAAATTAAATATAGTCCTCCGATCCATTTGAAAGTGTCTAAAATTTGCGGATGAGGCTTCATTAGCGCATAAATACCAAACGTTGCACATATCATCTGAATTGCATTTGCAGAAACATCTCCTAAGCCTGTCCACAAACTTTTTGGAAATCCATAATTCATTGAGTTAGTAATAATAAGAATTCTTTGTGGTCCAGGAGTAATAAAGAGTATGGTTATTAACTGAACAAATAGTAAAAAATTGTTTGGTATCATTGATAAATCTAGATCTATATTGACTAATTATCTTAATAAAGTTATTTAATTTTCTGCGCCGAGTTATTTCAAATTGCGGGCGCGATATAAATCCAGCTAAAGCGATGCAATAATAACCGCCGCTTTATCTGGTGGTTTTTTTCGAAAAATTCCAAAAAAACCTTTGTTTAAAATGAATTATGAGCAAAGATTTAAATATTAGTTTTGAGTTCTTTCCAGCCAAAGATGATGTAGGCCATGAAAATTTATGGAAAAGTCTCAAAAAACTTGAACAATTCTCACCTAAATTTTTCTCGGTTACTTTTGGCGCAGGTGGAGGTGAAAGAGATAAAAGTGATTTTCTAGTTAAAAAAATACATAACAAATCTAATACTCCAGTTGCAGGACATCTTACATGTGTTGACATGAGCAAAGAAGAAATTAATTCAATTGCACTAGACTGGTTAAGAAATGGAATAAATAAAATTGTTGCTTTGCGTGGTGATGTAAGAAAAAAAAACTCAAAATATATCCCTCATAAAAATGGCTACGCTAATGCTGCAGATATGGTTAATGGATTAAAAAAATTAGGTAATTTTCAAATTGCAGTAGCAGGATACCCAGAAAAGCATCCTGACTCAGAAAACGAAATTAAAGATCTTGAAAATTTAAAGAATAAAGCTGATCAAGGAGCAGATAAGATTATAACTCAGTTCTTTTTTAATTATGAAAAATTTTTAAAATTTAGGGACGCAGCTATAAACGCAGGGGTTAAGATTCCACTAATTCCTGGTATTTTGCCGGTTGATAATTTTGAAAAGATAAAAAATTTTAGTAAAAAATGCGGAACGTCCATTCCAGCTTGGATTGAAGAAGAATTCGCTGGTTTAGAGAATGATAATGAAATTCAAAAAATAGTTGGGGCAAGTATTGCATGTGATTTAGTAAAAAAATTACAAGTAGAAGGTGTTAACGAATTTCATTTTTATACTCTCAATAAATACGAATTAAGTTATGCCGTATGTAAAAGACTTATCTCAGATAAAATAAAAAATAAAAACAATCAACAAAAGGAGTTATACATATAATGATAAAGATCAATTGTATTGGGTACCCTAGAATAGGACCCAAAAGAGAATTAAAAAATGCTTTAGAAAAATATTGGAAATCTGAAATTTCTGAAAGCGATTTACTAAAGTGTGCTACAGAATTAAAAAAAAATAACTGGCAAACACAAAAAGATAATGGGGTTGATTATATTTGTTCAAACGATTTTTCTTTTTATGATCAAGTTCTAGATACCATTTGTTTAGTAGGTTCAATTCCTGAAAGATATAAACACAAAGACGACAAAGTTTCTTTTAAAACTTATTTTGCAATGGCGCGAGGATCTCAAACGAAAGATTTGGATGTTCCGGCACTTGAAATGACAAAATGGTTTGACACTAACTATCATTACTTAGTGCCAGAATTTTCAAAAAATCAAAAATTTAAATTAAGTTCAAACAAACCCTTTGATGAATTTAATGAAGCAAAGAAATTAGGTTTTGATACTAAGCCAATTATTTTAGGCCCTCTTACTTTTTTAAGTCTTGGGAAAACTACAGATGAATCTTTTAAAAGCATTGATTTATTAGATAATTTACTTCCAGTTTATGCTGAGATTTTATCTGGTTTAAATAAAATAGGTGCTGAATGGATTCAAATTGATGAACCTATTTTAGTAAAAAATCAAAATGCTGATTTTACTAAACTAATCAAAAAAACTTTAAATCAATTAAAGATATTTGCAGGTTCGTCTAAAATTATCTTAACAACTTACTTTGAAAAACTAGATTCCGAAGTTGAAAAAGAAATTTTAGAGAGCGATGTGGATGGAGTTCATTTTGATTTAATACGCGGCAAAATTTCAAATATTAATTCCTTAAAAAATACTAATAAAACAATTTCTATTGGAATTATTGACGGAAGAAATATCTGGAAATCTGATGTAAATAAAAAAATTGAACTTGTGACAGAGTATTCAAAAAATATTAAAAATTTATGGATCTCTTCTTCTTGTCCATTATTGCATACTCCTTATGACTTAGGATTGGAGACTAAAGTTCCTGAAAAAATTAGAAAGTGGCTTTCATTTTCCAAACAAAAACTTATTGAACTTAATCATATTAAAATTTCATTAAACAAAGGTAATAATGAAATCAAAAATTACTTAGATGAAAATAAAAAAGATATCACAAGTAGAGAAACATCTGAGTTAATTCATGATGATAAAGTTAAACAAAGAGCTAAAAATATTACAACACAGATTTTAAATAGAAAATCTAATTTTGGTAAAAGATCCGAAATACAAACTAAGGTATTTAAATTACCTTTGTATCCAACAACAACTATTGGATCTTTTCCTCAAACATCTGATGTAAGAAATGCTAGAGCTAAATTTAAGAAAAATGAGCTAAGCTTAAAACAATATGAGGATTTTCTAAAAACTAAAACAATCGACGCTATCAAAAAACAAGAGCAAATAGATATCGACGTTATTGTTCACGGAGAGTTTGAAAGAAATGACATGGTTGAATACTTTGGTGAACAACTTAAAGGATTTACATTTACATCTAGTGGCTGGGTACAAAGTTATGGTTCACGATGTGTAAAACCTCCAATTATTTTTGGAGATGTTTCTCGTCCAAAATCTATGACGGTACAATGGTCAAAATTTGCACAAAACCAAACAAAGAAAATTGTTAAAGGAATGCTAACGGGTCCAATAACAATTTTACAATGGTCTTTTGTTAGAGACGATCAACCAAGAAAAGATACAGCATTACAAATTGCTTTTGCAATAAGAGATGAGGTTGAAGATCTTGAAAACAATGGCATTAAAATGATTCAAATTGATGAGCCTGCATTAAGAGAAGGTTTGCCTTTGAAGAAAAATGATTGGAAGCAATATTTAGATTGGGCTGTTAAAGCTTTCCAAATTTCTGCTGCTGTTGCAAAAGATGAAACTCAAATTCACACACATATGTGTTACGCTGAATTTGAAGATATTATTGATGCTATTGCTGCTCTAGATGCTGATGTTATCTCCATAGAAACATCAAGATCTAGAATGGAATTATTAAAAACATTTGAAAAGTTTAAATATCCTAATGAAGTAGGACCTGGTGTTTATGACATTCATTCTCCTAGGGTTCCTAATAAAAATGAGATGAAAGAACTGATTCAAAAAGCATCTAAGTTAATTGATAAGAAAAGAATTTGGGTAAATCCAGATTGCGGACTTAAAACTAGAGGCTGGCCTGAAACAATAGCTGCACTTGAAACTATGGTGCAGGCAGCTAAGGAATTAAGAACCGAAAAATGAAAAAAAAAAAATTTGAGAAAAAAA
>Ga0222714_10004579_pt1 | contig 13458 bp, 24 predicted proteins | sample C33_3DmetaG_FD_165048 | JGI IMG/M metagenome (GOLD analysis project Ga0222714, IMG submission 165048) | Estuarine water microbial communities from San Francisco Bay, California, United States - C33_3D | ecosystem: Environmental > Aquatic > Marine > Unclassified | place: USA: California... | reverse complement strand
GCAGCAAATGCTGTAACAGGATCAAGCACAACACTACTCCGCCCTCATCGTCGTGATGTCATCGCCCTTGCGCACGGTCACTTTGCCGTTTTCTACATCAACGCGCATCGGCGGCTCCTTCTCGGCAAGTTTGGCGATTAAGTGTTGAATGACTTCAAACTCAGGCTTTTCCGGTTTCTCCGCTGTGCCTGCGATGCCGTTCATCATGTTAATTAACGCGACAAGTGCGCCGCCGACCATGGTCATAACAGCGGTAATCGCGGATTCGGAAAGGAAGTAAGACGATCCAACACCGATCAGCACGATAGCAGTAATGTAGGCCAAGCCATATTTTCCGATGGCTTTACCAGCGACCTCTTTGGCGGTTTCGGTCTCGTCGCTCATTTGTCTGCCTTCTCATCAAGTTTGTCGAAGATGCGACACAACGAAGCGTCAATCTTTTGCAGTTCTGCCTTGTAGTCGGTCTTGCTGACATAGACATGGGGCAAATCGCGGACGTCTTTATCCAGCCTGTCAATCGCCGTGTAGATGCGATTCAGAGTCCAACCACCAAAAAAGGCCGAGGCTGTGATGGCTAGGTTGAAAAGGACTTGGTAATCCACGGGTTATTCTCCAATTACCACTATAGTATCAGGGGAGGTACCCCACGCATAACGGGTTCAACCCACACCCCTGTAGGGGGTATTAGGTAGTTTATGTTAACACCTCAACCGTAAGTAGGGGAGGTTGCTTGGTAGTTCGTAGAAAAAAGTTACTAGAGTCAAACGCTCGCAGGTTTGGTCTTCTATCGTAAACTTCTGTGCGGCATGATACTCAGAGGAGTCAAATAACACTAATCTATTGTAAATATTTGATATATTTACAGTTTCTTCAAACATGGCGTTGTTTGCGATGACCCCAATGGCTTCTTCGGCTGCGTTACTTTTGTCTCTATAAAATCGCTCTTTAATCTCCATCCCCTCTACTGGGTAATGAGTGAGATCAGCCTTCAACCTATATAAAGATGTTCCAGTATTTAAAGGGGCGTTTGGGGTTAAATATACTATTCCTGTGACAATGTCGGGGCAGTCGTGGTGTACCCAACCAATAGAGTCGATATCTTGTATTTTTTGGAACACCGTCCTTGCGGAATACACTATGTTTTGCGACTCGTCAGGGAAAAAAATTCGCAACATCCTGTTGTTAACATACTCAAACAACTTACGGTCTAGTAAATGCAAGGGTTTGGTCCTGACCCCGGGCCATCTTCCGTCCGCTACGGGGAAGTCAAGAGCTTGTGCGTAGGTTCTAACCGAATCTGGGTTAGGGAAAAAATCATCGTATACCGTTAACGGGATTACGTGCCTCACTTCAAAACCCCACTGTTCTTCAAGGCTACTACATGCTGTTTCACTCGCTCCAAAACTCCTATTGCTAATGTAGAGCTTACCCTATCTCTATAAGTATCAAGAAGTTGCAATATATCTAAATACAGCATTTCTACGGTGGTTTCCTGTGGCACTTTTTCAGGGAATGCGTAGATGTTGGGGTTAAGTTTTTCTGTTTTAAGACTTTTACATTTAACACATTCGATATGTCTGGCGTGGGTGGGCCATGCAAAAACCCACGTATGCCCACAGTTGTAACATTTTACGTTTGTCTCTACAGGGCGCATGACTAAATGCGGATATGTATTCTGTCGTAAGGAAGGATATCTAGATCAGTAATTTGTATACACATAGTGTTATTTTGTTTTCTGTCCTTACGCTCTATGTTATGAGTTAACGTAAAATGACTTTTCGCTACGTATTCTTTCAACAAAAGTTCATCCTCCGCGTGTTCCAATAACGCGGCCGGGACTCGCCCCGTATTCAAAACTGCCAACATATCCTTGAACATCCAGTACGTTGGCAAAAAACAAGACGCACCATCTATGAATATAAACCCATTGGTCTCCATTTTAGGTAGCACCGCCGCCATGAATTTTATCAGGTTAACCACACCATGATCGTAGTCTAGGAACACCAGTCCTATCGGGGCGTCAGTGTAACGCTTAGCAAAATCTATTTTGTGTTCGTGTATAACTAAATGAGTACTTACAGATAGCTCAATCGCTTTTTTCTGTACGTACTCTTGGTGCCTCAAATGGCGGTGGTCCCGTAGTTCTTCTCTTAATAAATTAGTGGGCCAGTCTGAACCGTCATCTATTGTATGAACCAACCCAACACCATTTTCTTTGACCGCTTGGGCACACCAAAAAGCACTTACGCCTAGCCCCGTGCCGTACTCTAGCACAGTGGCTATTTTACGCATTTTGATTAGCGCATATAGGTAAACCCCAAAGTCCTCAGTCCCATATATGGGTCCAAAAGTATTTGAGTAGTGTTTCAGTTCGCTAAAACTCAAACTTACCCCCCGTAAAGTTCAAGTTTATTACTGACCTAAACTTTGTATCAGTGGTGCTTGCGCCACAATGAAGGGTGCGTGATGGGAAAACAACCAACCTATTAGCGATAGACTCGACCTCAATCTTATCATCTATAATAGTTTTGCCGTTATTGGTGTTCATATAAAAAATAGCTGTGCACCCTGTAGAAAAGCCGTCTATGTCTATATGATTATTAGTTTTCCTTTGGTATGGAGTCCGCATTTGTAAGTTAGCTTTAGCCCTTAGTAACAGACCGGGGGTTATATAACACAAAAGAGGGAGGATAACTGGCTCAAAGAATGCACTATTGATGTCCCCCCCGTAAGAAAAAACATGGGTAAACTGGTAATCAAATGGGTCATCTGTGCAATCGCTGGTCACCATACTGTTGTAGTAGTACCAAGGAAATCGTTTTTCCGGGCTAAACATAATCTCAAACATACTATCTAATGTCCCCGCCGGTAAGACATTATCTATAACAAGATGCACTATGCGCCTTTTGACTTAATCGGGTGTAGAAGAGAGGACATCGGGCATTTACTTGGTGAGCTTTTTTTAAGTATAGACATTTTAGATTTTACCCAACTTAATGCCGCGTTCTGTTTTTGCAGGACTTCCGTGTATTCTCTATGGTCTATTAAATGGTGCTTAACTTCTACCCGTCTGTCGGATAAGGGTATTATGTGGGCTAAGGGCATTCCAAAGGGGATAGTGTATACTTTGTCTTCCTGATCCCACCGTCTTAAGAACATGTTTACATGAGCACTATTTTGGTGCTTGTAGTCGACTACACCTGTTATTACATGTATATCTGTGAACTCTACTATACGCCATTCTGGCTGCACCCATACAAACTGGATATCCTCTTCGCAGGTTATTCTCCACGGGGCTATGAGTTTAACATGCTGATATTCGTTGTTATTTAGATACCCAGCATACTGCGATCTATCGTGATGAGTTGCCCTAGCTTCCTCATAGGCAAAAAACCACTCACACTCCATATTTGCTCCGTTCCTAAGAGCGTCATGGCTGTACACTTTTATTTTAATATCTGACCAAGAGGGTAGAATCACCCCTTTTTTTATATACTCCAACATGCCGTAACATCCTTTTATGGTACGCGGAGCAAATAAGTCTTTACCGGATGGGATTAGCCCCGGCAACTCTTTTATCCATGTAGGGGTGTACTCTAACGCGCTTTTTAAGGTAGCGCATTGGTAAGCGTTTATATCAGACGTGTAAGCATTAAGTACGATAGGCTTATTAAAACATTTACTCATCAACAGCACCGGATATAAGCGACAAATTAGGGCTATTTTTTATATCCATAGTGTATGTGTTAATCAGCTTAATCGCCTCTTCCCTAGATATATCCTGTTCCGCAACGTCCTCAACGCCGTCCCCGTTTCTGATTGCATGTATACAGCATAAAATAGCAGGGTCAGTAGTTGACACGTTAGTAAACTGGTGCATTTTACCCGCCTTTGTAACTATTAAGTTTGGCGCTTTTATTACTTCCGCATCTTCTTCTTTCTGATCTTCGCGCCTTAGTTTTACTGTACCGATAGCGAGCAATGTGATGTGGTCAAAGTGGTGCGCGTGGGTGGGCTGAGACTGCTCAGGCATTAACGGGACAAGTTTTACAAACACATTGTCAACAAACTCTACTAAGTTCCCATAGCGAAAATATTTATCTAAGTCCATACTATTGCGTTATCCGAATCAATTTTGGGGCGGAGGGGATGATTAAATTATAGGGGTCAACCACAAAATTTTCCAATTCTGCTATATAGCGCTCCCAGTCCGCTATCAAAGTTTCGTCGGTTTCTTTATCTTTAAGCTCCCGCGCTCTTGCCAAGCTAGTTGGGATAAAATCGTTAACAAAATAATTGCGTATAGATTCCGCTTTTTCATCTCGTTCTTCTTGGGTCATGTCCCGCTTATTGCGCACTACTTTTAACCCCCCGTCCACTCTTTCTACCGTAGATAGGGTTTCGACTTCCCACATACCAAGCCCCGCAAAAAAAGGAGTAATTTGAGCAGATATATCTACTTGCTCGTAACCACAATTGGGGTCATCAAGATTTAGCTTAGGGAAACAGAGTTTAAGATTGCTTTCAGGCTGCGGCGAGTGGCTTTGAGGGACTCCCTCAATGACAGGCACAAAATATCTTTCAACGACGATACTCATTTGCACACCTACTGATCAGATACGTTTTGGCTCGGATAAGACCTGTTGGCCCCCCACATTATGCGAATCCCGGCTGCACCGCCGCTACCCGCACTGCCGGGATAAGGGTCGTAGTCGTACCCAGCTCCACCGCCACCGCCGCCTCCACCATAAGAACCGCCAGACGCCCCCCCATACGGGCTAGCTGCGCCACCGCTACTTCCGCCTGACCCCCCCTGCCCCCCGGCAAAAGCAGAGCCACCCGCCCCGTTAGCCCCCGCACCATATAGGCTTACACCACCACCACCGGAGCCGCCTCGCCAGTAATACTGGGCAGCGCCACCACCTCCTCCGCCACCACCCCCGGCACCGCTCTGCCCCGCACTACTTTGGTTACCGCCATTACCACCGTTACCTGAGTAGCCACCTGCCCCACCTCCAGCCGCCGCACCGTTGCCACCCCCAGTCCCGCCGCTGTAAGTAGCATCGCCAAGCGAAGACGCGGCCCTCCCCGCTTGATTATCATACCCGCCGAGGACCCCGCTCTCAGCGTAAACAGAATTGTTAAAGTTAGCAAAATAGCGACCGCCACTAGAAAGGGCATAGTACACAGTATAGTTTTGCCCGGCGGTAACCGAAATATTATTTTTATAGGCTAACGCAGCCCCGCCCCCGCCAATGCCCGGAGTCACACTGTTGCCAATGCTAGCCGTATAACCGCCCATGGCTATAGTAACAACCGAAACTGAAGTGACCCCGGGTGGGCAAGTCCACGTTGTAGTTCCGCTATAACCTGAAAACTCGTTTTGCCCCGGGACTACAACTGTTGAGGAGCTTGTAGCCGAGGTGGACGCATCTGGGCCAACTGCAGTTACTTGGCAACGTATTAAATACCCCCTATCTGCGGAAGTTAGAGTATATGTACTACTGGTAGCGCCACTTATATTACTGTAGGTGGCACCCCCCCGCTGCCATTGATAAGTATATGTGTTTACTTGCCCTGTCCAAGAACCTGTAGTGGAGCTGAGTGCGTTTCCAACTAGCACAGTACCCGAAACAGCAGGTGCCGCTGTGTTCACAGGTGCGGGGATTTTTCCTTTCCCACTAAGAACTAGTAGTTGGATACCGGACATAACTAAACCTTTTTACGCCAAGTTGCCTGTAATAACCGCCACTGTGCTGCTTATAAAAAATACTGTCGCAACACCTCTGGTATTTAGTGTAGCTGTTGATATATCGACGTTTTCGCCACCTTTGTAGCACGTAGTAATCGAACAAGTAATAGTTATACTACCGGATGTATTATTAAAAATAGAAACTACATCCCCTTCCGAAAAGGTTGCGTCGGGTACCGTAATGCTACCGCCAGACCCTACTTGTACGTACTTTCCAACATCGGCAACAGCAAGGGTATAGCTACTCGTTTTGGTACCAACTGCAGGGATATTCTTGTACCCGACAGTATAATTTCCGCCCCCGTCAGGGAACGTAACTGTTCTACTTGCAGACAAAGTATCTGGAGCAAAAGACAACCTATAGGAGCTTGATCCCCCGGCGCGACCTTTAACTACAATGCCATCTTGTGTAGAAGTGGCGGTGCCAAAAGTCTGGCCTGTGGCGTTATAAAAAGTATTAGCCCCAGTGAACGCATTGTTAGCCGCTAGCGTTACTGATGGTGCAGTAGAACTCCACGTTGTTCCGTCTGAAGTTAGGACATTACCGCTAGTACCGGGAGCAACAACTTGAACCGCACTAGTACCATTACCGAGGATCACGTTGTTGGCAGTGAGGGTTGTTGCACCAGTACCGCCGTTAGCGACGGGGAGAGTGCCTGTAACTTGCGTAGTAAGGTTTACCCCGCTCAAAGTGCCGCCCAGAGTCAGGTTGCCAGAGCTTGTGACCGTACCCGTCAGGGTAATCCCGTTGACCGTGCCAGTGCCGCCTACTGAGGTGACTGTGCCACCAGTAGCGGCGCTTGGGTTTGCATTGGTTACCGCAGCTCCAGCCCCAGCGCCGTCTGTGTAAACCATCACCTTGCTACCGTTAGCAATCGTAACGGTAGCACCGGAACCCTGTGCAATCGTGATCGACTGGCTGCCTGTGGTGGCGTTCTCAATGATCCAGACCTTGGACACCGTGTTCGGGGCAATCGTCACGGTGCGGGTAGCGGTCAGTGACACGCCAGAGGTGATCTTCACGTACAGCGCCCGGATGCCATCGGCAGCGCCATCGGCCATCGTGATCGTCGCATCCGCATCAGAGGCCAAGGACTCCGTGCTGTAGCCAAACGCATCAGCAATCAGCTCAAGGTTGGTGTTAGTGCTTGTTCCCCACGTCCCGGACTCGTCGCCCGTCGTGATCTCCTTCAATCGGAGGTTATTCACATAAGTCGCCATGAGGTCTCCTAAGCTGCCTTATCGACTTCTACCCAATTCGGTGTCTGCGCGTCGTTTACATTCACCCAGTTCGGTGTCTGCGCGTCATTGACGTTGGTCCACCCGATTATTCTAACAGTTCCTACGGCTCCTGTGCCGCGTACTCCAACGACAGTAACAGCATCGTCTATTTCTAGTTCTACGTCACCTACCGCGCATGTACCGGCTACGCCAACGATGGCCGGTTTTACTAATGATACTACCGTTCCTACAGCACTAGTGCCAGATACACCTGTAGGATATACCGTCCAATCGTAAGCAGGTATTACGTTGCTTACACTTCCAGCACCTTGCACACCAGTAACAGGAACCGTTACAGCAGGCGTTACAGTACCAGCAGCACCCGTACCGGACACTCCTGTAACGCCATACCCTACTACTGTAGTTACATTTTGTACCGCCCCTGTACCGAACACTCCATCCGGTACAATTAACTCGGCTATGTAAACTACAACAGTACCTACTGCTCCTGTTCCGGCAACTCCTACAGGTATGACAATGTCATCAACCTGTACTTCAAAGCCGCCAATCTCACCAACACCCTGAACCCCTGTTGGGATGACGGAGCCGCTGTAGTTGGTAATTACCGTCCCTACCGCTCCAGTGCCTTCTACGCCTACGGGGACTATGGCATCGCCAATTACAACCGTAACGGAACCTACGTCTCCGGTACCGCTTACTCCTAGCGCAACAATACTTTTACTAATTGAGATGGAAGGGGTGCCTACCTGCCCGGTACCAACAACAGAAACTCCGTTGTCTCCCCACGCACCTTCCCCCCACCCACCTGCACCCCACACAGGGGCGAGGTAAACTATTTTTTCAGGTATACCGCCCCAGCCGTTAAACCCCCACGGCTGTTCGCCCCAAGCACTCACCTATCACCTCATGCTATGCGGATAATCGCAGTAGCGGCAGCGGCAGCAGGAAATTGAATCTGGAAATCGCCCGAACTTACGGTCTGATCGCCACCAAAGCTCAACACGGCGCAAGCCGGGTCACCCGTAGCACTGTCGTTGTAGATCAGCGCACCGCAGGTTGTGAAGGTAGCTGCGCTCCACGTCGTGTCCGAAAAGTCACAGATCGCGGTCGTGCCGTCAGCCACCGGGGTCACCGAAGTCAGCGTATTGCCGCCCGTGGTGTAGCCGCTGCCGTTCGCCAGCTCATCAGAGCCAAGGTTGCCGTAAGCTGTCGTAGCAGCACCAAACGTGCCCGATCCTGCCGAAGCGGCCTTTAGCAGTGCGATCTTGAACGTGTTACCCGTCGAAGCGGTGAAGTTATGAACAGCCTTGAGTATTTCTACTTTGAAGCTGGTGGGCATTGCGGTAGTAATTGAAATCGGCATTTTAGTTCTCCAGTAGTTTCACAAGTTCCGGGTGCCCAGCGGCTCGGAAGCGGTTTGCCAATGTGGTGTGGTTAGACCGCACCGCCTGTCGCATGTAGTGGACCAGCACTCCACGGATTTCGTTCTTAAAAGCCTCCGCCTGATCCCGGATGACCGGGTGGCAGTTGCCTCCAATCGACACGATCTTGTTCAGCGCCTGCTCTGCGATCTCCTCGGGAGTAAACCCTCGGCCAGATACCATGGAAGTCTTGATTTCGCCAAGCTGTGCGCCGGTTACGATGCTGAACATTACGCCACCTTGACCTTAACCTGCCCATCCCGGTACATGTCTTGACGCAGTTTGCCGTCGCCAAGATTCTTCAGGAGTGCCATGGCCTGTACGTAGAGTTTCTCGTAGTAAGCCACCAAATCAGGCTCACCTTTCTGGAAACGAATAGCCTCAATAAGCGCACCATTGAGGAGGGCAGAATCAAACTCTGTCCCTAGCCACGTAGTATTCGCCGTCACAATCGACTCCGGGTAGTAACCGAAATGGATTTCTGCTGAGTAGTTAGAGTTGGGGGTAGGACCAAGAATGAACGTATTCTGGTCAAAAATAGCGTAATGCTTCGGCAACCCGGTACTAGTGGGGTCTGGATAGGCTTCCCGCATGAAGTTGACATCTTTGTTCAGCAGGTAACCGTAAGAGCCGTTGTTAATTACAGCTAGCGAATACACGTACAGCATGTTGGTCGGCATGGTCAGGTACTTGTTACCTGATGTCATGGACCCGGTTTGGTTTTTACGAAGTGCAGGAAGCTCGACGGTGGCATATATCTTCTGCTCCGCCTGTTTAGTGAACATCGCAAGTTGATCTTCTGTGAACGTCTGCTCACAGATATCTTGGATGTTAGTTTTAAGCTCCGTGTAATTCATGGTTTACGCCATCGGGCCGCGTGCCATAGTGCCTTTGGTAGCTGCGCCGGTACCACGGATTTTGACACCGCCGCCTTTCTTCATGCCGTGCATACGCTTCTCGTGGGCTTTGACTTCGGCCTTGGCTACCTTCTTCATGTCTTTTTTCATAGCGCCTCCTATGTAATGACGATTTTAACCCAACCTACCGTACCGCCAGCATGTACAGAACCACTCGGCTGTATCCATGCTCGGCTCTGCGGGTAGCCAGTAAAGTCTGGCCTTGGGTTCCGTATAGCCTGCGGATCGCTGACCGGATACTCACCTAAATGCAACTGGGGATGGTCAGGGTTCCAGCATTCTGGACACGCAAGTATGTTCGTGTTTTTACCCTTGATTATCAAGGGTTGTAGCTGGCGCAGCTTATAGCGAAACCCGCATACGTCGCACTCTGATATCGCTTTTTGACCAGAGGCAAACCTATTGGACATGGCTTACCTCGGGAACAGCAGACGCGGGACAAACCTTACGGCTGCCTTTTCACGATCCTCGCCCGCCGCCAAGTCAAACTGCCGTTCGTACTCTGCCTGCAACATAGGGATACGGGGCATCAATTCAGGGTCTTTTTGGGCTATGTAATAAGCCAAACCCGCCACAAGGGCGGGGAAAAAGCGGAAGTTCATGTCGGGGGTCTGTACCCCACTGCCTGCGTCCTGAATACGGCGCATCCGCCAGTAAATCAGTTGGTAGAAAGGGCTTACTAATGAGCCTTGGTCCGGCACCGGCCACAGCGTGAATGTCGGGTTATCCCGCGCCCGGTCGATGTAAATCTGGATAGGACGACCTTGCGTGATTTTGTTGGGGATACTGGAGTAGGTAGAGACGCTGATACGGGAAATGGTCAGGTCAGACTGCGTAGCGTAGTTGCCCGCGCCCGTACGGATTACATGCTCTAGTAGGTCTATGGTGTCGGCAGGGAGGTCGTAAGTGCCCGTACCTTGAGCTAGGTTCTTGGTCCCCTGCTCAATGGTCCACATGTTGATACCACGGTTCTGCCACTCAATGGTCAGCAGGTTCATGGAACGCCGCGCCGTGCGCAGATCGTAACCAGAACGCATTTCCCGCCCAGCACGCTCCCACGCTTCCTCGGCTACTTCCGTGAAGTCCATGGTAAAGTCATATGTGCCAGACGTTGCCATCGCTATTTCCTATACGCCGCTGTCTTTTTAGCGACTGACTTGGGCTGCGCTACGAACTGCTTGCCCTGCTTCTTGCCAGCCCGCTTGGCCCGGGTAGTCGCCGCGTACTCAGCAGGACTCAACGCCTTTATGGCAGCTTCTGGGAGGTACCGCTCCCCCGTCTTGCTCGACGGCTTGCCAGACTTAGTCCGCCAACGTTGGTCCGTCCACTGCTTGAGTGACTGCTGGGGCTTCTTCATTAGTCACGGTACCCGCCACCGGCAGCTTTGTACTTCTGCGCCAGAAGCTGTGCTTTACGGGCGCTCCATTGCCCTGCCTTGGTACCATGGGTGGCCTGCGATTTGATCTGATTGAACAGACGCTCACGCATTCCCGGCTTGGTGTAGTTACCAGCCTCGTTGACCTTAGACCCCACCTTGCCACCCTTTTTCATACCGGGCAGCTTGGCAGGATTAACAGCACCCATCCCTCGGCAGGACATCATGGCACTACACCTTCTTGCCTTTGGTGTGGCCTTTCTTAACGATGCCATCAGCGCGGGTTACGCCGCCTGCTTTGTAGGCTTTAGCCATACCACCGCCCATCATGCGCTTCGGACTGCACGAACCACCATAACGGTAGCTTTTGGCTTCCTTCTCTTCGTGCTTAATCATGCTCTTGGGAGCGCCTTTCTTCTTCATAAAGGCCACTTCCTTCTTCATCATCGACTTAGACTCTTTCATTTCGCCTCCTTCGGCAAATTTGCGGCCCTTGTCCGCCTTGACGTAGTCCCTGCCTACTGATTGTGGGATACCAAGCCGCTTGGCCGCCTTCGGATCGTTGGCGACCATTGCCATCAAATTATGCTGCGCTCGGCTGGTAGACGGCATGGTTAGACCATACGGCCTTTGGTATGCCCTTTGCGGCACATCCCATCACCACGGGTTACCGAACCACCCTTGGCGTATCTGGGACCAGAACCCTGCATGTCCATGCGCTTGCGCGGCGACACTGGACCCATCTGACCTGCTTGGCCCATCTTCTCCCGAATCTGTTCCATGGTCATTTTGGTCTTCGGCGGAACCTTGGCTTTTGGGGGCGGTCTACGACCCTTCATGGCTTCGGGGTTAATGGCATCAACGGGGTATTTGTTTGGCATAAAATGTCCTCAACAGTTCCAAGCCCGCAGGCTTTTGTTTATCCGGCTATTTGGGTCTTTCTTGGCTTTTTCACCTGTTAGCTTGGCTTTCATGCCTTTCATCCGGGCACAGAAGGAGTCTCGACGTTTGCCGCCTTCCGGCTGGGGGCGCTTAAGCCCCGGTTTGCCGGGGTTAGCTGCGTTGTAAGACGCACGCCCTTTTGCGTTGAGACCACCTTTTGGGTTTTTCCCTTCTTTGCGCTGCCAAGCAGGTGTTTTAGCCACAGAACACCGTCACTTTGGATATCTGATCCAAGGTCATAATGGCGAAGTCCGTACGATTGCTGCGGGTAGTCAAAATACCCTCTGCTGGTACAAACAAGCTATCTGCAAATGCAGAAGACCCAGCCGGGGTATCAAGTTGCAAAATCAACGTACCGTTTGTCGCATTGAGATTGAACTTGATCGACCCTGCCGTAGTAGTACCTACGTAATAGATACTCTTGATGCGGGTACGCGGGAAAGCCAAGGAACCTGTAGTCCCTATGCTGACGTTGCCCGCCGAAGCGCCGCTGGCCGTGATGCTCGCCACAGAAGTGTAAAAGTTAGTAGAACTTGCCGTGGTAGCGTTAGCACCGGTCACTACTTCAGTGGTGGTCGCACCAGTCAAATCCCCTACTTTCACACCTTGAATGGTAAAAGTAATCCCGCTGTCATTCCCCGCAGAGGTGAACAACAGTTTGTACCCAGTACCACTTGCGGAGATATCGTTGGTCAGCAGCGTCAGTGCCCCTGCGCCAGCAATTGAAGCCGCTGCACGCAGGAGTGTTGCGCTGGTAGTGGGCGTAATAGCCCAAATATCACCCTGCATAACTACCCCCTATTAGCGGGTTTCAGCCGCGACGATGTAATCCAGAGTGGTAGCACGGGTACCCAAGGCATCACCAGACAGGCTCATGGCAGCTACAGTCAACTCAGTTGCCGGGATGTTAGTCGTGTGTGTAGCTACATTCTGCCCGTTGATATAGAACCGTACGGTCCCAGTGCCTTCTACCGCAATAGCCAGCACGATGTAGGTGTCATCCACCATGTCTATGCCGGAGTCGGTCGAGGTTTCTGTGCCGCTAGCCTCAGTCTTGCACAAGATGGACGCATCGCCGTCGTCTACCTGAAACACGATACGGTCAGCGGCGGTCAGCATGTTTTCTGGGTTAGTGGCGAAATTTACGGTAAAGCCAAAACACAGGTCCGTCTGGGCTACTTTGGAGTTCTTCACACGGGTCTGGAAGTACATGTTCTTGCCCGAAGCAGGCAGGAAAATCTCGTTACCCTGAATTGAAGCCCCGTCGTTGTCGGTAGTGGCGGCGGAAGTCAGCGCAACTTCTCCCCCTACGGTATCGGCTACGATAGCTACAGTGGCGCTGCTATCCTTTACGACAGTCCAGTTGTTGGTGGTGTCGATTGCCACACCGACGAAGTCGTCAACAATTTGGAAGTAAGCCGGGTTGATGCTGATAGGCATCTCAGCCATGCCAGCAAGCGGCGCAGCAGTGTTGGTGCCAGAATAGAGTACGGGGCCGGAAAAGTGGGTATTAGCCATTTGAGTATCCTCACATGCGAGTTAGGGGGCAGTCTGCATGTCGTCGGCCCGGGCCGTCTGCTCCCCCGGTTGTCCCGGGAATACAGCCTTTTTAGCAGGTGCGTATTGAAACTGCAAGCCTGTGTATCTCCCTTTGCTAATAGGAAGCCCAGAAACCAATGCACGTCGTAGCGTAGGCATACTCATGTTGTAGTGTTCCAGCACCGCCGTGAGGCTTGGGAACTCTTTGTTCGTGGTGACTTCCAGTATCGGCTTGCTCATCTTGAGCTTGGACTCTTCGGAGAGGCGTTT
>Ga0222714_10004577_pt1 | contig 13459 bp, 14 predicted proteins | sample C33_3DmetaG_FD_165048 | JGI IMG/M metagenome (GOLD analysis project Ga0222714, IMG submission 165048) | Estuarine water microbial communities from San Francisco Bay, California, United States - C33_3D | ecosystem: Environmental > Aquatic > Marine > Unclassified | place: USA: California... | reverse complement strand
TCTCTATCCTCGCCATCTCAGAGGGCTGGGAGAGCATATTCGGTCGATACGACTCTTACTTTGGCTCTGGATTAATCTGGGACCGTCTTAGGAGCTTCACCGACCGAATGAGCGATGTGCTCGCCCTCGAAGAAAAAATAGGGCGTGAAAGCTGCGTCTCCCAGCTGCTTACGGACCCGACTGGCAGGGAGATGAAAGTGACCATGCAACTGCTTATAAGTCCCGATGGTAGCCCCGCCTATCATGTCGTTGTCCTGCTTACGTCGGAGGCCAATGCAAGGAATCAGCTTCATCGGATAGACTAAAGGTTATATGAACCTCCGTCATTCCAGACAGATCAAGATCAACCGCCTCCAGTGGGCAGGCCAGGCCCTTGGCAGTCTGTCTGTTCTACAAGACCTCGAGGCAGTTGAGGTCACCGTACCCATTCGAGAGTCGTGCCCCCCCTCAATTCTCTTTGCCTCACTGCTCGTATGTCTTGGAAGTGTTGCTGGCTTTTTCATGACCTTACAACTCTAGAGGCGGGATGGGTGGGGCAATGACCAAAGTCAAGCCTGAGGCTTCAACGAATCGATTGCCGGGATCGTCACAGGCTATTGTTCTAGTCGACGACCACCCTTTGATACGTCATGGCCTAGCCGCAGCCATCCAAGCACGATTTCCTGGCTTAAATCTAGCACTTTCCTCAACTGCTGAAGAGGGCTTAATTCTTGCGCGAAAGATACTGGCCTGGCCTGAACCAACAAGACTGCTCGTCTTGCTTGATCTCTCCCTTCCTGGCTTAAGTGGTCTGTCAGCAATCCAGAACTTTCGCGACCTGGCGGGCCCCATCACAATCATCACACTCTCTGGTAACGATGAAGACCTGCGGGTGGGGGCTTGTCTTGGCTCGGGGGCGGACGCCTTCGTAAGTAAGGCAGCACCCGTCGAAATGCTCTTAGATGTCGTTCAACAATCGCTCAGTACAAGCCTGAAGTCTGGTACCTGGTTGTCGGCCTGCGGCTTTCGAGATAGTTCCACCATACAACGCCTTAAAATCACGGGCCGTCAGCTTCAAGTGCTTCTAATGATCTGCAGTGGCGCAAGCAATCGAGATATTGCTAACGAACTTGAGATCACAGAGATCACAGCAAAAACGCATGTTAGCGGGGTGTTTAAAGCACTGGGAGTCGCAAGTCGGACACAGGCTATTTTGATGGCTCAGCAACTGGGCTTAGTGACGACTTAATCGGCTTGGTCTGCAGACGCAGAGTGGCTGCCTTAAGTTTCTTAAGCGTGTAAGGTGGCGCAATCTGAATAACGGATCTGTCCTCATCCCAGGCTCTGTTTTTTTCACGCTCTAAGGCGAGTTCGAGTACCGGGAGCTCTTCGTTAAATTCGTCTCTCAGGTGGGTAATCGCGGACTCAACATCCTGACCTTCACCACTAACGATCACGATAAAAAGGGGGGAATCCTTCAAGCCCTCAAGCTGCGTAACCCGAAGCGACCCATCCATTGAATCAATGATGCCGTAGCCCTCCGCCTTCAATGCAAGCCGAAAGGCTTCTAGGGTGGCATCGGTCTTGGCATCAAGACCGACCGATGCAGGCTGGACCCAGACAATGAACTTGTCTTGCAGGCTCGAGCGCTTGGGGTACGGCTCGTTAGGGTTCATTGCGGCCTGAGCTGCTGCAGCCTCAGAGGGTGGACAGACGGGCAGGTCGAGAAAAAAGCCTGAGCCATGGGCTAAATGACTGCTCACCCCAAGACGAGCGCCAATGCTCGAGGCAAGTTGGCGTGAGATCAACAAGCCCAGCCCAGACCCCTTCGCATTAGGTAGAACATAAGAGGGTATCGACGAGCGAAAGCCTTGGCGAAGTCTCTTGCGAACCTCCGCAGTCATACCCATGCCGTTGTCGAGAACCGCGACGCGGCAGGTAGTTTGCCTTGACCGAATGGTCAGTCGAATACGACGACCATCCGCATGTCGAAGTGCATTGATTAATAAATTCCGAAGAATACGCCCAAGTAATCTTGGATCGGTGCTTACACAGGTCTCTTGCGGCTGCCAGCAATAGAGCTGCACCTCACTATGAAAGCTCTTGGCCAAAGGCCGCAGCTGTTCTACAAAGTCTCGACAAAACGCCTCAATTTCAAGAACCTCATGCCGGGGGCTTATGCTGTTGTTAGCGAGTCGCTCCGTATCAAGAGCGCTTTCAACCAGTTCATTGGCGATCTGCAGGCAGGCGGAGATTCCACTGAGGCCATCGCCTACACCCTGCCCCTCAGAGCCAAAACCCTGATGGCCTTCGAGGCGTTCTGAGAGCATCGACCTATGAGCTGCAATGGCCTGCAAAGGCTGTCTTAGATCGTGACTGAAGGATATAAGTAGCTGGCCCTGTGCCAGGCGACGCTGAGTCTCCTCCTCAAGACTGGCCTGCAGTTTTTGCACTTGCATGACTAAAGCATGGCTTTCTTCGGCTAGTTGGTTAAGCGATCGCAAACGCCGGACCGCGACTGCAATCCAGACGCCTGAACCGAGGGCCAGTGTAAAAAGAAGCCCTGCAACCGGCCAGGACGGAAAAAACCAGGGGGGATTGCTCATCACAAAATAATACTTTAGTATGTGATTTCACGCCATCGCCTTTGAACAGATTGCACATGCCCGAGACCACTTCACCCATTGGATTCACCGGCACCCAGACAACAGCGCCAGACCAGGCGCCAGGTTCCAGTGCCCGTTCAATACGACGCCCCGACCTGCGCGTCTACGCGGAGTATGCGCGACAAACCCAAAGCGACAGCCCTAGAGCGTCTTTAAACCCGTCAGAGAGATCGCAAAAGTCCCCTACTGAACCTCGCCTGCGCACTCGCTCCATCAATCAAATTGTCGATGAATCGCTCGCCGCCTTAAATCAAGACGATGAGGAGTCAACCGCCACGGCACAAGGCTTGGCCGAGCTTGCCGACGAGCTACGAGGTCTCTTCCTTCAGCTCTCTGAATCGCCCTCTGAAAGCGGAGGCAGTTCATGGGAGTCCATTGCCGAGCTTCTTAATGACATCTCTTCTAAGGTCGACCGACGGGCGTCACTTCAGTCCGAGTTAAGGATGGTTCAAAGCTCAATCGAGGGATCAAAGCAGAGGCTCTTGGAGGAGATTAAATCGATGTCGGTACTTGAACAAGAGCGATTGGCAACTATTCAGGCACGCAGCAAGATGGTGGCTGAGCTTGCGGAGCGTGTTGTACAAAAACTAAGATGATGAAAAAATAGTAGACTTGATACTAAAGTATGGTATAAATCCGAGCAGGGTCTTCTTTAAGGAGTAACAAATGGCTGAAAGTTTACAAAAATGGGTGGGACGTAACCGGCCCCCGCGTGTGCAGATTACCTATGACGTGGAAATTGGTGACGCCGTCGAAAAAAAGGAACTGCCCTTTGTCATGGGCGTTCTCGCCGACCTTGCGGGCCATCCGAGTGAGGCCCCGCCAAAGCTTAAAGACCGTCGTTTTGTCGAGATCGATCGTGACAACTTTAATCAGATTATGGAAAAGATTAGCCCCCGACTCGATCTCTCTGTCGACGATCGATTAAAAGGCGAGGGCCAGATCAAGGTGGAACTGAACTTCAAACAGTTCTCCGATTTCCACCCAGAGGCAATTGTTGAGCAAGTCCCCAGGCTAGCCAAACTTCTTGAGGCCCGAACGCAACTTCGCGACCTGCTCTCAAAGCTCGACGGTAACGATGAGCTTAACGAGTTGCTTGCCCTGGTTGCAATCGACCACGATGAACTCAAGAAGCTTGCTCCCCCGGCTGAGACACCCGCTGAATAGCCGCCAGCTCATACCCCAACCCTTAACTTGACTATTTGGTGATCAACATGGCAGACAATCAGGAAACTCAAACCGCGAACGCCGAGGGATCCGAAAACCTTGAGCTCTTAGATCGGATTATTTCAGAAGGTGGTATGGCCAACGAGCCCTCGCAGGTTGGTTATGCCAAAGTAATGCTAGGCACCCTGGCCAGTGAACTGCTTGATGAGGGTATGACCTTCAGTCCAGATAAGGGCCTGGTTGCCACCATTAATGAGCGGGTGGCAGAGATCGACCAGATACTTACCGATCAGCTAAATGCCATCATGCATCACCCCGACTTCCAGTCGCTTGAGGGGTCCTGGCAGGGTCTAAAAGATCTTGTCTTCGGATCAGAGACATCAGGCCGTCTCAAGATTCGGCTTATGGTTGCCTCAAAGAAAGAGCTGCTCACCGACCTCGAGTCGGCTGTCGATTACGACATGAGTGTGCTCTTCAAGAAAGTCTACGAAGAGGAATACGGCACCTTTGGCGGAAATCCGTTTTCCATGCTTCTTGGCGATTACTACTTTGGCCGACACCCACAAGATGTCGCCCTGCTTGAGAGGATCTCAAAAGTGGCTGCGGCAGCGCATGCTCCTTTCATTGCCGCCCCGTCGCCTGCCCTCTTCGATATGAAGTCTTTTACAGACATCGGTACCCCGCGCGATTTCTCAAAGATCTTTGAGAGCGCCGAACTGGTGGCTTGGAACAGCTTTCGGGAATCCGAAGATTCTCGATATATTGCGCTTGCTCTTCCCAGATATGCTTCAAGACTGCCTTACGGCGCTGCCACTCGGCCCATTGACAAGTTTGCATTTGAAGAAGATGTAAATGGCAAAGATCACACGAAGTACCTGTGGACGAATTCAGCCTACTTGCTTGGTCTACGTATCACGGAGGCCTTTGCAAAATACGGCTGGACCACAGCCATTAGGGGTGTCGAAGGCGGTGGCAAGGTTGAAGGCATGACCGCCCACACCTTCCAGACCGATGAGGGCGATATTGTTCTGAAATGCCCAACCGAGGTCACCATCACAGACCGCCGTGAGAAAGAACTTAACGACCTTGGTTTTATTTGTATCGTTAATGCCAAAGGCAACAACACAGCAACATTCTTCGGTGGCCAGACAGCCAACAAGCCAAAGGTCTATGACAAAGACGCTGCAAATGCCAACGCCCAGTTATCGGCAAGGCTTCCCTATATGCTTGCTGCATCCCGCTTCTCGCACTATGTCAAGGTTATTATTCGGGACAAAATTGGCAGCTTCCAGACCAAGGACTCCATTCAGACTTACCTGAATAACTGGATATCAGCCTATGTCTGCCTAGACCCCGCAGCCTCGCAAACAACGAAAGCGAAGCTGCCCTTAGCCAACGCCCGCATCGATGTCTCAGAGATTGCAGGAAAGCCAGGCGCCTACCAGGCCGTCATTTTTGTGCGACCCCATTTCCAAATGGAAGAACTCAAGGCCTCCATTCGTATGGTCGCCGAACTACCAGCGCCTGCGGCCTAAGCATCTTGGAATGAAGGCCTTTAGGTTGGCACACTCAAAACCATTACTTGTCATCTGAAAGACGAACCCATGAATACAAAGACCGTCAATACCAGTGGTGATCTGTACGTTCTTACCATTCCCGATGTCCCCGGGAATAACCAATTAGGCTTCGCCGATATCGCCAAGGGCATCATCTGCGAGTCCTGGCATATAAGCGCGCAGCTTCCTATGCAGGTTGATATGGCCAATTCCGAGCGCACAGCCGGGCGTGTGCAGGTCTCTGACATGATGATTCGAAAAATGTCCGACCTTTCAACCTGCAAGCTCTGGCAGGCCTGTACGGCGGGAATTTCCTTTGCCGAAGTTCGTTTACGAGTCGGGCGAACCGGCGCAAGCGACTACTCTGCCCTCATGGAATGGGTAATGACAAACGCCATGATCTCCTCCATCAAAACCATCGGCAGCGGTGAAGGTGGACTCCCCATTGATGAATTCAACATCAGCTTTACGTCCATCGAGATGACCTATTCGCAGCAAGGCCTTGATGCAGCCGTACTTGGTGGAACCGCCTTCAATTGGGATCTCGCAACCAATGGCCCTCTAAGCTAAAGCAGGCCCCCACAAGAAACTCTAATGCTTTTAGATAAGGGGGCTCGCTATGGCTCAACTCTCCCACGGAGGGAACACACCATTATTTGACCGGCTTAGCCTAAAAGGGTTTGTTTCACCCACCGGCCCGTCGGCAGAGGCACGTCTCTTAGACATTGAGGCTTCCATTTTTAAAGAGCTTCAATCATTAACCTTAAGTCGGTCTCGATTAAGCATCGAGCAGTTTCTTAAGACCGCCAGACTTACCGTACTTGACTGGGGGCTTCCCGATCTAACGGGCTTATCGGCAGAGCGCTCGGAAGACCGTGATCTCTGCGCCCGTGTCGTTGTGCGTGCCATCGAGGCGTTTGAGCCAAGGCTTTCCAAGCCAACCGTCGAGATTGCCGCCTTTCGGCAAGGCCGCGACATTTGTCGCTTTAGCCTTGCTGCCGAGCTGCGTTTAGGAACAATTCGCGAGAGACTTATTTTTAACCTAGGGGTCGATGGCGATGCAGTCTGAGGCCACAACCCTTCAGTCCTACTATCTGGCCGAGCTCACGGCGCTTCGAGAGCTCGGCACAGAGTTTGCCCAGCGGCACCCGAAGATTGCGGGGGCGCTTGATCTTGGGCATGAGCAATCGCAGGACCCCCATACCGAACGGCTCATCGAAGCCTTTGCCTTCTTAACGGCTCGGCTGCAGCTTGATCTCGACCGTGAGTTCCCTAGAATTGCTCAGTCTGTTATTGATCATCTCTGCCCAGCCCTCCTTCAGCCAACCCCGTCGATGAGCATCGCGAGGTTTGAATGGCAGGAACGACTTCCAGGAGCCACCACTGGGCTGAGCATTCCCGCGCAGACCATGCTGGCCGTACGATCCCAGGAGGGTGTCCTCATTCGTTTTCGAACAGGCTGGGAGACCAGGCTCTTTCCATTGGTGGTTGGGGCGCTTAAGCGTGAAGAAGATGGCGCGGTAACCCTTTGCCTGCAAACGCTGGGCCAGGCAAATCTGGAAGACCTTGATCTGTCCAAGTTTCGTTTCTATCTTCATGGTGACTGGAGCACGCTTACGCCGCTTTTGGAGTTACTGCTTGCCGAGACCAGCCGGGTTTCTGTGGGCACCGAACTTGGCCAGCTAAAGGCCCTGCAGGCGCCCCCGAGCCTAACGGGCTTTGGTGATAACGAGGGGATTCTTCCCTGTCCCCCATCTGCACATCCCGCCTACAGCCTTTTGCAGGAATACTTCGCCTTTGCTCAGAAGTTTCACTTCATCACCCTGCAGGGCATTGAAACGCTGGGGGTGAAAGGAAACACTCTTTTTATTCGCTTTCACCTTGGACCCGCCGCAACGCGTATTGCTAAGCTTAACGAAGACACCTTTCAGCTCGGCTGCGTTCCGGTTGTTAACCTTTTTCAGCGAACAACCGAGCCCATACTTGTTACCGATGAACGCCATGAATGGCTGGTGGTCGGCGATCGCGATCAGGAATCCAGCACGGAGATTCATAGTCTTCTTGAGGTCTCACTCAGTCAGCCAGGCGCTGAGCGTCCAGACATACTCTCTCCCTTTGGCGCCATGGGAGACTTCAGGGGCGATTCAAACCAGACCCTTTGGATGGTTCGTCGCGACCAGAGCCTTCGCAAAGACATCACAGGAACCGATCTTTTTCTTAGCTTTGTTGATCGCTCCCAGTTTCCTGTGCGACCCCCAAGCACAACGGTTTACGCCCAGGCTCTTTGTTGCAACAGGGGCCTTGCCGAGCAGGTTCCTGCACAGACGCAGTGTCATATGGAGACAACCAACCTCGGGCTTAAGGCCACGCTTTTGCTCACACCATCTGCCCAGAAGTCACCGCCCCTGGGCGGCGATGCGGCCTGGCGTCTCACGCGACTGGTGCGTCTGCACCATGGAAATTTGCTTGGGCCGAATGCGCTTGAGCAGCTTCAAGCCTTACTGCAGCTTTTTGCTGGGGATCAAAGAAAAGATTCTGAGCACATCGCCGGAATCGTTGATATTCAGGCCCAGCGCGGCTTTCAACGACTCGGCAAACAACCCTGGGCCGGTATGCTGCCCGGAACAGAAATCGCTCTGCGTATTGACCCGAAGTCGTTTTCAGCAGGCTCAGCCATTGTCTTCTCAGCAATGCTGTCGCGATTTTTCTCTCTCTACACCACTGTGAATAACTTTACGCAGACCAGCCTCTGGCGTGGCGACGACTGTCTTAAGCGCTGGCCTGCAGCGACTGGCTATCAGGAGATGCTCTAGTGTCAGCACGCATCGATAAGCTGCTTTCAACACCTCAGTCGTATGACCTGCTTAAGGCCATTGCGCTGCTTGACCAAGAGGCAGGTCAGAAGGGTTTTTCCCCACTCGATACGCGCGATGCGCAGCCCGCCTTGGAATCAAAAGGTAGGCAGACGGTTCGCCTCTTTGGCCAGGCAAGCCTGAGCTTTGTGCCAAGCGATGTCTCAAGCATTAAGTCATCGCCTGCTACAGGCGAAGGCTTTGGGCTCACGACCGCAGTGATGAGTCTGGCAGGCAACTCCGGGCCGCTGCCCCTGGCCTTTACTGAAGAGCTCATTGCGCGCAACGCAAATCAAGACTTCGCCACACGCGACTTTCTGGATATTTTTCATCACCGACTTCTACGATTGTTCTACCTCATACGTAAGCGTTCCCAGCCAGGGCTCTCCATTCAAGACCCCTGGCAGTCGGCGGTTCCTCGACTGGTCGGGCATCTGGCAAATCTTGCCTCGGACAACCCGGTTAGAAGTGACGATCCCCCAGTAACCTACCCACGTCATTCCTCCTTCATGGCCATGGAATCGCGATCGGTCATTGGGCTTCGCCAGTATCTGTTTGACCAGCTCGGGATTCGCTTTCAAATTGAATCTTTTGTTGGGCGATGGCAGGCCCTGAGAGGCCATTTTGTGAACAGACTGGGGGCCTCCTCTGGGCAAGCGAAGGCCGTCGAGGGTCGTCATACGGTGCTAGGTCATAACGCCATCTTAGGTAAGCGCGTTATGGTGCCAAGTCACGGCATCCGACTCACCGCGGGCCCTATGCCAACTCAGGCGATTCATCAGCTTCTGCCTGGCGCCGTTGACTACCGAAAACTCAAGGCATGCCTTATTCAGTACCTGCCCTCACCCACCCTGGTTGAGATAGGCCTCTACCCCATGCGAGCCAGTATTCCAAGGCCCAGCCTAGCGACTCAGGCTAACCTTCGGCTTGGCCAGACGGCATGGCTTGTATCGAAGACAAAACGGGCGGTTAGTCCCAGTGCAAGCCGGTTCGAAATCGAGACCACCGACCAACACCATGGGAATGCTGGAAAAGGGGTGGGCGTATGAGACAGGGCTATCGTCAGACCGGCAACCTGGCCACAATAAAAACGAGCCTTTCAGGCGATGCACTGCTTGTAACTGAGCTGAAGGCAAACGAAGGCCTGTCTGAGCCCTTCTCGGTTCGTCTTCAACTAAAGTCTGAAAATGCCAGTATTGATACGGCCGCCTTGGTCGGACAAAAAGTAACCGTCACAATCAATCTCTCGAACGGCTCACAGCGTTTCTTTCATGGAATTTTTAAATCGTTGGGGCTCGAGACCATTGATGCTGCCTTTGCCTACTACACCGCAGAGATCGTTCCCGAGCTCTGGCGCATGGAGCTCGATCGAGATCGGCGCATATTTCAGAACCTTTCTGCCGTAGAAATTATTGAGCAATATCTTCAGTACTACGCAATCGTCTTTGAGAAGCAACTTATTGGCGCCTATCAAAGCCGCGAGTACTGCGTGCAGTACGACGAATCATCCCTTCATTTTCTTAGCCGACTTATGCAAGAAGAGGGCCTCTGGTATTTTTTTAAACAGTCGGCAAGCAGCTGCACCCTTGTACTAGCAGACCATAACGCTGCTTTTACCTACGAGGGGCCCGAGGCGCCGCTGGCCTTTAGAGGAAGGCAGACCGAGGCCTTTTCCGAGAACGCCATTCTGTCTGTTAAGCAGACTAACAAGATGGTCACCCAGGCCTGGGCAGTGTCCGACTACAACATGCTCACACCTTCTACGAACCTTGCTGCTGAGTCACGAGGACTCTCGGGACAAGGCCGATGGTTTGAATATCCCGCTGCAGGCTCTGCGCCAGACCTTACCGCGGCATCGGCGCAGCGCCTGGCAAATGCCAGCCAGATCTCATCCTCAACAACCTGCTTTGAGACCATACGCTGCGAGCTGACAGCAGGCGCGCCCGTAACCATTTCCGAGCACCCTTCTTCGGCCCTCAACAAAGACTATATCGTCCAGTCAATCGCTCATAGCCTGCTCGAGGAAACCTACGTAAATGAGTGTCATGCCTTTTGCAAGTCACTGCCATATCGTTCAAGTCGCAGTCTTAAGAAACCAAGAGTCGCCGGGAACCACTCGGCCATGGTCGTCGGACCCAGCGATGAAAAAATCTGGGTTGATGAGCTAGGACGAGTCCGGGTGCGCTTTTTCTGGGATCAATACAGCCCAAACGATGCAACAAGCTCTTGCTGGATGCGGGTGAGTCAGAACTGGGCGGGCAGCAGCTGGGGTAGCGTTTTTCTTCCGCGTGTCGGTCACGAAGTGGTTGTCTCTTACATCGATGGTGACCCCGACCGACCCATGGTCACAGGCTCTGTCTATCATGCCGAGGAAGAGCTTCCGGTGGATCTTCCCGCCAACAAGACCCAGTCCATCTTGCGCACCCAATCCGTTAAAAAAAGCACGACCACCCTTGAGGCAATCAAGAAGGCCGCGGTCACTGCTTTTAACGAGTCCAGCCAGGCAGGCGTGGCGTCACTTGCTGCAAGCTTTGGAATCGGCCAGTCCAGTGACCGCGAGCCCGGCAATGCCATTCGATTTGAGGACCAGTCGGATGCCGAAGAGTTCTACCTTCACGCCCAGAAAGACATGACCGTAGAGATCGAACATGACAGCAGCACGACGCTCTATGAGGGGTCGGAGACGCACACACTAGAAAAAGGAGACCGTACAACAGAAATCAAGACGGGTAAAGACCTTCTTAAAATTGCGAGCGATCGAGAGATTGAAGTCGGCGGCAATGAGACCCATACGACCTCAGGCGATCTGACTCAGTCGGTTTTGAAGAATTTAGCGCTAGATGTCACGGGCGATCTGAATCAGACCGTCACGGGCAATATGATTGAGTCCATTACGGGCAATATGAATCAGACCATCACGGGCGACTATGTACTTAAGGTTAGCGGCAACCTGCGTATCGAGGTCGATGGTGATCTCTCGCTAAGCGCATCGAAGTCGCTAAGCAGTAAGAGCGGTACCGAGCACAGTGCTGAGGCTGGAACAGCTTTCAGTGCGAAATCAGGCACGGCCATGGACCTCACCGCGGGCACTGCATTGAATGTCAAGGCATCCGCACAGGCCAGCGTCGATGGGGGCTCGATGCTTGCGCTCAAGGCCGGTATGGTTAACATTAACTAGCCAAACAATGCCCATGTCAGACACCTTTGAACGCCACCTTGCTAACGGAACCCTTATTGAGCGCGGACTTTTAGGCGAACAAGGTCTTGAGGGCCTCTACGAGGTCTTTGACTCCGAAGGCAGGCCTTGCCTCAAGTGCGCCTACCTTGGCGGCGAGCGCCACGGAACGAGTGACTATTTCAAGAATGGCCGCCTAAGCATGCGTCAGAATCTTATTCAGAATCAGCTCCACGGCATCACACAGAGCTTTGACGATTCTGAAAGGCTTGCAGCAGAGCTTTCTTATGCGAATGGGCTGCTGCACGGAGCAAGTAAGTTCTACTCCCAGGGGGCCCTGAGTCGCCAAGCGCACTACCTTAATGGAATGCTTGACGGGCTTGTTGAAGAGTATTCAGAGGACGGCAAACTTTTGTCACGCTCAGAGTACTCAAAAGACCAGCTGCATGGCGAGCGCTGCCTGTTCTGGCCCAATGGAAAGGTGCTTCAACGCGAGGCCTACGAGCGGGGCATTCGCCAAGGCGAAATTGAAAAGTTTGACGAGGCTGGGAAGCCGCTTAAAGACAAGCTTAAGTTGGTGTCAATGGGCGACCGTCTTGCTTCCGCGCTAAGAGGCGACTAATGGGTAAACAAGTCTGCGCAGGTGCCATGATGCAGTGCTCTTTCGGGGTCGCACCCGCCTCGCTGGTCGTGCTTCCGGTGAATTGCGTGTTCACCACAACGCCAGCAGCAAACATTCTGGACAACATTCCAATGCTAAACATCTTACCGTTTGGAATGTGTCAATCGATGGCCAACCCCACCGTAGCCGCTGCAACCGCAGCGGCCATGGGCGTTCTTACGCCAATGCCTTGCATGCCACTCACGCCTGCGCCCTGGTCACCGGGAAGTTCAACCGTAAAGCTTGGGGGCATGCCTGCCTTGCAAGACAGCTCGAAACTTAACTGTGTATGGGGGGGGTCTATCTCTATTAATCAGCCTGGCCAACAAACCGTAAGCATTCCCTAGGTCAATCCATCGTGGAATTTCGAATCTCTCTTACACCCCGACTCAGCATCTTCCTGGTGCTCTTTAGCCTTATTTTTCTCGTTCTCGTCAGCCTCATCGGCTATGAACTTGGCTATCGCGAAGGCCAAAAGTTTGGCGCTCCAAATAGCCTTGATAGCAAGGCTACAAGGCCAGAATCGTCTGAGGTCGTGGCCCGGCCAGCCAGCATGACGGACGAACAATCAAACAAGGCTGGGACGCAAAGACCATGAGCTTGCCTTTTATCGACATCCGGCTTACACGTGCTTTCATGCTTCTGGTCTGCCTTATTACGCTGTCTGCTTGTTCGGTAACAGGGGCGTTGAAGTCTGCAAAAGACTTTCTTATACCGCCCGGTGACCGCTTGGAGTGGGACTACCTAAGCTTCCTAGTCGATGAGGGCGCAAACAATAACTCCCCCCTGTCTGTCGAACTGGTTTTAGTAACAGCGCCCGAACTCATTCCCATCGTTGCAGGTCTTTCAGCAGAGCAGTGGTTTGCCCAGCGTAAGGGCTTGCTGCAGACCAGCCCCTCAGGGCTCATCGTCCAGGGCGGTGAGCTTGTTCCAGGAAAAAGCCTTCGAATTTCTCGCACAAGCCTTCCTCAAGACAGAGCACTGGCCGTGTTTTTATTCATGAACTTTCTCTCAACCGCTGACCATCGACTTACGCTCAATCCCAAGGCCAGTGCGGTCATCGTACAAATCGGGCCCAACGACAGCACGCTTTCACCCATAGCCCGTTAGGACACTCATGCTCATAGGACTCTCCTTATGCAATTTCTAAAGCCAACACTTCCTGTGCAGTGGCATGAGGGCATGCTGCTTAGCCCGCAGCACTTTCAACAAGAAGCCGAGAGCCTTCGCAGCGCCTTTGCATTTCATCAGGCACTTGCGACTCCTTACGGCTGGGGCTTTGAAACGCTTCAGATTGATGAGTCGCTTCTGCCAGCCGGGCGCGTTCGACTGCTTGCAGCCAGGCTGGTCTTTCCCGATGGAACAGCAGTCTGGTATAACGCACAGACCGACGAGGAACTTAC
>Ga0222714_10004574_pt1 | contig 13462 bp, 8 predicted proteins | sample C33_3DmetaG_FD_165048 | JGI IMG/M metagenome (GOLD analysis project Ga0222714, IMG submission 165048) | Estuarine water microbial communities from San Francisco Bay, California, United States - C33_3D | ecosystem: Environmental > Aquatic > Marine > Unclassified | place: USA: California... | reverse complement strand
TTTTCGACATCTTTCATTGTTAAACGAATTCGCCCCTGCCTGTCTATTTCGAGTACTTTGACTTTGACAATTTGACCTTCGCTTAATACATCACTCACTTGCTCTACACGTTCCTTAGAAATTTGTGAAATATGTACTAAACCATCACGACCAGGTAATACATTAACAAATGCACCAAATTCGGTCAATTTAACAATTTCACCTTCATAGGTACAGCCTACTTCTACTTCTGCCGTTACTTTCTTAATACGTTCTATTGCATTTTGGCAAGCTTGTAAATCAGATGTCGAGATTCGAACAACTCCATCATCACTAATATCAATTAGAGTGCCTGTTTCTTCAGTAATAGCACGAATTGTCGCCCCACCTTTTCCGATTAAATCACGTATTTTTTCAGGATTTATTTTCAACGTAGTTATACGCGGTGCATAAGGAGAAACTTCGATGCGTGGTGCAGATAAAGTTTCTTGCATAATATTTAAAATATGAAGACGGCCTTCTTTTGCCTGGTTTAAAGCCAATTCCAAAATTTCTTCCGTAATACCATCTATTTTAATATCCATCTGCAGTGCCGTAACCCCATCAACGGTACCTGCCACTTTAAAATCCATATCTCCCAAATGGTCTTCGTCGCCTAAAATATCCGTTAATACCGCAAATTTCTCGCCTTCTTTTATTAGGCCCATTGCAATACCCGCTACATGTTTTTTTAAAGGTACGCCTGCATCCATTAAAGCGATACTCGCGCCGCAGACTGTTGCCATAGAGCTAGAACCATTTGACTCGGTAATTTCAGAAACAATACGCAATACATAAGGAAAATCAGATTCACTCGGTAATACTGCACGCAAAGCACGCTTCGCCAAATTTCCATGTCCAATTTCACGTCTTTTTGGGCTGCCCATCTGTCCAGTTTCACCCACACTGTAAGGAGGAAAATTATAGTGAAGCATAAATGTTTCTCGGCTTTCTCCATCTAAAGCTTCTACGGTTTGTGCATCCCTATCTGTACCTAAAGTAACTACGACTAATGCTTGAGTTTCACCCCGGGTAAATAAAGCAGACCCATGAGTACGTGGCAAAAAATTAGGCTGAATAGCAATCGGTCGAACTGTTACTTTATCACGTCCATCCATACGGGTTTCGCCTGATAGAATAAGGCTACGCACTATTTTCTCTTCTAAACTTTCTAGAAATAACTGAATTGCTTTAGCAGAAATTCCTTTTTCTTCATCTAACCATTTCTCGATAGTACTATTTCTCAAATTATCGAGTTTAGCTTTACGAGTTAACTTTTCCGGAATTGTATAGGCCTCAATATATAAAGGTTGGATAGCTTGTGTTATTTCTCGTTCTACTTCAACATCTAACTGGAATGCTGTAGTTGTCTGAATATATTCCCAAGCGGGATTATTTGACTCTTCAGCAAGCTCTTTAATAGCTTGAATAACCCCTTGCATTTGTTGATGTCCAAACAAAATAGCCTTCAACATAATTTCTTCGGTAAGCTCCGCCGCTTGAGATTCCACCATTAAGACGGCTTTCTCCGTACCTGCAACAACTAAATCTAAATTCGATGTTTCAAGTTGCTTGAAGCTTGGGTTTAGAATGTATTGTCCTTCCGAATAACCCACCCTTACTGCTGCTATTGGGCCCCTAAAAGGTAGACCTGATAGAGTTAAAGCCGCGGAAGCACCAATTAAAGCAGGGATATCTGCATTAATATCTGGATTTGACGACAAAACTGTCGCAACAATTTGCACTTCATTACAGAAATCTCTAGGAAATAGTGGTCGCACCGGTCTATCAATTAAACGTGAAGTCAAAATTTCTTTTTCAGAAGGTCGGCCTTCTCGCTTAAAATAACCCCCTGGAATCCGTCCAGCAGCATAGGCGCGCTCTTGATATTGAACAGTTAATGGAAAAAAATCTCTTTCTTCACCTACTTGCTGCTTATTGCCTACAACAGTCACTAGAACAGTCGTTCCCTCCAAATTCACAACAACTGACGCTGTGGCTTGGCGTGCGATTGCCCCCGTTTCTAGGGTTATCGTCTGTGAACCAAACTGTATGACTTTCTTAATAGAATTAATTAACACGTTTACATTCCCTCAAAAAAACAAATGGGCGAAAGCTACCGCCCATTGGTATAAATAAAATGCCTTCAACAATTGGTTGAATATATGAACCTGGGCTAGCGTTACTTAGCCACGCAAGCCAAGTTGCTTAGTCAGCATTGAATAGCGCTGTAAATTACAGGCTTTCAAGTATTTTAATAATCTACGACGTAAGGCAACCTTCTTTAATAAACCTTGCCTTGAATGGTTATCTTTCTTATGTAATCGAAAATGGCTATTTAGCTGTTCGATATCCCCAGATAATAAAGCAATCTGCGCCTCTGGAGACCCTGTATCGCCTGGAAAGCGCTGATATTTAGCCAATATTTCTTTTTTAGCCAACATAAAACCTTCTACCTCTTATAAGTGAACCGCCATTTTATGCATAATCTCTTCAGCTGACAAGAAATATCTTCGCAAATTATCCTCCAGTAGTTAAACTTTTGATAGATCTTTTTCGTATCAAACAGACGCTTAAATAGTGTAAGTAAAATGCTGACATTCTTTATCTTTCTACTTGTTTTTAGAGGCCACTTTAAACAGTTAAAATATGAATTATACACCTTTACTTTTGAAAGAATTATGTGAAACGAAAATTTTAGATGAAACACAAGACGCTTAGTCTGAGCGCAAGAAATTGAGTTATAAGCAATGCATGTTCATATATTGGGTGATTTCTGTACTGAAAACTAATTTTTATCCTAAGTCCAGTTTAGTATCAATGCAGTGTCATGCTAGAATACTTACCCGCCGTAAACAGGCTCATGCAAACTTGTACCACGGCTGGAAATTATTATCGGCATGGACACCAGGTAAAATTTACCACTAATTTAAGTGAAAAAATATGAAAACTACGAGTAGTATGAGTAAAATTCTTAAGGGATTAATGACTGAGCTAGGAATCAATGAGTCGGAACTTGCACGACGCACCGGTGTAGGCCAACCTGTAGTGCACCGAATTTGTTCAGGGGAAACTGATAATCCCAAAGTCGCTACTTTAAGCCCTATTGCTAACTTTTTCGCTATTTCAATTAGTCAACTCATTGGTGATGAACCCTTATCAGCCGATCGCATACCCGGTACTTTTAATCCTGACGCTCAAGGCTGGCGAAAAATTCCATTACTCACCTGGACGCAAGTACTAGATTGGCCCAATCTTTCTGAGAAACTAACCCCTCTACCAACGATTTCTACTGATATTGATATGAGCCAGCATGCTTATGCGGTTTCTGCAAGAGATACGACGATGGAACCTCGCTTCCCAGAAGGAACAATTCTCCTTATTGATCCTAATCTAAGGCCTAATAATCTTGACTTTGCTATTATTCACATTGAAGGCCATGGCCTACCCAGTTTTAAACAAGTTTTAATTGATGGTGGACATACTATTCTTAAGCCTCTCAATACTGATTTCAAAACCTTACTATTAGATAAGCCTCATCGATTTTTAGGTGTCATGGTCCAATCCAGAATGGATTTTAAAAGAAAAAATAATTTTTTTGATATTGACTCTAAGATGCTTTAATGGAGCACTTTGAAATCTGTTATTTTACGCTAAAATATATTGTCTATCTAAAGAAATACTTACATGAATCAAAAAAAACGTAAGGCTATTTTTCAGCGTTTTAATACTTACGATCCCAACCCAACAACAGAATTAGTTTATTCCTCTCCCTTTGAACTATTAATTGCAGTTATTCTTTCTGCGCAAGCAACAGATAAATCAGTCAATAAAGCAACCAAGCCATTATTTATTAAAGCGAATACACCAAAAAAAATTGTGTTACTGGGATTATCTAATTTGAAAAAATATATTAAAACAATTGGTTTATATAATACTAAAGCTAAAAATATTATAAACACCTGTAGAATCTTACTTGATCAATATCAAGGGATAGTTCCTAATAACCGCGGTGCATTAGAAAGATTACCTGGCGTTGGTCGTAAAACAGCCAATGTTATTCTTAATACAATATTTCACGAAGCTACGATTGCTGTTGATACACATATTTTTCGCGTATGTAATAGAACTGAACTTGCTCCAGGAAAAACACCTTTAGCTGTTGAAAAAAAATTATTAAAAGTTATCCCTAAGATATATTTGAAAAAAACTCATCATTGGCTCGTTTTACATGGGCGTTACATATGTTTAGCTCGAAAACCTAAATGTCCTGAATGCATCATTCAAGATCTTTGTGAATACACGCATAAAACTGTACTTAAAAATCCTAAAATTTCATAAGGTTTATATTAAGATATTTAATAAGCGCTTTTAGAGTTTTTATCTAAAATTTCCTTGAGGATTTCATCAACACCCAAATCACGCAAATTCTGTGCTGCTAAGCGCCCGATTTTTTCTGCATCGGTTACACATCCTTGTTTTTCAACTTTGATTAATTTAGAACCATCTACTTTTCCAACTAAAGCTTGTAAATTTATTTGATCTTGATCCACTAATAACGCATAAGCGGCTATAGGAACTTGGCAGCTGCCCCCTAATTCTCGACTCAAAGCTCGTTCAGCTAAAACACAATGATACGTATCTATATGTATCAATTTTGAAATATAAGCCTTGCTTTTCTCATCATCAGCACGGCATTCAATCCCTAAAGCACCTTGACCCGGTGCAGGTAAAAAGTAATTTGTTTCCAAATACTCATTAATACTATTCTCTTTTTTTAGGCGAATAAGTCCAGCAGCCGCTAAAATGATTGCATCAAATTCCCCTCTGGCCAACTTATCTAAGCGAGTCCCTACATTTCCTTTTAATACACGCACCCTTAAATCCGGACGCAAAGCCAATAATTGTGATTGGCGACGCAAACTTGAAGTACCGACACAGGATCCAGGCAATAATTGATGTAATGATTTCGAAAATCTTGAAACTAATACATCGCGAGGATCTTCGCGCTTGCAAATGGCTCCTAATACTAGACCTTCTTCTAAATCCATAGGCAGATCTTTCATAGAATGCACAGCAATATCTGCTTGTTGATTAAGTAAAGCCCTTTCTAATTCCTTAACAAAAAGCCCTTTACCTTTACCATTTAATTTAGCTAAAGAACTACTTTGCTGCCTATCTCCTTCTGTAAGCAAAGGATGTAAACTAATCGTCAAATAGGGAAAGCGCTTTTCCAATTGCTTTTTTACTGTGTTTGCTTGCCAAAAGGCTAAAGGGCTTTTTCGAGTAGCGATACGTAAAAAATTCTGTTTATTCAAAACTCACCTCATTAGAAACCTTGTAATTGAGTTTTGATGAGTTGATCTTTTTTCTCCCATAATTCATTCAGTTTTTTTTGAAAAACTATTCGAAACTGACGATCGTTTTCATAATCACCCAACCAATCCTTAGTAATGGGTAGTGTTTCTATTTCAACAATTATTTTTTTTATATCTCCTGATAAAAAATCGAATAAGTTAGCTCGCTGAGGCGGATAAATAATTGTGACATTAAGAATTTTATGAAAAAAAACACCTAAAACAGCTAAACTAAATGCTATACCTGCTGCTTTAGGCCTTAGCAAATATTGGTAAGGTGATGCTTGTAAAGCTTGTTTTTCTTTCGAAAAACGCGTACCTTCAACAAAATTAGCCACTGTCGTAGGCATGATTTTAAACTTAATACTTGCTTTCTTAGTTTCCTCAATATCCTTTTTTTTAAGCTCAGGATGTTTAGCTAACACGGTTTTACTATATCGATGCATAAACGGGAAATCTAATAACCAGCAAGCCCAGCTGGCTATTGGCAAGGTCCAAAGTAATTCTTTCTTAAGAAAAAATTTTAAAGGGGGAATTTTATTACTAAAAACATATTGCAAAATAAGTATATCTGCCCAGGTCTGATGATTAGAAATCAATAAATACCATTCTTTATAACGCAACTGATCTAATCCTTTTATTTCCCATTTGATAGGGATTATCCATTTTAGAAGAAAATAATTACTACGTAACCATAACACATATAAAGTTTCCATTAGTTTCTTGGTAAATTGATGCCATTTTTTTACAGGAATAATAAAATGAAATAATCCCACTATTAGTAACGGAACAAACCATACCGTAAGAATAATAAGGTACAAAACCGAAGTAAGTGCTGCTTTTAAGCATTTAAAAAGAGTCATAAATAATTTCGTTCATTCGTTTCTATTCATCTTCAGTGTGTTAGTAAACACCGAATTAGGCAAGATTTTACTATGAAAAAGAAAAGCAAAGATTTAAAGTTTATTAAATTAACAGCTCTTTTGAATTTCCCTTTACCTAAGAAACCTAAATCTTATTAAATAATAAATTGGTACGATCGACTAAGTTTCGCCATAAACCACCTTTCGGTAAGTTTTCCAATGCGATAAGTGGTGCAGAAGCAATCATTTTATCATTCAATGTCACGTTGATTTGACCAATAATCTCCCCCTTTTTAATCGGCGCTTTTAAATTAGAAATATAAGTCATGGTTGTATAAGGTTTTTTATTGGCTCCTAGGGGAAGCGTGACATAGAGATCGCGTGCAATACCCACTTTAATTTGAGGACTTTGGCCAAACCATATACGCGCTGTAGATAATTCAACATTTGCATTGTACAATTTACGTGATTCAAAAAAACGAAATCCATAGGTAAGCAATTTTTGGCTATCTTGAGCTCGCATCTCATCCGAAGGTGCGCCCATAACAATAGTAATTAAACGTAAACCATTTTTTTGACCTGAAGCCGCTAAACAGAAACCTGCTTCATTAGTATGCCCTGTTTTGATTCCATCCACATCAGAGTCCCGCCATAATAAGCGATTACGATTAGGTTGTTTAATTCCATTGTAAGAAAACCATTTTTGTGAATACCATTTGTAATCTTCAGGAAAATCAAGAATTAAGGCACGTGCTAAAATTGCCATGTCCTGTGCAGTGGTATAATGGTTAGGATCAGGCAGCCCATCGACATCAACAAAATGCGTATTTTTCATTCCGAGTCTTGCTGCTTGCTGATTCATTAAATTAACAAAAGCCTCCTGACTTCCAGCAACATATTCTGCCATGGCTACACAGGCATCATTACCTGAGTCCACTATCATGCCTTGCATTAAATCTTGTACACTTACCTTATCACCCACCTTGATAAACATTTTAGAACCACCCGTTTTCCAAGCGGCTTCACTTATAAGTACTAAGTCATTAAGGTGGATACGACCTTGATTCAATGCCATGGATACAACGTAAGAAGTCATCATCTTAGTCAAGCTGGCAGGTGCTACGCGTTGCTCAATATTTTCACTTGCCAAGATTTTACCGCTATAAGCATCCATCAATAAATAAGCTTTAGCATTGATATTGGGCGCGAGAGGTGTCAATGTAGGCTGTACAGCCACCGGAGCTGCTATAGGAATCACTGGATCAGCATGAGATACTGAGCTCAATAGCCCTAATAAAAATACTAAAGTAAAACAAAATGGATATTGCTTAAACATGATGTAAACGCCTTATAGATTAGAACTCATTCGGTTTTGTTTATATTAATATCAGCCTTGAATATAAGTCCAGATAAAAAAGCCTGAAAGCCATTTTAGTGATTCTATTATATACTGCAACTACATGATTTATTTATAGAATACTATTTCTTATTACCCCCCTAATATATCTGCGCTTTTTGTTTTTAATTTTACTTTCATTTTAGATTAAGGTAGCAATTTGCCATTTTGCTCGAGCTAAAAATAAAAATTTAGGCAAAACCTTCGAATTAATCCACGCTACAATTAAAACGGCACTCGTTTTTACAGCTGTTTTTGCCAGAATTAGTTTAATTTTTGTACAAAATTTATTTTTAACCGCTATTGGCTCCAGTGTCCTTTATCACTTTGGCTTATCAATTTTTCATGCTTATCATTGGCTAAACTTAGAAAAAAATTTGCCCCTTAGCACATTACATAAAAAAGATATGATAGATAATCTTATTCCAGTAGGCATAGAGGGAATTGTCATTGTCGGGATTGTTTTAACAATGATTATAGGCTCCCTATTTAGACGTTAGTATTCTAGCCGTAGCGGGCATAACAACTAGCTGGCCTGTTTATGTTAGGGACTATTCTTGCAATCTTCAAAAGCATAGGAGACGTCGAAAATATCAGCCAAGCGACAGAATGCTATTTTCAGGATATTTTAAAAAGAAAACAGCTAAAAGCTATAAAAATTATGTAAATAAATATTTTTATAAGCCGTTCGAAGCATATAAGCTTTACTTATTGATACATATTAGGTATTTATTTAACCTAATATGATAAGAAAAATAAAATTGACTGTAGCAGGTTTCGCCCTATTAAATATCCTTTTTATCCCCGCAGGATACGCAGAACATCCTCGTGTAATGTATCAAATTCAGGGACTTAATCAAGATCTCGCCAGTACTGTTCGAAGTCAGCTTGATCAAAGCCTAAAAATTTTAAAACACTCTTCCAGTACAGAAATTCAGCTCTGGTATCAACACTCTATCTCCGCTATCAAGCAAACCCTGGAAGCTTATGGTTATTTTAAGCCTTCAATCGAACATACATTAAAAAAAATTGATGGTCACTGGAACGTAAATTACCAAATTTCTGTAGGTCCTTTACTAAAAATTACAACATTAGACATTTTAGTTGAAAATACTAAACAAGATCCAAAAATAATTAAACTAATCGCTGATTTTCCATTACACGCAGGTGATCCTTTTTCTAGTAAAGTCTATGAGAATGCGAAACAGAACTTACTGATTAAGGTAATTTCTGCTGGCTATCTTTCAGCCTATTTTTCTAAGCATACTATTTTAATTAACCGTCAAGCTTATACGGCTAAATTTATCCTAATTTTAAATCCCGGTCCACGCTATTATTTTGGCCCTATTACTTTTAAACAATCCATACTTAACGATAATTTATTAAAACGCTATCTCCCTTTCAAAGTAGGGGACCCTTATTCTTCAATACAACTACTAAAACTACAAGAGGATTTAAACAATAGTGGCTATTTTCAAAACATATCCACTCCTGATTTACAGATAAATAAAAAAAATCAAAATCTGCCTATTATTTTTGCTTTGACCCCACGTCCCTCCCAACAATATACAGCCGGAATAGGCTATGGAACAGACACGGGGATGCGTGGAACTTTAGGTTTGGAATCCCGCTATCTCAACAAATCAGGTCATCGTTTAAGTATTGTTAGCCAACTATCAAAAATACAAAACAGCTTTCAAACTACTTATACCATTCCTGGGAAACACCCTAACTCTGATAGTTATAATATTAATTTTTCTGTTACTAGAAAAAAACTGACTCAAGTCACTAGCACCACTCAACAATTAGGGGCAAGCAGCCTAAGCAAATGGAAGGGTTGGCAACGCAATTTATTTTTAAACTATCAAGTTGAACATTTTAATTATCTAAATCAACCAACAACTAACTCATACTTATTAACTCCAGGTATCAATTTGTCATACAGCACATTTGACAATCTTTTGTTCTCCTTACATGGTTATCAGTTCAATTTTAGATTACAAGGTGCAGATCAAAATTTTTTATCGGCAACTAGCTTTTTACAAACTGAACTAAGCGGGAAGTATATCATCAGTTGGAATAATAATAGCCGTCTACTATTTCGTGAAGATGTGGGCTATACACTCACCTCCAATCTTGCAAATTTTCCTTCCTCATTACTTTTTTATGCAGGAGGAAGCCAAAGTGTGCGTGGTTATGCCTATCAATCGCTCGGTCCTGGTCGTTATTTAATGGTGGGAAGCGTTGAATATCAATACCGAATTATTAATAACTTTTACGCCGCTATCTTTTTTGATTTGGGAAATGCTGTCAATAATTTTCCGATTAATTTACAAAAAGGGACGGGTCTTGGTTTAGTCTGGGCATCACCATTAGGACCTATAGAGTTCACAGCAGGTAAAGCGTTGGATATCCCCGGGCACCCCATAAGATTTCAGTTCATCATGGGCTTTGATTTCGTATGATAAATAAAAAATTACTTCGGCTGAAATGGTTAATCAAAACCTTATTGATCAGCGCTGTTTTAGTGAGTGGCTATCTGTTAATAAATACAGAGAAAGGTTTAGAAACTATCTTATTAGTCGGAAAACAATTTTTGCCAGGCCAACTGAAGATACATGCTATTCATGGCCGATTATTAGGCCCAATTCAATTAAAGGAATTCTATTATAAAAATAATAAAATAAACCTATCTATCTCCGAAATACAGTTTGATTGGAATTGGCATGATCTTTTACTAGGAAAATTAAATCTGCATTCCATCTTCATTGATAAATTAAATATTTTTATAAAACAAAAAACTATTTCTATCTCAAAAAAATCAAAAACTATTCGTGAAAAAATTTTTCAAATTCAAAAAATTTTCCATTTTTTAAAATTTAACTCTATTATTATCCATCAAATAAATATTCGTTCAGAAAACATAAACTTAAAATTACAAGGTTCTATTCAACAGCAGTGGCATATTAATTGGGAGTTAAATATTAAAAAATTGACTCACTTAATTCCCAACTTACAAAGTAAAGTAGCTTTTCAAGGTACAATTAATGGTGCTTTTAAACAGCCTGAGTTTAATCTAATTTTTAAAGAAACTAATCTACAATGGAAAAAATGGAAATTTCAAAAAACTCAAGCTACATTAAATATAAATACAAAAGATAAAAAATGGCTTTTTGATTTATCCGCTACTCAGCTCGATAATAAGCTTTTTAAATTTTATCCTTTTAAATTAAAATTATCTGGATCTTTATTACCTTTTTCACTCCATGGAATTTTATCTGGATTTAAACTAAAAAAAATACTTTCAGATGGACAACTTACTAATATACTCTTTCCTACTACACAAATTAAAAGCACGATATCGAAATATGGGCTAGAGGCATCCCTACGACTATTTATAGAAAACAAAAATCAATTAATTGCCTATCTATTTCTACCAAAATATCAAGTATACTCAGAGTTGACACCTAAACAACCGATACGCGCTGACATTGATTTAAGGCTTAAAAATTTAAGTTTTTTAACACAATTACTCCCTGATCTTAAAAAGACTAAAGGGATTTTTAATGCTCAATTAAAAATTTCAGGTTCATTGAATAAACCTTTATTTAATCTAAACATTAATTTACAACAAGCAAGTACTGATATTTCCACTTTAGGCCTTAATTTAAAAAAAATAAAATGTCAGCTGCATACTAATGAAAATACTTTATTAGGTATTGGGCAAGTATATTCTGGAAATGGGTCCATAGAATTCCATACTGCCAGCGATCTATTAAAACCCTACTTGCCAACAACAATAGATATACAAGGAAAGGATGTGACTATTATCCATAATTCAGAATATCAAATAACTGCTTCTCCAAAATTAAAAATTCAAGCGAACCTTCAAAAAATTAAAATAGAAGGCTCTATTCTATTCCCAAAAGCTAAAATTAATCCTAAAAATAATAATCTTGCTGATTTATCTGAAGACGTACAGTTTGTTGGTGAGAATAAAAAAAATTTAACTTTTCCTTTTATTTTAAAAAACGATATTAAAATAGAAATGGGTGACGATATTCAGCTGAAATATAAAGGGCTTAGCACTAAATTAACCGGATCGCTCATTATAAAACACGAATCTGACCATCCTATATTAGCAACAGGGCAGCTAAAGTTTTTTCGGGGCGGGTACAATTATTTCGCTCAAAGTCTAAAACTAACATCCGATTCTACATTAAATTTCGCTAATTCACCTATTAACAATCCCACGATTAACATTACAGCGAGTCGAAATATTTTAATCATGCCCATATCCGCTACCTCTCGATCAATACCTACTCCAGCAGAGATAGGTCTACACATAAAAGGAACGCTACAAAACCCTCAGATCACTTTATTTGTAAAGCCATCTAATATAATCAAATCACAATTAGATATTTTGTCTTATTTAATTACTGGTCAGGCAAGTTATCAATTAAGCGCTGAAAGTACACAATTACTATTAAGCGCTGTCAGCAATTTAGGAAATGAAAACAACGTTGGTCAACTTATTAATAAGTTTCAGAAAAAAATAGGTTTAGATCAACTGACTATAGGAGCTAAACCCATCTTTAATACCCGTACTAATAACTTCCAACAAAACATTTCATTAATAATTGGAAAAAATCTTTCTCCAAAACTTAATTTATCCTATAGTTTTGGGTTACTCGACCAGATCAATATTTTAGAAATAAATTATATTCTAAACAAAAATTTTTCACTAAAAACTACCCGTAGTGATTTTGCTAATAGTTTGGATTTATTCTATAAGTTGGAAAAAAATTAATAATCATTTATTAAGTAATACATCAAATATCAGAAAAAAGTTAAATAAATAATTATTAATAAATACCAAATAAGTTATTTATCTTTTCCTTGAAAAATAAATTAATTTATCTATGATTTTTTGAGCACTATCAGGGTGCTCAAACTTCTTCAATTGGTCTTTTATCTGTTCCAAAGTTTCAAAGCTTTTGAGTACTGTTTCAAGTAATTTCTCATCCGAAAATTCTTCGGAATAAATAACTTTACTTAAGCCTCGACGAGAAAAATACTTTGCATTAACAATTTGATCACCTCGACTTGCTTTTTTTGACAATGGTAACAAAATATGTGGTTTGTGTAAGGTTAATAATTCATAAATGGAAGTAGCGCCCGCTCGACTAATCACTAAATCGGCACTCGCCAGGACGTCAGCCAATTCATTTTGTAGATACTCGAATTGTTTATAATCTTTTATTTCTGAAAATGCAGGATCTAATTTATTTTTACCGCAAATATGAATTACCTGAAATTTTTCTGTTAAAGGGACTATTAGACATCGAATACTTTTGTTTATATCTCTCGAACCTAAACCACCTGCCATAATCAATAAAACTGGTTTTTTTTTATCGAAAAAACCACAAATTTTTAAACCCTTTTCAGGGTCTCCATCTAATAAAAAAGATCGAATCGGCATACCTGTTAGCAATACTTTAGAAGAGTTTTTAAAATATCGAACGGTTTCAGAAAATGTAAGACAAATCAATTTCGCAAAAGGAAAACTAAGCCGATTGGCCAAACCTGGTGTGAGATCCGATTCATGAATTACGGCTGGAATTCCATTTAATTTAGCTGCAATAACGACAGGCAAAGCAACAAAACCACCTTTAGAGAAAATAACATCTGGTTTGATTCTTCGACAAATTAAAAAGCTTTGTATGATACCTAGGAATAATTGAAAAGGAGTTAATAAATTTTTACATGTCCAATATCGGTGTAATTTACCCACCGTAATACCATAGTAAGGAATATTTAAGCGTTTA